>ERZ795059.6210-NODE-6210-length-10654-cov-6.540051_pt1 | contig 10654 bp, 9 predicted proteins | sample MGYA00375143_ERZ795059 | MGnify/ENA primary metagenome ERZ795059 (study PRJEB30188, sample SAMN05720168) | activated sludge metagenome | isolation source: Anaerobic digester | place: USA | collected 2015-01-07 ... | reverse complement strand
TCATTGTACACGATTTTCGCCGCTTGCCGACTGAAAAAGCATGGAGAATCAGCCGACTGGCGGGCGAAAAAAAAAAGCCCCGCCGGGGGGGAGCGGGGCCGAGGGGTATTGGTGGTTGGTGAAGTGGTGGCTTTCGCGCGCCCCAGGGATGGGGCGCCATTTTCGGCAACGTCATGTCGCCGAAAATGACGGGAGACGAAAACCGCGCTTTTCGTCGACCGTCAGCCGATAAAGTCACGGATGACTTGATCGGCAATGAGAAAACCGGCGACATCCAGGTCGCCGGCCGGTATGTGAAATGAGCGGTCCTTAGTGGTATTTCACTTCAATCGTGCGCGCCTTGGACTGCTCGCTTTTGGGGAGCGTGACCTTGAGTACGCCTTTTGCCATCGTGGCTTCGATCTTCTCGACGTCGACGGTGTTCGGGAGCGTGAACGAGCGCGAGAAACTGCCGTACATCTGCTCGACGCGGCTGTACTTGTCCTTGGTTTCGCTGTTTTCCAGGTGACGCTCGCCGGAGATCGTCAGCACGTTGTTTTCCACGTTGACGGTGATGTCACTCTGCGCCAGGCCCGGCAGCGCGGCGGTGATGACGAAGTTCTCGTCGGCCTCGTAGATGTCGACCGCCGGAGTCCAGCAGGTGTTGATGTTTTCGTTCTCCGCGCCGTAGAGCGTGTTGAAGAAACGATCCATTTCGCGATAGGGATTCCACCGAATCAGTGCCATGGTCCATCCTCCTTATATTTCATTGCGGTTATTGCTTTTGTTTGCGCGGGCCGCCGCTTTCGGCGCCGGGGATGCCCACGAGACGCGAACCGAAATCGGAACTCGTTTCGCTTTTCGTTGGGTTGTGAAGTTTGTCGGCGTCGCGTTCATCGTTGACATCCCCTTTGCCTTGGGCAGTCCGTCTTATTTACTATCAAACAATAAGAACGGTCGCCGGGACGGTCAAGGGCCGTTTGACATTTTTTTCGCATTTAATTAACTTTGCTAACGTCATCAAAGTGGGAGGCGTCGATGACCGAGGACAAACGCCATCCGGTGCGTAGCGGGCGACGGGCGGAGCAAAAAGAAACCGACCGGACCGTCGAGGCGGCGGTCGCCTGGCTCGCCGAGCGCAAGGAGTCGATGGAAGAGGAGCTCACCTTGCGCGCCAAGGAAATCGGCGACTACCTGATCGCGCATTTCTTCGGCAACGACATCAACGAGGTCGCCTCGCAGAATCCCGCGAAAAACATGTCCTTCCGCCGCCTGTGCGAACGGGCCGACCTGCCCTTCCCCGAAACGGCGCTGCGGCGCTTTCTGCACGTGGCGATCAACTTCCGCCTGCTGCCGGCGGGCAAGGCCCGGCTGCTGCCGCCTTCGCACCACAGCGTGCTGTACCAGGTAGCCGACCCGGGTGAGCGGCGCAAGATCGCCATCGAGGCCGCCGACCGCGAATTGTCCGTGCGTAAATTGCGCGAAATAGTTAAAGGAAAGGGACGGCGGCGGCCCGGCGCGGGACGCAAACCGGAAACGAATTTCTACAAAAACTGGAAACAATTGGTCGATTCGGTGCAATGCCTGGCGACCGACTGCGCCGCCGACGACTTCCTGGAAGGCAAGCACCGGCAGGAAGTGCGGCAACAATCGCGAGTCATCCGCGATCAGCTCAACCGGATCATCGACCGTCTCAATGACATGAACCTGGACGACGAAGGCGAAAACGACGAACGAGCTTGACGCGCGGCCGGACGATTCTTATTTTACAAGAGAAATAAGGATGAAGGAAGGTACGCCATGATTCCGCTGGAAAAGCTGACCGTCAAATCGCGCGAGGCGCTGGGCGCCGCCGAAAGTCTGGCCCGGTCCCGCGGTCATCAGGAGCTGCAAAGCCTGCATTTGCTGGCCGCGCTGCTGGCGCAGGACGGCGGGCTGGTGCGGCCCATCTTGGCCCGGATCGGCGTGGCGGCCGATACGCTGGCGGCGCAGGTCGAGGAGCGTCTGGACCGCCTGCCCCGGGTCAGCGGCGGCGACGCGTACCTGAGCGTCGAATTGAAAAACCTGCTGGACCGGGCCGGCGCGATCGCCGCGCAGATGAAGGACGATTATCTGTCCACCGAGCATCTGCTGCTGGCGCTGGCGCAGGGCAACGGCGCGGTCGGCGAACTGTTCCGCCAACACGGCGTCACGCCCGACAACCTGCTGCAGGCGCTGGCGCAGGTGCGCGGCAGCCAACGGGTCGGCGACGAGGATCCCGAAAACAAATACCAGGCGCTGGAGCGCTACTGCCAGGATCTGACCGAAATGGCCCGACGCGGCAAGCTCGACCCGGTGATCGGCCGCGACGAGGAGGTCCGCCGCGCGATGCAGGTGTTGTCGCGGCGCACGAAAAACAACCCGGTGATGATCGGCGAGCCCGGCGTGGGTAAAACCGCGATCGTCGAGGGCATCGCGCAGCGCATCGTCGCCGGCGACGTGCCCGAGAGCCTGCAGGACAAACGCGTGCTCGCGCTGGACCTGGGCGCCCTGGTGGCCGGGGCGAAGTACCGCGGCGAGTTCGAGGATCGGCTCAAGGCCGTGCTCAAGGAGATCACCGGCAGCGACGGGAAGATCATCCTGTTCATCGACGAGTTGCACACGCTGGTCGGCGCGGGCGCGGCCGAGGGCGCGCAGGACGCGGCGAACATGCTCAAACCGGCGCTGGCGCGCGGGCAGTTGCGCTGCATCGGCGCGACGACGCTGGACGAATACCGCAAGCACATCGAAAAGGACAAGGCGCTCGAGCGGCGTTTCCAGCCGGTGTTCATCGGCGAGCCGAGCGTCGAGGACACGCTGGCGATTCTGCGCGGCATCAAGGAAAAATACGAAGTGCACCACGGCATCCGCATCCGGGACGCGGCGCTGGTGGCGGCGGCGCGGTTGTCGCACCGCTACATCACCGACCGCTTTCTGCCCGACAAGGCCATCGACCTGATCGACGAGGCGGCCAGCCGGCTGAAGATGGAGGTCGAATCGGTGCCCACGCCGATCGACGACATCCAGCGGCGGATGGTGCGCCTGCAGGTCGAGCGGCAGGCGATGAAGATGGAGCGCGGCAAGGAGGCCAAGGCGCGCATCAAGGAGTTGGACGAGCAGATCGCCGAGGAGCAGGCGCAGGTCGACGAAATGAAGGTCGCCTGGCAGCGGCAGCGCGACCTCGTGCATCAAATCAAGGCGGCGCGCGAGGAAATCGACCGGTTGAGACCCGAGGTCGAAAGCGCGCAGCGCGTGGGCAATCTGCAGCGCGCGGCGGAGATCGAATACGGCCGCCTGCCCGAGCTCAACAAGCGCATCGACGCGCTGCAGGCCGAGCTCAAGGCCGAGCAGGAGCACGGCAGCTTCATCCGCGAGGAAGTGACCGAGGAGGACATCGCGCTGGTCGTGTCGCGCTGGACCGGCATTCCGGTCGCCAAGATGCTCGAGGGCGAAGGCGAGCGGCTGTTGAAGATGGAAGAGCGCATTCACCAGCGGTTGATCGGCCAGGATGAGGCGGTCGGGCGCGTGGCGCGGGCGATCCGCATGTCGCGCGCGGGCATCGCCGATCCGAACCGGCCGATCGGCTCGTTTCTGTTCCTCGGCCCGACCGGCGTCGGCAAGACCGAGCTGGCGCGCTCGCTGGCCGAGTTTCTCTTCGACGACGAACGCAACATGATCCGGCTGGACATGAGCGAGTACATGGAAAAGCACACCGTCAGCCGGCTGATCGGCGCGCCCCCGGGATACGTCGGCTACGACGAGGGCGGACAACTGACCGAGGCGGTGCGCCGCCGGCCCTACAGCGTGATCCTGCTCGACGAAATCGAGAAGGCGCACGCCGACGTGTTCAACGTGCTGCTGCAGGTGCTCGACGACGGCCGGCTCACCGACGGCCACGGGCGCACGGTGGACTTCCGCAACACGATCCTGATCATGACCAGCAACGTCGGCAGCCAGTACATTCTGGAAAGCGACGACCCGCGGGAGCGCGAAGCGCTCGCCTGGGGCGCGTTGCGCGCGGCGTTCAAGCCCGAGTTTCTCAACCGCATCGACGCGGTGCTGATCTTCAACCGGCTGGACCGCGACGACATTCGGCGGATCGTCGACGTGCAGATGGCCCGCTACGCCCATCTGCTCGCCCAGCGCGACATCGCCCTGACGTTGACCGACGCGGCGAAGGATCGGCTGGCCGAGGTCGGGTACGAGCCGGCGTACGGCGCGCGGCCGCTGAAACGGGCGATCCAGGAACTGCTGCTCGAGCCGCTGTCTCAGAAGATTATCGCCGGAGAGATATCGAACGGTCGGACGATTCGCGTCGATTATTCGGGAGACGAATTCGAGTTCCAATCCTTGAATTCTCCAAGTTAGCAAAATCACAACATAAATGACTTTTTCTACCGAATGTAGTAATTATCCTTGCAAGGACATACAATATCTTGTATTCTTATCTCCAAAATTTACACTTGCTTTTGAGGGTTGAGTGGAGCAAACTTTGCACCTTGCAGGTACGAGAAGGGGCTCCGAGATGGAATATTCAACCGACCGTCGGCGGGAAACGCGCGAGGAAGTAGCGATCCCTGTGCTGTATACCGTCGGCCATAAAACCATGCTCGAAAAGTCGCACGACATTTCCTCCAACGGCATCAGTGTCTTTTGTCCCTACAAACCGGAAATCGGCGAGCAGGTGCGCCTGCGCTTCACGCATCCGCGCGAACACGTGTACGTGCGCGCCAACGGCCGGGTGGTTTACGTCGAGGGCGATCACGCGCCGGATCAGGTCAACCGGATCGGCATCCTCTTTTCGGACATTTCGCGACCGGGGCTGGCCGCGATTTTCTAAGCTTGTCGCTTTTTCCCGCCGTTGCTATTATTCGGTTATACGCACAAGGGATATTTTCATGCGCAAGTTTATCGGCCGGAGCGTGCAAGTGGAATGCGCGGGCGAACCACCCGAGCCGGTCGCGGTGAGCGCGGGCGGGCGGCGGTGGGAGATCGTCGCGATCGAACAGGCGTGGTTCGACACCGGCCACGGCTCGACGCCCGTGCGGGCCCGCACCTGGCGCACCCGGCGGCATCGTAAAAATTATCTGCTGCGCGCCTCATCCGGCGAACGACTGCTGGTCTATTACGATTACGCCCAACCTGGAAAGAAAACCTGGCACCTGGTGAGCGTCGAGGAAAGCACGCTTTGATGCGCTTCCTGGAAGAATCCGGCCTCGACGGCGCGGCGCTGGCGCTGGCGCTGACGATCGCCTCGCTCGGTCTGGGCGCGGCGTTGCGGCGCGGCGATTCGTTGCGCGACCGCCTCGAGCAAACCGCGCTGGGTTTGGCGCTGTGGGCGTTGCTGCGCTTGCTGCTGAGCCAGGCGTACATGTGGCTGTACGCGCTGGGGTATCGCGGCGGCCTTTTCCTCGATTACGCCATGGCGCCGTTCGTTGTGTACGGCCTGTGGACGTTGCGCCGTTCGGGCAAGGCGCTGGCGGCGGCGGGGCCGCGCGATCGCTTCGAAACCTTCGCGCTGATCGCCATCGCGCTGTTGACCGGCGCAAGTTTCCTGGCCGCCCTGGGGCCGGAACTGGAGCCCGACGCGCTCAGTTACCATCTGCCGGCGGCTCGGGACACGGGTTACCTGATCGACGCTTTCGACATCACGAATTATCCGACCGGGTACCCGCTGCTGGCGGAATATGCATTCGGCGCGCTGACCGAATTTCATCGCACGGAAGCGGCGCGGGTGCTGCATTGGCTGACGACGCTGCTGGCGATCGCGGCCACGGCGTTGCTGGCGCGGCGCGCGGGGGATCGGCGGGCGGGATGGTTGGCGGCGACGATCCTCGCCGGCGTGCCGCTGGTGGCCTGGACGTCGCAAACGGCGAACACCGACGGCTTCGCGATGCTCTACTTCGCCCTGGCCGTGCTGCGGCTGGACGATCATCTGCGCTCCGGCGAGCGGGGCGATCTGCTGACGGCGGCGCTGTTTATCGGTTTGTGCGCCTCGACGAAGCTGTGGAACCTGATGCTCATTCCGTTGCTGGCCGTGGTCGTCGTGCCCTTCCGCCTGCGTGTGCGACGCGCACAACAACGGCCGGCGCTGTTTTATTCGCTCGGGCAAGCGGCGTTGTTCGGCCTGACGGCGCTGCTGGTCTATGCGCCCTGGGCGCTGCGGGCGTGGCATCACACGGGCGATCCGTTGTACCCGCTGCTGAGCGCCTGGACGGCCGACGAATCGACCGCCGCGTTTTTCCGCTACATCGCGCAGCGCGTGCGCGAAACCTACGGCGCGGGCTTCGGCCTCAAGGCGATGTTGCTGCTGGGCTGGAACCTGACGTTCAAGCCCGAGTTGTTCGGCCACCTGCCGCTGGGTTGGCTGCTGCTGCCGCTGCTGACCTTCGGTCTGGCGCGGCTGCGGCATTACCCGCTGATGTACCTGCTCACGCCGCTGGCCGCCGTGTCGCTGGCGGCGTGGTTCGTCACCAGTCAGCAGGTGCGCTACCTCGCACCGTGGCTGGTGTACGGCGCGGCGCTGGCGGCGCTGCCCGTGGCGGAGGCGGCGCGCAAGAAGGCGGCCGTCGCCTGGGTCGTCGTCGCCTTGGCGCTGACCGGTTGGGGGCCGCTGATTGCCGCGCAATGGCCGCGGGCGGGTTTCACGCCGCACATCTATTGGACGCAACTGACCGCTTGGCAGACGCGCGACGACATCCGCGCCGCGTACGCCTACAACGACGAGTGGTCGTTGTGGAATTTTTTACGATCGTCGACCGCGTACCCCGACGAGATGCAGTTGATCAGCGAAGGGGCGCAGGCGCATTGGTGGGCGTTGTATACATTTCGCGACGTCAATTACGATCCCACCTCCTACGAAACGATGATCGTCCCCCGGCGAACCAAGCAGCCGATTCAACGGCGCGAGAAGTTCATCATCACCACGCCCGACCGTGAAGCGGATTTCGTGGCGCCGCCCGGCAAACGATATGCGCGCTGGTACACCAACGGGCATCTGGTGCTGCTGGCGCGGGTGGACGAAAAGCAGCCCGATGACGTGACGCCGTTGTTCGCCGACGAGCCCTACCGCTGGCTGGAGGTCGCCGGGCCGCGCGACGCGCAAGGCTACTGGTGGATCGGCGAGCGGGCGCGGCTGCTGCTGCCGCCGGGGGAAAATCGCCTGCACGTGATCGCGCCGTTCGCCGACCGGGGCGTCAACGAGTTGCTGGTGGGCGTGGGCGAGCGCATGCCGTATCAATACGTCATCGACGACGTAGCGACGTTGACGCTGCACGTGCCGCCGGGCGCGATCGTCGAATTGAGGCCCAACCGCACGGTCGATCCGCTGGCCTTGGGTTACCCCGGCGACCCGGCGCGCAAGGCGTTTCTCGTCAAACTGCCCGCGAGTCATTAACCGGTTTTCCGCCGCCAATACTTCATTTGTTCTTGACAGAAAAATTATTTGCGTCACGCTGAAGCGCTGCAACGACGCGTGTTCATTCAGCGCAACCAAGACTGAGGATTTGAGCGGTGAAAAAATTCGAACTCTCGATCACGCAGCGCAACTTTGCCGAAAAGTGGTTTCGACGCGCCGTGACGTTCCCGTTGTACATCGTTGCATGGTGGCTGACGTTAGCCCTGTCGCCGCTGTTGTTATCGATTGCCCTGTTCATCGACCTGCGCCGCCGCTCGCGTTGGGCGGCGTTGCGCAGCACGGGCTTTCTGTTTCTGTACCTGACCGCCGAGAACCTGGCGATCTACCTCGGCCTGGGGATGTGGCTGCTTTCCGGCCGCGCGCTGGGCCTGGGCAAGCGGCGCTACCAGCGCTGGATGCGGACCCTCCAACGTTGGTGGGGCGGTTGGCTGTTCGACGGCGTGTCGAAATTGTTCGGCCTGCGTTTCGCCATCGAGGGCCTCGACGAAATCGAGCGCGGGCCGGCGCTGCTGTTCTTCCGTCACGTCGCGATGCCCGACACCTCGCTGCCCGGCGCGCTGTTCGTGCTGCGCCGTCGCTGGCACGTGCGGCACATCATCAAACGCGAACTGCTCTGGGATCCGGGGCTGGACATCATCGGCAACGGCCTGCCCAACTTCTTCGTGCGCCGCGGGCAGAGCGACAACGAGCGGGAAATCGACGGCGTGCGGCGCGTCGTGCGCGATCTGAGCGACGACGAGGCGGTGGTCATTTTCCCCGAAGGCACGCGCTACACCGCGTCCAAGCGCCGGCACATGCTGGAGCGGCTGAAGGAAAAGGGCGACCTCGCGCTGCTCGAACGGGCGCGCTCGCTCAAAAACGTGCTGCCCCCGCGCCTGGGCGGTTGCCTGGCAATGCTCGAAGAGAACACGCGCGCCTGCGCCGTGTTCGTCGCGCACGTCGGATTCGAGTCGGCCGCGCGCGCGCTAAACGTGCTCAACGGCTCGCTGATTCATCAAACGATCCGCATCAACCTGTGGCGCATTCCGTTCGAGGAAATTCCGCGCACGACCGAGGAGCGCATCGAGTGGCTGTACGCGCAGTGGCGCAAGGTGGACGAGTGGATCGCCGCGCACGCGACCGCCCCGGCCAACGGCGTCGCCTGAGTACAATCACGTCAGGAACAACACGGCCACGCCCGCCACGGCCAGCACCGCGCCCGCCGCGGCCCGCAGAGTTATTTTCTGTTTGTAAACGACGGCGGTCGGCGCGAGGATCAACACCGGGGTGATCGCCATGAGCGTCGCGGCCACGCCGGTTTTGGTGTACTGCACGGCCATCAGCGACAGCGACACGCCCAGGAACGGCCCGAAAAACGCGCCCAGGCCGACGCGTTTCATGGCCGGACGATCCTTCAGCGCAGCGAACACCTTCGGCCACCAGCCGATGAACAGAAAGAGCAGCGAGAAACCGGCGAGGCCCGCGACGATGCGGATCTGCGTGGCGGCGAAGGGGCTGTAGTCGCCCATGCCGTACTTGGAGAGCACCAGTCCGCCCGCCTGCCCCAGCGCGCCGCACAGGCCGAAGACGATGCCGCGGACCGCGTCGGCGGGTTTGCTCGCCGCATCGCCATTGCCGCGTTCGCGCACGGCCAGCACAACACCCAGCAGCGTCAGGCCCATGCCCAGCGCATCGACGCCGCTGAGCGTTTCGCCCATCATCGCCCAGCCAAACAACGCGGTAAACGGCGGCACGAGGGCCATCAGCAGGGTCGATTTGCGTCCGCCGATCAGCACGAAGGCGCGAAAAAGCGCCAGGTCGCCGAAGGTGAAGCCGACCAGGCCCGAGAGCGACAGCCACAGCCAAGCGTGGCCGTCGGCGTCGGTGGGCAGCGGCAGGCCGCGCGTGAGGGCGTTGAACGCGGCGAGGAAACCCAGCGCCAGCACGAGCCGGATGAGGTTCACCGCCAGCGAGCCGATGCGCCGCCCGGCGCTTTCGAAGGCCATGATCGTGACCACCCAGCAACTCGCGGTGGCCAGTGCGGCGATTTCTCCCTGGTACGGCATACGCTCCTCGCACGGTTAACGGCGCATCAGCATGAACGAGGCGGAATTTTTCGGCAAGAGCGCGTCAGAGGGCGACGGCCCGCCCCTCGCGCGCGGCGGCGTAGAGCGCATCGAGGACGGTCATGTTCGCCACGGCGTCCGCCAACGCGGCGTCGGCGTCGCCCTCGCCCCGGCACAGCGCGGCGAAGGCTTCGGCCTGCAGGCGGTAGGAATCGGCGGGCGCAATGACGATCTCTTCGGCGTCTTTCCCGGCGCGCAACAAGAGCAAACGCGCCGGACGATCGCCGGGCACCCACGGCTGCCGGACGACGATCTCCCCGCGCGTACCGGCGATGCGCGCGCCGTGTCGCTCGAAGCTGTCCAGCCCGGTTTCGAAGGAGGCGAACACGCCGCCGGGAAATACGAGCAGGCCGACCATCGCCAGATCCACCCCGACGCGGCGCTCGTACGCGCTGACGCGCAGCGGTTCGGCCCCGGCGATCAGCCGCGAGAAATGCACGCAGTAGCAACCCACGTCGCGCAGCGCGCCGCCGCCCAGTTCGATCGAAACGGGGTTGGCGCGCGGATCGTCGTTGTACCAGGTGAAGACGCTGTGCAGCGTGCGCACCTCGCCGATCGCGCCGTCGTTGATGAGTTCGCACACGCGGGTCCACTGTGGATGATGGCGGTACATGAAGCCCTCGGCGACGCAGCGCCCGGCCTGCGCGGCGGCCTGCGCCACGGCGCGCGCCTCGGCGGCATCGACCGTCAGCGGCTTTTCGCACAGCACGTGCAAACCGGCGGCGAGCGCGTTGATCGTCCAGGTCGCGTGCAGGCTGTTGGGCAGCGGATTGTAAACGATATCGACCTCGCCGGAGCGCAGGAGTTCGTCATACGAACCAAAAGCCAGCGGGATTTTGTGCTCGCGCGCCCACGCCCGCGCCCGCTGCGCGTCGCGACTGGCCACCGCGCGTAACTCGCCCGCGCCGCCTGCGTGCAAACCGCGGATCGTCTCCCGCGAAATTTCCGCCGTGCCCAGAATGCCCCAGCGCAATGTGGTGTCGGTCATGTTGTGCCATCCACAATAGTATTGAGGCAGGATAGTAGCTGAGGTCCTGAACGGTCAACTTAGGATTGTCGGATGATTTGGAAAAGAATCGGAGCCGACAAGCCCCGAAGGGGCGCAGGTCAGTAGCGAAGGGCGACAGCCCTGGAA
>ERZ795059.6208-NODE-6208-length-10656-cov-5.510990_pt1 | contig 10656 bp, 9 predicted proteins | sample MGYA00375143_ERZ795059 | MGnify/ENA primary metagenome ERZ795059 (study PRJEB30188, sample SAMN05720168) | activated sludge metagenome | isolation source: Anaerobic digester | place: USA | collected 2015-01-07 ... | reverse complement strand
GAGTTCAGACGTGTGCTCTTCCGAGCTATCCGGGAGCGGCGGCGCCGCCGCTCCCGGATTCGAGTACATCAAGTGCCCCATCGTGGGAACCTTCTACCGCGCCCCCAGCCCGGACGCGCCCGCCTATGCCGACGTCGGCAAGAAAATAACCAAGGGCCAGAAGCTGTGCATCATCGAAGCGATGAAGATGATGAACGCCCTGGAAGCCGAGTTCGATTGCGAAATCGTGAAAATCCTCGTCAACAACGGCGACATGGTCGAATACGACCAGCCCATCTTCGAGGTTCGCCCGGTATGATCAAAAGACTACTGATCGCGAACCGCGGCGAAATCGCGGTCCGCATCATCCGCACCTGCCGGGAGCTGGGAATCGAAACGGTCGCCGTGTACTCCACCGCCGACCGTGACGCCCTCCACACCCGGCTTGCGGACATCGCCGTTTGCATCGGGCCGCCCAAAAGCGCCCAGAGTTATCTGTCGGTCGGCGCGATAATCACCACTGCCGTGCGTACCGGCTGCGAAGCCGTCCACCCGGGAGTCGGCTTTTTATCCGAAAACTCCAACTTCGCCCGCGAGGTTCAGAAAGCCGGCCTTATCTGGATCGGCCCCGATCCTGAAACCATCGACCTTTTAGGCGACAAGGTGACCGCCCGGGAAACCGCCCTCAAGTACGGCCTCCCGGTCACGCCAGGCTCGCCCGGTCCCATCGCCACCAAGGACGAAGCGATTCCGGTCGCCCGCGCCTGCGGCTACCCGGTCATCATCAAGGCCGCCTCCGGCGGCGGCGGCAAGGGCATGCGCATCGTCTGGAAGGACGAAGAGCTCGAAGAAAACCTGAAAATCGCGAGCCGCGAAGCGGAAGCAAACTTCGCGGACGGCACCGTCTACATCGAAAAGTATCTGCAGAATCCTCGCCACGTCGAGCTCCAGGTGATCGCCGACGGAAAGGGCGGCGTCGCCATCCTCGGCGAGCGCGACTGCTCCGTGCAGAAAAACCACCAGAAACTCATCGAGGAAAGCCCGTCCCCCGGAGTTACTCCCGAGATGCGCAAACGCATGTCGGAGGGCGCGCGGAACCTCTTTTCCAGTTTGAAGTACCGGGGAGCGGGGACCATCGAATTCCTCGCGGTCGGAAACGAGTTCTTCTTCATGGAAGTGAACGCCCGCATCCAGGTCGAGCATCCGGTCAGCGAATTCGTAACCGGCACCGACCTCATCCGCGAACAGATCCTCGTCTGCTGCGGCGAACACTGGACAATCGATCCCGACAACATAACTCTCACCGGCTGGTCCATCGAAGCGCGCATCAACGCCCTTTCCCCCGGAAAAGTCACCCGCCTCGAAGTGCCCGGCGGCCCCGGCGTCCGCTTCGACTCCTTCCTGTACAACGGAGCGACCGTGTCCCCGCATTACGACTCGATGGTGGGCAAGCTCATCGTCCACGACAGCGACCGCCACCGGGCCCTCGAGCGGCTCCTGCGCGCCCTCGACGAACTCAAGATCGAAGGCGTGCCGGTGAACATCGTCACCCAGAAAAAGATTCTCTCGAACGCCGTATTCCGCTCCGGCCAATTCGGCACCGGAATATACGCCCAACTGGAGGCAAGCTTATGATCGAGAAAAAAATCCCCTGTCCCTCCTGCGGGACGGAATCCTCCGCGGCCGCCGTTGAAGCGAACCTCGCCGTATGCCCCGAATGCGGACACCACTTCCGCATGGAGCCGGCCGCCCGCATCCGCTACATCGCGGACGAAGGCAGCTTCTCCGAGTTCTGCCGCAACATGAAAAGCAAAAACCCCATCGACATGGAAGGCTACGAGGACAAGCTCACCGAGGCCCGCAAAAAGGCGAACCTTTCGGACGCCGTCGTCACCGGAATCTGCACCATCGAAGGAACCCCTGTCGTACTAGCCCTCATGTCGTTCAGCTTCATGGGCGGCTCCATGGGCTCGGTAGTCGGCGAGAAAATCGCCCGCGCCATGCTCAAGGGAGTCGAAACCCGCTCTCCCGTCATCATTTACGCGACCTCGGGAGGCGCCCGCATGCAGGAGGGAATTTTCTCCCTCATGCAGATGGCGAAAACCGCGAGCGCCGCGGCCGAGCTCGACCGGGCGGGAATCCCCCTGTTCATGGTTCTCTGCGACCCGACGACCGGAGGAGTCACCGCGAGCTTCGCCATGCTCGGCGACGTAACCATAGCGGAACCCAAAGCCCTCATCGGCTTCGCCGGACCGCGCGTCATCGAAGGAACCATCAAGCAAACCTTGCCGGAAGGATTTCAGCGGGCCGAGTTCCAGCAGGATAAGGGCTTCGTCGACATCATCTGTCCCCGCTCCGAACAGCGCGCCCTCTTCGTCTCCCTCCTCAAAGCCCACTGCCCGGTTTCCTGGAGGACATCGCTCGCCGCGACGAACGCGGCCCTGGAAGAATCCGCCGCGGGAGGCCTCAAATGAACGGAAATAAAAACGTGCTCGAGCGGGTGGAAGAACTCCAAAAACTCGCCTCCGAAGCCGGTATAGACATCTCTGAAGAACTCAAGAAAATCAGCGACAAGGTCGAGGAAAGCTCAAGCTCGACGAAAGCCTGGCAGCGGGTGGAACTCGCGCGCAATCCCGACCGGCCGCGCGCCCTCGACGTCATCTCCGTCATCTGCGACGAATTCGTCGAACTCCACGGCGACCGCTACTACGGCGACGACCCCGCCCTCATCGGCGGCATCGGCTTCATCAACGGCATTCCCGTCACCATCATCGGAAACCAGAAAGGCCGCAACCTCAAGGAAACCCTCGCCCGCAACGGCGGCATGGCGAACCCCGAAGGCTACCGCAAAGCTCTCCGCCTCGCGAAACAGGCGGAAAAATTCGGCCGCCCGGTCATCACCCTCATCGACACCCAGGGAGCCTACCCCGGACTCGGCGCCGAAGAACGCGGCATCGGCGAAGCGATCGCCATGAACCTGCGCGAATTCAGTCAGCTGAAAACTCCTGTCATCTGCATCATCATCGGCGAAGGCGGCTCCGGCGGAGCGCTCGGAATCGGCGTCGGCGACAAGGTCTACATGCTTGAGAACGCCGTCTACTCGGTCATCTCGCCGGAAGGCTACGCCTCGATTTTGCTGCGAGACTCGAGCCAGGCGAAGCACGCCGCCGCTATGATGAAAATCACCTCGGGCGACCTCTTGTCCATGAAAATCTGCAACGGCGTCATCTCCGAACCCGCAGGCGGCGCCCACCTCGACCCGGCTGAATCGAGCCGGCGCATCAAGGACGTCATCGTCCGCGACCTCGCCGACCTCATGAACCGCAACCCCGCCGTCCTGGTCCGCTACCGCAACCAGAAAATCCGCAAGTTCGGCCACTTTGTGGAAGACTGCTCCGACGCTACCTGACGAGCCTCCTGTCCGGCAACGCGATTTTCGTTCACGCGAATCTCGATAACAGAAACCTCTATACCGAACGGTAGGTATAGAGATTTTTTATTAACATCGAGGCAGGGAGTCCTTGCAGGGGCGCCTTTCTACGCCGGGAGCCCCCCGGTCCGGACGTCCTTGCAGGGGCGCGGTCGTTTTCCGCCGCGGCAGTGAAGCAAACCGTGTATTTCTACATGGTATGGGCAAGCTTGCATGCATAGGTAAAAATTTTGAACATGTGTTGATAAATACGTGTATGTGTATTACTATTATACGTGCGAGGTGAAATATGCTTACAAAGCTTACGCTGACTATAGATCAATCAGTAGTGGAACAGGCAAAAGAATATGCTCAAAAAAAGAATAGAAGCGTATCTCGAATTGTCGAAGAGTATCTCAAAAATATTGCTTTTGCCAATGAACCAGACGCATCTCTTTCTTCTCTGAAATCGCCGATAACCGATAGTATTTCCGGAATGTTTCGCGACGACGGAAACGCCTATGAGGATATGTTGGATGAAGCTTTAAGGGAAAGATTCTTGTGATCAAAAAAGTTTTTATCGACTCGGATATAATTCTTGATGTTGCATTAGCTCGAGATCCTTTTTTTACAGCGAGCAGAATTGTATTAGCAATGGCAGAGAATAATCTGGTAATAGGACACGTATCTTCAAATTGCATTGCAAATATTTACTATATTTTGAGAAAAACCGGCGGCGATGCTAATGCGCGAAAATTCATTCTCAATATCGTGAAGTATATAACTGTAATTACAATCGATCATCAAAATGTGCTGGAAGCCTTAAAATCGAAATTTTCTGACTTCGAAGATGCATTGCAACATTGCTCGGCTGTTGAAAATCAATGCGAATATATAATTACGAGAAATGTCGAAGACTATAAAAACTCAAAAATAAAAGTTGTTTTACCGGAAGAGTTTATCAAAATGTATCAATAGATTCAAAAAGAAAACACGCGCCGCCTGCCCTGGCGCGTCCTGCCTCGGTCTTTGTTTTTTGGCTATCGGGTTTATTCCGCCTGGTTCCTCAGGGATTTGGGGAGGCGGTCGTTGCGGGGCATGCCTGCGGCTTCGGCCGTGTAGTCGGGGTCGGGGCTGCGGACGATGTAGCGCTCGCGGACGGGCGCTTTCGTGCGGATGAGGCAGGGGTGGCCGTGGCACACCCAGTCCCGCTTTTCGCGCGTTGCGGGGTCGAGAAGTTCGTATTCCGAGTCGGCCAGGGCGAGCTCGTCGGGGCCGATGTATTCGAGCGGGGTTCCCGCGGTGATTTTATTCATGGAAAAGAACTCGAATTCTTTCGAGCCGTCCGGGTGTTCGGCGGTTTGCTTTCCGATGGTGCCGGCGAGCTGCCAGGGAGAGGACGTTTCTCCGCGCGTTGTTTTGTTCGCGTCGTCCTTGGAAAAATAAAAGCCGGTCGCGAATTCGCGGTGGGATACTCGGTCGAGCTCGTCCGCGAAGGGTTTCGATTCTCCCGGCTGCAGGCGGCCTTCCAGCTCGTCGATTCGCTTGCGGTATGCGCGGGTTACGACGGCGGCGTAGTAGAGGCTTTTCATGCGGCCTTCGATTTTCAGGGCGTCGACTCCGGCGTCCTTCATGTCCCGCACGTAGTCGATCATGCAGAGGTCTTTGGAGGAGAATAAGGCGGTGTAGTCCTCGCCTTCGACGACGGGGAAGATTTCTCCCGGCCGGGCTCTTTCCTCTACGGCGAACTCGCGCTCTCCGTCCTTGAGTTCGGAGGCGAGCAGGTTGTAGTCCCAGCGGCACGAGTGGCTGCAGTGCCCGCCGTTCGCGCTCCGTCCGGTGAGGTAGGCGCTGATGAGGCAGCGGCCCGAGTACGCGATGCACATGGCTCCGTGCCCGAAGCATTCGATCTCCATCTCCGGAACGGCGCTCTTGATCTCTCTGATGTCCGAAAGGCTCGCTTCCCGTCCGAGCACGACCCGTTTAAAGCCGAGGTCTCGGTACATTTTCACTGCCTCCGAATTGACGCAGTTCGCCTGCGTGCTCAGATGGAGGGGAATCTCTGGAAACTCTTTTTGCAGAAGGCGCACCATTCCGATGTCCTGCACGATGAATGCGTCGATGGGGTATGCCCGGAAAAAATCCTTTTCCGCGAGAAAGGCGCGGATGTCGGAATCGTGGAAGGAGATGTTGAGCGCGCACAGGAGGCGCTTGGACTTGCCCTTGCGCGCGTATTCTTCTTTCATCCTGCGGATTTCTTCGTGTTCGTCTCCGTGGAAGTTGTCCGCTTTAACGCGGAGCGAAAATTTCTTGAGTCCGATGTAGGCCGCGTCGGCGCCGTATTCCCAGGCGTATGCGAGCTTTTCAACGTTGCCGGCAGGAGATACCAGTTCCATCAGCGCAGCCCTCCGGCGCATCCCGATCTCGCCCACGCGCCGATGCGTTTTACCGCGAGGTGGGCTCGCGGAGTGAGGCGGTCGATCGCCTGGAAGAGGTGCCACATGCCGTCCTCGATGTCGAGAACCGTCGGTATGCCGACCGCGCGCGCTCTCTCCGCGAGGGCTTTCGAATCGTCCAGCAGTATTTCCTTCGAACCGCACTGGATGTAGAGCGGAGGAAAGAGGGAAAAGTCACCGTGGATGGGAGACACTTGCGGATTTTTGAAGTTGCTCTGCCATGTGTACTGCAGGGCCAAGGCTGAAAGGATTTCCTTCGTGTGGATGGGGTCGGGGTGTTTGCGCGCGAGGAAGGCCTGCCCCTCGCAGGAGAGGTCCGTCCAGGGAGAAAGCAGAATCGCCGCGGCGGGAAGGGGGCTTCCCTTGTCTGAAAGATAGTGGAGGAGCGAAAGCGCGAGGTTTCCTCCCGCGCCGTCCCCGGCTACGATGATGTCAGCGGGGTTGTTGCCCTGCTTTAAAAGCCATGCGTAGGCGTTGTAGAGGTCTTCCAGAGCGGTGGGGAAGGGGTATTCGGGCGAGAGCCGGTATTCGGGCAACAGGAGTCGCGCGGCGCATTCGGTCGCGAGGGAGGCGCAGAGGCTCCGGTAGGCTTTCCGGGAGCCGGAGATGAAGCCGCCGCCGTGGGCGTACAGGATGATGCGTTTACCGATCGCGAGCTCGGGGCTCAACAGATCCGCGGGAATGACGCCGGCGTCGACCGTCTGCAAATCCATGTTGTGCGGAAGAATCGCTTCTCCGAGCAGCGCGTCGAAATGAACGCGGAGCGTTTTTACCGGGATTTTCGGATTGTATATCGCTTTCCTGAATAATTTTCCCGCCTGCCGCAGCAAGCCTGTGTCTGAAGTGCCCATATTTCCGGCAGTATATCACGCTGGGACGGGACTGAACAGAACCTCTCCAAAGCGGCTCTGCTCGGCTGTGTCCGGCGGACACCCGGGGGCGTCAGTTGAAGCGGATATCCATGATGGTGATGTCGTCCGGGAGCATCGCTTCCGAAATCCAGCCGTCGATCTCTTTCTGGAAAACGTCCCGGGTATCGTTTTCGCTTTTCCCGTAGGTAGACGCGATGAGTTCGCGGGTTCTGTCGTCGTCGAAGCGGACTCCGTCGGGCGTCACCATATCGGTGAGTCCGTCTGTATACAGAGCGATTCGCAGCCCCTTGACGATGTTCAGCTTGTAGGACGTCGACTCTTCGCTCTGGAGAATTCCCATTCCCAGCGGCGGAAGGTTGGGGTTCATCGTTCTGCCGGCGATCTTCTTGTTTTCTCCGGGGATGAACAGGTAGATCGGCGTGTGCCCGCAGTTTTGTATAAGAACCGTGCCTTCGGCGAGGTCCACATAGCAGAGCGCCGCGGTGATGAACATGTCCGAGGGAGTGAGGTTTTCGATGTAATCGTCCATCAGCAGGGTCGTCGCCTCTCCGAACCGGTCTCCCAGGTCGAAGTGCTTGAGCGCGGTGAAGAACGAGCCGATCGCCATGGTGGAAAGGGAGGCCGCGACGTTTTTTCCGGACACGTCGAAACAGCCGATGATGTGCCGGTTTCCGTCCGGAAAGGCGAAGTCCTGATAAAAATCTCCGCCTACCTCGTTCGCCATGCGGTTCCAGGTAAGCACGCTGTAGCGCGGGTCCTTTTTCGCCGAAGAATGATCGAGGAGGTTCTGCTGAACCATTCGCGCCTTTGCCATGTCGCGGCTTCTGAGGTCGGTGATCCGCATGAGCATTTCGCGCAAGCCGACGATTCCGAAAAAGCTTTTCCGGTAGAATACGGCGAAAAAGCGCGTACCCTTTTCGTTGTTGAGTTCGGTGATTCGGTTGATGTTCTTTTCGATGTAATCGTCGGCCCTGAGAGAAAGGAGGGGGGACTGTATGTAGGCGTCGAGGTCTTTCTGCCAGAACCGCGTCCATGCGGACTCGTTCATTTTTTCCACAGTGGTCCGCTCGAGTATGCCGATGAGCACTCCGTTCCGTTCTATCGGAAGGGCGCTGTGCGCCGGGTTGTCCCGGAAAAAATCCATTACGGTTTCAAGCGACGCGCTCACGTCGATCGGATCCACCTGCATGGTGATCGCCCCGATCTGGCGGTAGGCGAATTCGTCCTGCAGATTGGGTTTTTCGTCAATACTTTCTATGCTGATCATGCAACCAGTATGCGGTCGTTTACCCTATCCGTCAATGAATGAAAACGGGGAAAATTTTGTCAAAAAAGGGTAATAACTCAATATACGGCAAGGAAATAGACGATCAGGAGGGTAAGAATTCGCGCTGTCTCTCCTGAAGCTTCCTCCCCGTCCGCGAATTCGTCGGCCTTCTCCGTCATCCAGGCGAACACCCCGAGCTTCTGGTCTATCCGGAACAGGAATTCCCTGTCTTTTCCGTCTTCCATCAGTTCTGCCCCGAAGAGGTCTCCCAGGAGCTTTTTGGAGAACACGACCGTCTCCTGCAGGGCTTCCCGGTTGCGGTCTTCTTCCAGGGCCGAACGGATCTTCGCGATGAGATCTGTTTTTATCCGGCTTTTCTTTTTTTGCTGCCGGGCGTACACGTTCTGCATGTTCTGTTGAAAGTCCGCGAGCAGCCGCTGCTGCCGCTTCTGCAACACCGAAGCGCTTCCGGAAACGTACTGATAAAACTCGCCGCTTTTTCCCAGAAGGTCGGCCATAGCGATCGCGTATTGCGTGCGCTGCGTCCTGGTTCTGGCGGTGATGATGCGGGGGTAAATATCCCAGGCTGCCTCGAATATTCCGAGGCGGGCGGCCGCCGCCGAGCTGATCTGGCGGAGCCGTTCGCTCCTGTTTTCCCGGAGGAAGGACATCACCTGCGCTATCGATTCCTCGTCGCCGATGTCCGCCAGGGCTTCGATGCAGGCTTTTTGCAGCTCTTCTCCAGATTCCCACAGGCATCCCACCAGGGCCCTCACCGCCTTTTTGTCGCCGATGCGCCCGAGCGAACGGGCCGCTTCGATGCGGATGTCGGAGTCTTCGTCGAGCAGGCGGAGGATGAGGGCGTCGACTGCCTGGATCGATCTGATCCTGCCGAGGGCGCGGGCCGCTTCTTCCTGCACGCTGCCGTCCGGGTCGTCGAGCAGTTCGATGATGTCCTTCACGGCGAGTTCGGCCGATTCGTCGCGGAAGTTCCGGAGAATGGCCGCGTTCGCCCGCGGAGTTTCGGTGCGGTTCAGCGAATCGAGATACTGGAAGGTGCGGATGATCTGGGGGTTCGCTATTTGGCCGACCACGAAACCGAAGGGCTTCTCGTTTCCTTCGCGCACGCGCGAAATGAGGAAGGCGCAGAATATGCCGAGCACGATGGAAATGCTCTGCACGACATGGAAATTGGCGAATTCGAAGGGCCCGACCGGTATTGAAAGCCCGGCGAGCGTATCGCTCAAGACGCCTCCGGCAAGGGAGCCCGGAGCCGAGACGAGGCCGACTATCGCCAGGTACCAGGCGACGTACGACACCCGGTTTTTTTCCGGCGCGAGGGAGAGCATCATCTGATTCGAGCCTTCCCAGAACGCGGGCGCGAGGACGCCGGAGAAGATGGCGATGAGGGGGAGGGCGATAAAGTAGTTTCCCGGCGTGAGGAACAGATATCCGATCCATCCGACGACGAGGAGGGTTCCCAGAATCACGACGGACTTGCGCCCCCATCGATCCATCACCGTTCCCCAGAAGGGCGCGCAGATCACCCAGAGAAACTGTGTCAGCATGCTCATGATGCCGAGCCAGGTGTTCGGCGCGCCGATATGGTCCGGATTTACGACCCAGGGCGCCTGGAAGGGCCCGATCATGTTCATGGAAAAAACTGCAAGGCCGATCGCCGCCGCGTATCTGATGAAATCCTTGTTTTTCAAGGGCTCGAAGACGGTGGAAACATCGAAGTCCGGCTTCTTCTCCGGCAGCGGCTCAGGGGTTACTATCTGGCTTACGATATCCAGAAGTCCCGCCAGCGCTCCCACGGATATGAGAACTCCGAACACGATGAGCGTAGACTCTTTGGGGAAAATATCGAGAAGGGTGCTCGCGAGAAAGAACCAGACGATTTTTACGATCTGTATGATGGACGAGCGGCGCATGAAAAACTCGCCCCGCATGGATTCCGGGAAGATGTCGGCTATCCATCCCCACCAGCAGGCGCTGGAGGCGTTGGCGAAAATCCAGGAGATTCCCATCGCTGCGATGATGATGACGATGCCCCGCTGGGTAGAACCGCCCCGCGCCACGTTGAACGCGACGAAGGCGATGATCGCCGTAAGGGCGCGGTGAATAACGTGGCCGACCATGAAAATCGGCTTTTGCCGGCCGATGAGGCCGTAGAGCACGATGCCGGCGATCTGGAACACGGCAGTGAGCTGAATAATCGTCACCAGAAGGCCGAGCTGGGCCGCCGTCGCGCCGAGGTGGTTCTGGAAAAATACGTTGAAAAGGGGCTGGATCGCGCACACGAGCTGCCAGACTACGGAAGCTGCGCCGGAGAAAATGCTGACTCGCATCGCGCGGGTCATTTGAGCCTGGGTTAATTGTTTCGACATACAACTATTTGTAACACACGCGGATGCTCCGGGCAAGGGGCATCCGCTTATTCGGGCTCTTTGTCGATCGCGGAATGCGTTTCAAAGCGCCCGATGTCCTGAGTCGGGATTAGAAAACCTTCCGGGAACCGGGTTTTACGGCGGGCGTCTTCCCTTCCTTGCACAGTTCGCAGGCGTCCGCGTCCCAGAGAACGGCGGGCTGTCGGAGCGCGGCGTAGAGGGGCCAGGGGAAGGGTTCCTCCGCGTCGGCGGGGCGCCGGTCGACCACGCAGATCGAAGCGAC
>ERZ795059.6207-NODE-6207-length-10659-cov-19.042437_pt1 | contig 10659 bp, 8 predicted proteins | sample MGYA00375143_ERZ795059 | MGnify/ENA primary metagenome ERZ795059 (study PRJEB30188, sample SAMN05720168) | activated sludge metagenome | isolation source: Anaerobic digester | place: USA | collected 2015-01-07 ... | reverse complement strand
GATCCGGTGTCCCAAACAAAGATGAGTCCTGTAGGGACGGCAGTTTAGATAGATACGGTGTCCCAAACAAAGATGAGTCCTGTAGGGACGGCAGTTTAGATAGATCCGGTGTCCCAAACAAAGATGAGTCCTGTAGGGACGGCAGTTTAGATAGATACGGTGTCCCAAACAAAGATGAGTCCTGTAGGGACTCCAATTATTGATAGGAGCACGCGTATCTAGCTAAACTGCCGTCCCCATGGGACTCAATGCACCATTTTCGCACAAGTTCTAAAGCCAGCGTTACGGATGGTCTCATAGTTGGATACACTCTCATATTCTCATGTCTCATTGTAAGACAAACCCTCTGTTTTCTCCGCTTTCTCTGAGTTTGTTTGTGGTTACGCGTATAATGCACCGACTAAAGTCATTGCAACGACCGGCTAAAGCCAGTGTTACGGCGATGTGAAACTGATTATTATATGTGTAGTTGCCTGTCCGGCTTTGTGGCCCCGGGGTGTCTGCCAGTTTCCACTCCAACGGGATGAATTCAGGCGATTTGGAACGAAAGTAACATGAAGCCCATCTTTACCTGAACTCAGTGCCTGGCAAATTCATGCCACCACGAGCTCAAGAGCCGGCTCAAGCAAACTGAACAGCATGGGATGGAATATGATTCTGAGGCCCGCTAATGATGACGCTCGCAAGCGCGATGCAGCGATGTTTCCTGGATCCAGACGGGATAAAAGGAAAGATTCGGAGTGCGGGCGACGCGCATGAGCCCAGGGAAGATACCGTGCTGAGATTTATGCGGCTCTACATCCGCTCCATGCGCCTCTATTATTCCTTTGTGACGGGGATCGCGGGCTGGCTGGGATTCGCGTTTTATGAGCACATCGCCACAGACTTCAGGACCGTGGAGATCATGCCTTCGCTGCCCAGAAAAATCCTCATCATCACCATGCTCTTTTTCAGCTGGGGCATCAATCAGATCGTGAACGACTATCTGGGCCTCAAAGAAGACCGGATCAACGCTCCAGACAGGCCTATGGTGACGGGTGAGCTGAACCACGTGTCCGCCCTGCTGCTTTCCGCTTCCCTGATGCTGCTGGTGTTTTTGCTCACCTGGCTGGTTCTGGAAAAGATAGCCGTCATCCCTCTGATCCTGGGCCTGATCCTGAATGTAGTCTATGAATACGCCAAGTCTGAGGGGATTTTGGGCAACATCGTGTTTGGCTTGATGATCACGATGTGCTGCGCCTATGGTTTTCTGGCGGCGGGCCCTACTCAGGCACCCTATTTCACTCCCAGCCGCCTGTCTGTGATTGCCATGGTGTGGCTGATGAACGGATTGATGACCTTCTACACCTATTTCAAAGACTACAAGGGCGATAGAAGGGCCGGGAAAAACACCATAATCGTGAAATACGGCCTCAGGACCTCCCGCTATATCTCGATATTTTCCGCTTTCCTGCCGGCGCTGCTGTTCGTGGGCCTCTATGCCTCGGGGCTGATCGACGCGGCCTTAAACCCCACCTTCGTAGCTCTGGCCATCCTGACATTTGCTCTGGAGATTCAGACCGGCTGGCTGTATTTTAAAAACCCGGTGGGAGAGCTGTCTTATTACTCTCTCAAGACCAATTTCAGAGCCTGCACTTGCGGACAGGCTACCTTTGTAGCGCTGTTCAACCCATCCCTGGGGCTGCTGCTCTTTGTCCTCTCCTACCTGATGGTGGGATTCCTCTTTGGCATGCATCACAACCGGAAAGCCTGATGAGCTCAGCTGAGATTTTCCAGGACAAGCTCTTCCACTCCGCCACCTTTGAGGGGATGGCGGACGCGAATGGCGCTCCCGGTGAGGAGTATCTGGAGTTTTACCGGGAACTGGCCGCGCAGGGAGTGCGAAACATCATCACCGGCTGCACTTACGTCTCAAGGGAAGGCAAGATGGTCCAGCCCGGTCAGGCCGGCATGGATGAGGATGCCAGGATAGCGCCGTTTGAGATGGTAACGGCCGCGGTCCATCGGCATAATGCCAAAATGTATCTGCAGATATCTCACGCCGGGCGCCAGACTTCCAGCTCTGTGACGGGACTCCAGGTGGTGGGCGCGTCGGCTCAGCGGTCTCCGTATTTCCTGAGCAGGCCCAAACAGCTTTCCATCGGGGAGATCGGGCAGGTCATAGAAGATTATGCCGCGGCGGCTTTACGTGCTAAACATGCGGGCTTCGACGGAGTTCAAATCCATGCCGCGCATGGTTATCTGGTGCATCAGTTTCTGCATCCCGGCATCAATAACAGAAGCGATGCGTATGGCATTAACCCCATGACCGGAATCGGGGACTTGTTTTTGCGCAAGCTCATCGCGGCCATCAGAGCAAGCTGCGGATCAAGCTATCCCATCCTGGTCAAGGTGAGCGCGGCGGATGATTTGCCGAAAGGCTTTAACCTCAGCAATTTCATCTCTCTGATCAGGCTGCTGCACTCTGAAAGGGTGCATGCCATAGAGATCAGCTATGGCACCATGGAGGACGCGCTCAATATCTTCCGGGGATCGTCCATCCCGATCGATGTGATTCTCAGGCATAACTTCCGCTACAAACAGGCCAATCCAGCTATCAGGCGGCTATGGAAGCTGCTGGTCCTGCCGGTTTTGAAACACAGATTGATTCCCTTCAGAGCAAACTATAACCTGCCCTTCGCGCGCATGGCGAAACGGATCACGGACATCCCGGTCATCTGTGTGGGCGGCTTTCGCAAGGGCAGCGAGATTTTTAAGGCCATCGAAAGCGGCCAAACCGACTACGTGAGCCTGTGCCGGCCTTTTATCCGCGAGCCGGATTTTGTGGCTAGACTCTGCCGGGACAGCGAATACGAATCCAGGTGCGTGAATTGCAACCTCTGCGCCGTCATGTGCGATTCCGGCAGGCCCACCAGGTGCTATAAAAGATGAGATCACAGGAGACCGATATGGATACGCTCGATACAGTAATAACCATCATCCGCAACAACATCAGCAGCGATGCCGATATAAGCGCGGACAGCGATATGCGCAAAGACCTGGGTGTGGATTCCTTTGACGGCTTGATGATCATGAACGAGATCGACGATGCCTTCGGCATTTCGGTGGATGAAGATGACTTTAAAAAAGTCAATTCTCCTCAGGAAATAGTAGATCTGCTCAAAGACAAGTATGGCATCCATGAGCTTCAGAGATAAGTTTTTCCACGACTTTGCCGAGGAAGACAGGCTGGTGCACAGCCTCGGATTCAACCCCTATTACCAGACTATCGATTCCGGCGCCGACCTCTATGTGAGGATAAACGGTGAGCCCTATCTGAATCTGGCCTCAAACAACTATCTGGCCCTGGCCTCCCACCCGGAACTGATCACCGCCATGAAGCTGGCCCTGGATAGATATGGCGCTTCCATGTGTGGAACACCGGTGGCCTGTGGCAAGGTGGAGATCTATCAATCCGCCACCCACGCCATTGCCGCTTTCCTGGGCCTGGAAGACGCGATCCTCTATCCCTCCTGCTATCAAGCCAATGTAGCCGTGATTCGCGCGCTGGTAAAGCCCCCGGACCTGGTGTTTGTGGACCGCAATGCCCATTCCTCCCTCGTCGAAGGCGTCCGGGCCAGCGGATGCAAGATCAAGCCTTTCAAACACAACGATGTGGACTATCTGGCCGCTCTCATCGCCAGGTCACAGGGTTTTGACAAGCGCTTTGTGATCACGGAATCGGTGTTTTCCACCCAGGGCAGCATCGCGCCCTTCGATGAGATTTATCGGCTTGCCCTGGAGCATGATGTGATTCCCGTCATCGACGATTCCCACGGGATTGGAGTGATCGGTGCCAGCGGCAAAGGCATTCTGGAGGAAAAACACATCGCCAGCTATGAGGGGATTTATACAGCTTCCACCGGCAAAGCTCTGGGAGTGGCGGGTGGAATAGTGAGCGGCAACGCTCAGATCATCGAATACTTGAGATATTCTTCGCCCGGCCTGCTCTATTCCACCGCCCTGGCCCCCACCCTGATCGCCGGGACCCTCAAAGCTCTCGAGATTGTGGCCAGAGACGGCATTAAGCTGGTGCGCGCTCTGGCAGACAACCAGCGTTACCTCCATGAAAACCTGCAAAAGCAAGGCTTCGCGATGCTCCCCAGTGAGGCTTTTATCTGTTCGCTGAGCGCTGGATCCAACGAGACTAGCTTCAGGATTTGTAAGGCTCTGTTTGACGCAAAGATCCTGACCACCCCTTTCATCTATCCCTCGGTGGCTAAAAACCGGGGAGTGATCAGAATGATCCCCAGGGTGGATTTGAGCCGGGAGCAGATGGACTATGTGCTGCGGACCTTTGCGCGGATCAGAACAGAGCATCCGGAGCTGTTCTAAGATCATGGACTACTTCTTCATCATCAATCCCGGCTCCCGTCACCGCGGCGGGGCCAGATTCATCCCGGCATTGCTAAAAACCCTGCAAATACGCCGGATAGATTTTGATTTCAGAATCACGGAAACCCTGCAGGATGCCTGCCGCTTTTCCCGGGAAGCCAATCTGAAAGGTGCCGCGGTGGTAGTGGCCGTGGGTGGAGACGGGACCATCAACCAGGTGATAAACGGCTTCTATGACGATGACGGCAAGCGGATATCGAGCTCAAAACTGGGGGTTATCCACACTGGGACCAGCCCGGATTTCTGCAGAAGCTATGGGATCCCCACCCAACCGGAGTTGGCCCTGGAAGCCCTGCTGAGGGGCTTCACCCAAGAGGTCTCCGTGGCCAGAATCGAGTATCATGACCAAAGCGGATCAAGCCGCCGCGGATACTTTGCCTGCTGTGCCAGCTTTGGCCTGGGGGCTCAGGTGGCCCGGGCGGCCAATTCCGGGCTCAGGAACATCCTGGGTGACACGCTTGGGACCTTTGCTTCCATCCTGCTGGCCCTGGGCAGATACAAAGCCTCTGATCTGGTCCTGCACTGTGACGGAAACCCAGTGGTGATAGAGCGCAATTTCAACACCTTCATCGGCAAGACCGCCTGGATTGCCTCCGGCTTGAAGGTGGCGCATGAACTGGCCTGTGACGACAAGCGTTTGTATATTCTTACTGTAAAGAAGATAAACATCCATAATCTGGTCCCTGCCCTGAGGGCCATCTACTCCGGAAAGGCCATCCGCAAGCAGGACTACATCACCTTTTGTTATGCCCAAACGATTGAGATTCAGCAGGGTAGCATCAATAACGAGATAGAATTTGACGGCGATCCCCAGGGCTATCTGCCCTGCAGGATATCTGTGGCAGCCGACCCCCTAGAAGTGATCACCCATGAGTTATGAAAGCAGCCTGATAGCACTGATCAACGGCGTGATGCCTCCCTCTCCCCTTCGCAAGAGCAGCCCCGGAGAGGTGGATGCCGAGCTCATCCGCTTGGGAGACACAGACTTTCTCTTTACGACGGACGACTTTTCCGCTGAGGACTTGCTGCGGGAAGATCAGCCCTTTGAACTGGGCTGGAATCTTGCCTGCGGAGCGATCAGCGATATCATCGCCGCGGGAGGCAAACCTCTGGTCTATGCCCATGCCATGGTGATTCCAGCCACCTGGGACGAGCCCTACCTCCGGGAGTTTTCCAGAGGCATTTCCGCGGTGCTGGGCCAATATTCCGTTTCCTTTATCGGAGGTGATTTGGGTAGAGGCCAAACCTGGCGCTACACCGCTTCCGTGATCGGCGTTCCAGAGGCTAAAGCGCTGACCCGCAGAGGCTGCCGGGCCGGAGACGCGATCATGATCACCGGCAGGATCGGGGCCGGCAATCTAATGGCGGCTATGGGTCTGTTTCCAGATATCCAGGCAGCCTCCCTCAAAGATGCCACCCTCAGATTCAGCACCCACCCAAAACTGTCTGGCATCATCAGCCAATACGCATCCTGCACCATTGATACCAGTGACGGCGTCTTCGCGGCCCTTCAAACGCTCTGCGACCTCAACGGGACTGGCTTCAGCCTCGGCAAGCTCCCTTTGCATGATCAGGGCTTGCTTGCCTCCCGGCTGCTGGGCTTGCCGGACTTGCTGCTGTTTTTGGGAGAATGTGGAGAATATGAGATCCTCTTCACCGCCAGCCAGCAACACAAAAAGCAATTGATGACCGATCTATGTAAGCAGGAGATTGAAATCCACGCGCTGGGCCAGATCACCGCCAATCCTGGCCAAAAGACGGTCCTGCATGAAGATCGCCACTATGATCTGGATGACTATCGCATCAAAGCCAGAGATTTTGAAGGCGTGTCAGCATACCTCAGGGCAATGACCGTCTGGCTTGAAAAGAGGGGAGCGCGCGCTTGAAAAGAAGAGTAGTGATCACCGGGATCGGACCTGTGACTTCTTTGGGGATCGGCAAAGCTGTGTTCTGGGAAAACTTGCTGGCGGGAGCCAAACCGGAGATAGGGCAAGTCCCGGCCTGCAAAGCCAACACCAAATCGCGGGTCTATGTCCCCTTTCCCCAGTTCTCCATCACGGATTACGGCATTCCCGCCTACTACAATTTTCTGCAACCGGAAGACAAGCTCGCCATCCTGGGCACCAAACTGGCCCTGGAAGACGCGGGATTTGTCATCACCGCCGATAATAAGACCTTCAGAGTAGCGGAGACATCCGATATTGCCACCATCATCGGCACGGGATTTACCGGGCTGGAAACAGCCTTTTTCTCTTATCTGGCGCATCTGGGCCTGGATTATTACTGCGATCGCCAACACAAAAAAGTCTCCTACAACCGCATGGTGATCCCCCTCCTGATGAACAACTCACCCGCCGCCTGGACTTCCATCCTCTTCGGTCTGAAGGGAGAAGGCTACACCGCCAGCTCTTCCTGCGCTTCCGGAACTTGCGCGCTGGGGCAGGCTTACCGTCATATTGCCGATGGCTATGCGGACCTTGCCATCAGCGGCGGGGTGGAAAACCTTCAGGATGAGAACTTTGCCATCTTCCGGGGCTTTGATGTGCTGGGAGCTTTGACGAGGTCTGAAAGCGGTGATCCCCAACCCTTTTCACAAAGCCGCAGCGGCTTTCTCTTTGCCGAAGGTGGTGGCTGCATGCTGGTGCTGGAAGAGCTGGCCCACGCGAGGCGGCGCAATGCCAATATCTATGCGGAAATCCTTGCTTACCACGCCAGTTGCGATGCCCACAACATCGTCAATATCGAGCCGGAGGGGCGGCAAATCCTGGCTCTCCTCAATCACTTAAGCTCTGGCAGAAAGATCGACTATCTGAACGCTCACGGCACCGCCACTCTGATCAGCGACGCCATCGAAGCCCAGGTCATCATTGACTGGTTCGGAGACCGTGCCACCCAGCCGCTGATCAATTCCACCAAAGGCATTTTGGGCCACACCATCGGCGGCAGCGGAGCTATCGAAGCAGCCGTCACGGCCCTGTCGCTTTTCAACGGCAAGGTCCATGCCAACCAGGTGGACGCTCCCATTCCCAATCTGAACCTGGCAATGGAAACTCATGAGATCCCCATCCAAACCGCCATGAGCGTTTCCTACGGTTTTGGTGGACACAACGCGGGTCTGCTCTTGGGGAAATACAATGGCTAAGCTGCTGCTGACCGGGGCGAGTGGCTTGGTGGGCAGCCACATCGCTGAGTTGTTTGCCCACGAAGGCATTCCCTTCAAATGTCTGGTCAGACCTCAGAGCGATGTCTCCTTTCTGAAGCAGTTGCAGGCTGAGACCGTCGAGGGGGATATCACCAGTGTAAGTTCTGTCCAAAACGCTCTGGATGGAGTGGACTGCGTGATCCACGCCGCCGGCAAAGCCTCTGATTGGGGACGCTATCGGGATTTCTATACGGCGAATGTGGTGGGTACCATGAATGTGCTGAGGGCCTGTAAGGAAGCCGGCATAGCCAATATCATCATCACCGGCTCCATCTCATCTTACGGGGAGGAGGATAGCCAGGTCATCAAAAATGAGGATTCTCCCCATAACTCCCATTATCCCTACTTCCTGGACGGGCTATTCCCTTCCGCCATGAACTATTATCGCGATAGCAAAGCGCTGCTGAGCCAGAGGGCTGCTCACTACGCCGCGGAACACAAGCTGAATCTCAGCATCCTCGAGCCGGCCTGGGTGTATGGCGAACGCGAATTCAACAGCGGATTCTTTGAGTATGTCAAAGCCGTCGAATCCGGTCTGCGCTATGCTCCGGGCAGCAAACGCAACCTCTTTCACGTGATCTATGCCCCAGACCTGGCCCAGGCCTATCTGCGGGCCTACCGGAAGCAACTGCCGGGCGTCCACCGGATAATCATCGCAAGTCCCAAGGCTCACAGACTCAATGATATCCACTCTCTGTTCTGCAGGGCGGCAGGTCTCACTCCTCCCAAGCTGCTACCTAAGTTTCTGGTCTATCCCATCGGCCTGGGGATGGAGCTGCTTGCCACGCTTTTATCCCGCAAGGAGCCACCACTGCTCACCAGATCGCGGGTGAATATGATGTATGACAACATCGCTTTCTCTGGGGAGCGGGCCAGGCAGCTGCTGGGTTGGGAAGCTACCACCGCTTTGGAAGATGGCATCCGGCAAAGCGTGGATTGGTACACGCAAAATGGACTGCTCAAAAAGCGGCAAAGGAGGCATCAGATGAGCCGGCACAAGTTGCACGGAGTTCATAAGGAGCTCTTTATTCTCAAAGTCAAGCTCCAGGTTTTCTGCCACTTCCTGGGAGTGTTTCTGCAAGATCACCGCCTCAGGACCTTCATCTTCACGCTGAGGCGCTTGAACTATTTTATCGGCAAAATTTCCCACAACAAGTTCGCCCAAATTGGCCCCTATATCCGTCTGGATATGTATGTGCCGGGTTTTCCTTCCAAAGCTTTCTATACCGCCTGCCACAAATTCACCGAATTCAGGGGGAAACTGCCCTGCACGGTGGCCTTGCTGTCTGTCACCTCTGCCTGCACCTATCACTGCGAGCACTGCTATCAGCGCTTGGACCACGGCAAAGACGTGGAGCTCGATAAACTGCTCTCCGCGGCTAAATACCTCCAAAACAGCGGAGTGGCCTTTTTTAACATCGAGGGGGGCGAGCCGTTTTTGACCTTCGACAGGCTGCTGGCTTTGTGCCGGGCCATCGATGACCGCTCCGAGATCTGGATCAATTCCACCGGTTACGGCATCACCAAAGAAAAGCTGCTGCAACTTAAAAGCACCAGCCTCACCGTGATCATGTTTTCGCTGCATTCACATGACGAGGGCACCCTCAACGCCTTTATGGGCGATGCCCACGCCTGGCAAAATATGGTGGATGCCATTGGCCTGTGTCACCAGCTTGACATCGCCGTGGCCTTCAACGCCTGTCTGCCTTTGGCCGATTTCCGCAACGGCAATTTTGAAAAGTTGATGCAGAAAGCCCATGACCTGGGAGGAATCCTGGTGCAGATCATCAAACCCAAGCCCTCCGGGGCTTGGCTTGGAAAAGGGGTGGAAGAGTATTCCGCGCGGGATTTTGAGCTCATCAAAGCCAAGGTGAACCGCTATAACCTCAGGCCGGAATTTGCGCGTTTCCCGGCCATCTCAGCCCAGATCATGGAAGAAGATCCCAATCTCTTTGGCTGCACCGCGGGGGGCACGGACCGGCTCTATATCAATGCCAAAGGGGATGTGCAGCCCTGTGAGTTTCTCAATGTCTCCTTCGGAAACATCGCGAGTGAGGATTTTGCCATCATCTACCAGCGCATGCGAGCCGTGTTTGAGATCCCGCAAACCATTATCTGCTGCGAGCGCTATGCCCAGGACATCTACCAGATCTATCGTGATAATCATCTGCAGCAGCTGCCCCTTCCTCCGGAGCTGTCCAGCCAGATCTTTGCCAAAATGCGCCGCGATTGTCCCACTCCCCTGTATCAAAAAATCGAGCGGCTATTGAAGTGACGCTGCTTGAGGGGCAGCGATCCGCGTCACTTGTACACAGGCAAGCTCTGTAGTCAGTGCTGAGACCGGCTGAAGAGCTTGTGCGGAAATAGCCACTTTGACGCCCTGTGAGGGCGTCCAAATGTAATAGCCCCCCGTGAAGCATCGCGAAACGGGGGGTAGGATATGCCAACCAGCCTGAACCCCTCGGGGGTGAAACACATTATAACTCAACGGGCCCGGCTGTTACCATGTAAAGACCGTTGAATAATTGGTATCACTGGCTTCAGAGCTTGTGCAAAAACGTCACATTGGAGCTCAAAGCCCCTAAACAGATTATACGTATATCACCTGGCTTGCGGGGGCTTTGGACTTACGCGCAGTACATCGGAGGCAGTTATCTCGCGAGTGTACTGGTTGAAGTCCAAGCGGCCCGCAAACTCGCTGTCATGCATAGCTTTATCGTGGCCGCATGAACTCCAACGGGCCTGTGTCTGCCTCTGGCATCGCCAGGTTTCGCATAAGTTCTTCCGCGGTTGCGGGCCAGGATGTCAGACCCCGCTCCGCATTCCACCTTGCACCATAGCTAAATACAATATAAGCAAAACTGACAAGATTGCAAATGAAGTCTTTCCTCATTCTTCTACGGGTGCTCTACGGGTCCGACCCGTAGAGCACCCGTAGAGCACCCGTAGAAGAAAGCAGTGCAAAAATTGGCATTTTGAGTTCCGTAGGAACGCAGGCTGTTGACAAAGTATCAAATCAGATA
>ERZ795059.6206-NODE-6206-length-10659-cov-32.053187_pt1 | contig 10659 bp, 11 predicted proteins | sample MGYA00375143_ERZ795059 | MGnify/ENA primary metagenome ERZ795059 (study PRJEB30188, sample SAMN05720168) | activated sludge metagenome | isolation source: Anaerobic digester | place: USA | collected 2015-01-07 ... | reverse complement strand
TTTATCGGTTTTGGGCGAAATCGGTTCGAATTTTTTCGAACAGACACCGCCAATTTTCAGAATTAGGATTTTGGGTGATTGTTGCCTCACTCTTGCTTCGCTCGGGCTCGGCAGAAACAAGGATTTTATACGGATTTTTTAAATCCAAAAACAATTTCTGCCCGTTCAAACGGAAGTTCGAACCAATCTTTTTTAGAAAATCCCGACCCTGTTCGGGATTTTCTTGCAAAGCAATAATTTCGGCTTGTTTTACGGAGTTTATGAATTTGGCGACGAGTTCGAACCGATTATTGCTTTTTTGCTCAAAAGCGTTAAGTTTGTCTTTCAAAACTTGTTTTTGATTGACGAGCTTGTTTTTGGCTTCTCGGTATTTAGCGAGATTAAGGGCGTTTTCAAGATAAGCGTTCATCAGTTTTTCCAGTTTCTCGTCAATCACTTGTATTTCGTCTTGAATTTTTTGAACAAAAAAGCGCGATGATTGGGCTTTTTCGTTTTTCTCGTTTTCAAATTAGTTTATCATTTTATCAGCCCAATCATCAGGCAAAGAAACTTTTTGAATCGCTTCATTGATTTGAGATGAAATTTTTTCTTCTCTCATAAAAACATTTTGGCTACATTTGTGATTTGGATTTTTCTTTGTGCAATAGTAGTAAGTGTATGATTTTTCACTGGGCTTAACTTTTCTATCCGCTGTTATGGTGTAGCCGCACTCTCCGCATTTGAATAATCCGCGATAAAGAAAAAATTTCATCTTGTTTTGTTTTTGCGGTTTGGATTTTCTTTTCATCACTTCCTGTACTTGGTCAAAAAGTTTCTTTGAAATAATCGGTTCGTGCTTTCCTTCGTAAAATTCGCCGTTGTAACGGATAAGTCCGTAGTAAAAAGGATTTTGGAGTAAATACTGATAGTTTGAGACGGAAAGCATTTTGCCTTGCCGCCCGCATAAACCAAGCCCATTGATAATCTTTCGGAGTTCTTTCAGCGTATATTTTCCAGTAGAGTAGTCCTCAAATGATTTTTTGATAAGTGGCGATTTTTCTTTGTCCACATAAATCTGTTTCGTTTCTTTGTTATTCAAATATTCGAGCGGAGCCATTTGAGGCCATAAGCCATTTTTCAATTTTTGCCGATGATCTCTTTTGATATTTTCCGAAAGATTATCGATGTAGTATTTTGACTGCCCGAAAGCAATTGAAAGCATAAATTTTCCTTGCGGTGTCGGATCAAACCAAAAAGTCGGGAATTTTAACTCTTGAATAACACCAGTATCTACCAAGTAAATTATTTGCCCGCCGTCAACGGAATTTCTGGCTAATCTGTCAGGGTGCCACGCTAAAATTCCCTCAGCTTCGCCCGCTTCAATTCGCTTTAACATTTCAGCGAAGACGGGTCGGCCCGGCTTTTTGGCTGTTTGTTTTTCAACAAGAATATCAACAATTTCCAGATTTTCCTTTTTCGCCAATTCTTTCAATTCTGCGATTTGGTCGTTGATACTTCTAACTTGCCTGTCTTCGCTATCTGTTGACTTACGGGCGTAGATGAAAAACTTTTTAGTTTGATTATTTTTTTATGTCATATTATTGGGCAGTCAAAATATTAAAAATTATCGCTTTGCTGTCGCCCTTCGGGCGAGAAAAAAGATTGGTTAATAAATTTTTCAAATTTAGGTTTGCCTTCAGCAAACCGAACTTCCGTTTGAACGGGCAGAAATTGTTTTTGGATTTAAAAAATCCGTATAAAATCCTTGTTTCTGCCGAGCCCGAGCGAAGCAAGAGTGAGGCAACAATCACCCAAAATCCTAATTCTGAAAATTGGCGGTACCTTTTGGTTAAAATCCGAACTTTTTTCGACGAAAATCCTGATTGTGACTTTTAATTGCCGCCCTTCGGGCGGCAATCCCGCCCAGCGTTTCCGCTCGCCTGACGGCGAGCAAAACAGAAAAATTTTCGTTTCCTTAATTGAAAAAAATTTGCGAGTGGCGATTAAAATAATGTTTAGAAAATTTTTCTGTTTTGCGTTCCTGCTGACGCAGGAATTGTGGAAACGCTTTTCCACCCCGTTCCGCCTGCTTGGGTTTCGCCCTGAAATTTTTGGCGGACGGGCTATTATATTTTTAGTCGCCCTTGCCCCACCGCACTCGTGCGCGGGCGACACAAAGGTACTCCCTGATAAAATTTGTTGTATAAAAATTGATTTCATGTTAGTATATAAATGAAAGATAAAAGTATCTCTCATACTAATACTATCATATATTGGAAACTATGAAAAATCAAAACAATAACCAACTAAATATTGGGGATAAAATAAAGCAGATTAGGAACAAAAAGGGGCTAACGCAGGACGCTTTAGCGCAAAAAGCAGAACTTCCCTACACAACGCTGACAAAAATTGAATCAAATGTGATAACTAAACCCACAATCCAAACTGTGGTGAAAATCGCCAAAGGTCTTGGAGTTAGTATTGACGATTTAATGAAATAGTATGGATAAATATCTAAACAAAATTATCAAAGGCGATTGTATAGAGATGTTAAAGGAAATGCCGGAAAATTCTGTTGATTTGATTTTTGCCGACCCCCCCTATAATTTGCAGTTGCAAGGTGATCTTTATCGCCCAAACCAAACCAGAGTGAACGGCGTAGATGATAAATGGGATCAGTTTTCTTCATTTGAAGAGTATGATCAATTTACTCACGATTGGCTCAAGGCATGCAGAAGGGTGCTGAAAAAAGACGGCACGATTTGGGTAATCGGCAGTTATCATAATATTTTCCGTGTCGGGAAAATTATGCAGGATTTAGGATTTTGGACGCTTAATGATGTTGTTTGGATTAAAACAAATCCTATGCCTAACTTTAGAGGCACACGGTTTAACAATGCTCAAGAAACTTTAATCTGGGCGGCAAAAAGCCAAAAGTCAAAATATACTTTTCACTATAAATCAATGAAAGCGTTTGGCGATGACAAGCAAATGAGAAGCGATTGGTATATTCCTGTTTGCAATGGTAAAGAAAGAATCAAATTAAATGGAGAAAAAGCCCATTCAACGCAAAAACCAGAGGCGTTGTTATATAGAATTATTGTGGCAACCTCTAATCCCGGAGATATTGTTTTGGACCCTTTTATGGGAAGCGGGACAACTGGTGCTGTTGCAAAAAAACTTGGACGCAATTTTGTTGGCATAGAAAAAGAAGATACTTATATTAAAATTGCCAATGAAAGAATTAAAAAAGCCAAGCAGATTGATAATGAATTTTTGTCGTATGCGATTGAAGAAAAAAAACCAAAAGTGTCATTTGGGAATTTGATTGAGGCAGGTTTTATTAAAGTTGGCGATTTTCTATATTCAAAAGACAAAAAGAATAAAGCAAAAGTTTTAGCAAATGCGACTTTGGAATGGGAGAACAAAACCGGATCTATCCATAAAATAAGCGCAACAATTTTAGGCAAAACCGCAAATAATGGGTGGACATTTTGGTATGTTCCTCAAAAGGGCGATTTGGTTTTGCTTGACGAATTGCGAGATCGCTATATTAAACGATATTTAACTTAAAATTATGCAATACGAAAAATTCAAAAAGATTTTTAACGAAACAATTTTCGAAGAATCAAAAGCAGTTTTGATTAAGAAAATCGCCAAGTATCCGAATAGATACATTGGCCTATTTAGGCCGACAAAACCAAAAGCCAAAATTTTACAAAACCTATTGCAATCTCACGAGATCCGTTTTGGCGACGCTTTCGAAACGGCTATTGAGGAATACCTGCGAGAGTTTGGCTATGAAATTTTAGAAAAAAGATTCGTTAATAACGATGATGACGAGTTAAACCTTGATCAGTGCTTCAAAGCCGACAATAAAGTGTATTTTATTGAACAAAAGGTAAGAGACGACCACGACTCAACAAAAAAGAGAGGGCAGATTGCTAATTTTGAAAAGAAATTAAGTGAGATGATTGATAAATACGAGGAAAGTAATCTTGTTGGCATTTTTTATTTCATTGACCCAGATTTGCAGAAAAACAAAAACTATTATCAAGCCGAGCTAGAAAAAATGACGCGAGATTATGGAGTTGAATTACATTTATTCTACGGCAAGGAATTATTTGACTTTTTACATCACAAAAATACATGGGACGAAATATTGAAACACCTTGAACAATGGAAGGCTGAAATTCCAGATTTTCCGGAAACCAATTTTGATATTGACGCGGAGAGTTCGTTTGAAGAAATAAAGGATTTATCGCCGAGTCTTTACAGGCGAATTTTCCAAAATGATACAATTTTTGACGAGATTATTTTGACGCTTTTCCCAGAGAAAAAGACTTTACGGCTTTTACTTGATTATTTTAGGTCCAAAGCGTCAGAAAAAATAATTTACCGGACTATTGCTGATTTACTGCAAAGTAAATTATAGATTATGTTATGCTTCCAAAAAACGAAATTATACACGGCGATTGTATTGAGATTCTGAAAACCTTTCCAGAGAATTGCTTTGATTTAATTTTCGCCGATCCTCCCTATAATCTGCAATTGCCCAAAAACAGAAAGCTTGTGCGAAAAGACGGCTCTGAAGTTATTCCCGTAAGCGACCAATGGGATCAGTTTGAAAGTTATGAGGATTACGATAACTTCACCCAAAATTGGCTAAAAGAATGCCAAAGAGTTTTGAAGCCCACTGGAACAATCTGGGTAATGGGAATGTATCATAATATTTTCCGTGTTGGGAAAATTATGCAGGACTTGGGAATTTGGTTTTTGAATGATGTTATCTGGGTAAAAATTGACGCTATGCCTAATTTTAATGGCCGAAGATTTACGAATAATCACGAAACCTTAATTTGGGCTGTTAAAAACAAAAATTGCAAAAACTACACTTTTAATTTTGAATTGTTGAAGAAGATGAACGGCGGGGAACAAATGAAAGATACGGATTGGAACTTTGCAATTTGCAGAGGCCCCGAAAGATTAAAAGATGAAAACGGCATAAAAGCACATCCGACACAAAAGCCGCTTAAACTTATTCAGCAAGTTTTACTAACAGCAAGCAATAAGGGCGATTTAATTTTAGATCCGTTTTTAGGAAGCGGAACAACTGCTGTTGTCGCAAAAGCCCTCGGTAGAGATTGGATTGGAATTGAAAAAGAGGAAAAATATTTAAAATTGGCAAATAATAGAATACAAGGTTATGGAAACGAACAACAAAAATAAAAAGGAATTTACCCATAAACAAAAATTCTTTTTATATTTCTATAAATCAAAACAATATCTTACTAATAAATGGCATATTGCCAAAAGAAAAGTTAAGAATTTTGTAGATTCTTTTTATTTTTATTTAATAGTTTTTGCAATTTTTGTATTTCTTCTGCACAAATCTTTAATTTACTTTAACCTCACTATCTCCAAAGATACTTTATCTAACCTTGCATTTGCCATCGCAGGAATTGTTGGGGCGTCAATTGCTATTATATTCTCTTTTTCAACTTTTATCTTGCAGAGTACGGCTGACCTATTTTCTACTCAATACTTAAAAAGATTCATTGAAAGCCCGAAAGAAAAAATCTTTTTTTGGCTTTTGGTATTCTTAACGATAACATCTGCTTTTATCCCTGTTTTCTTAAAACATTATGAACTGGAAATTCTAGGCAGTATTTTATTTATCTCATTGTATTTAATTTACGATTTATATAGGGACACAAGAAAAAGGATAAATCCAGAAATTACTTTAACAAAAATAAAAGATGACGCCATAAGTCAATTAGAGAAAGTAAATAAGGGATTAAAAAAACACGCCAATATTCAAAATAAGATTTTTCAGTATAAAAAAGAAAATAAAGATTTTTCTTTAGATGTTCAATATAAGACAAATCCCAATTGGCATTTAATTGTGTTGGAAAATGTCAAATATTTATTTGAAATAGGGTTAAGATTATTGTCAAAAAACGAGATAAATTCTTTTAATTTAACTTTAAAATATATTCACGACATATATTTGAAGCACTTAGACTTAAGAAGTGGGTATTTTATTAGAATGCCCGCGTCTTTTTGGGGAACTTATACTCTTGATGATGAGGGATTTACCACCAGAATACTTGAATACTTACAATCAATAAGCGATAGAATTATTCAAGAAAAAAGGAAAGAAAATATTTATTTTTTGCTAAAGATTTACGAAAGTATTTTAAATTATTCGTTGGATATAAAATATGCTGATAAAAATTTAGGTGCTTATAAAGATAATCCATTACTAAATTTAGTATTAGCATATTACATAGGTTTTATTGAAAAATTATTAAAGTCAAAGGAAAATGATTGGATCTGGGAATATATTAAATCCGTATCTAATGTGTCAAATACTATATTGCAAAAAACAGATAACTATTTTGTGTGTAGTCAGATAAATCAAATAATAAGTAAAATTTCTATATCTTGTCTTGCTGAAAATCAAGAAGCATTTTCAAAGGAACTTGTAAATATTTATTTTAATCAAATTAGAATCGCTTGGAATAAATATGAGCATAACGATATTTTTTGGAAAGATTTATTTAAGGAATTAAAGAAAAATGTTTTGTTATTATCCGTAACAAGCAATATCGGTTTGTCGGTCAGCGATCTATTTATAAATTTTCATACTTGGCAAGTAAATGTTATAAATTGGATTTTTGAATTAAAAGAGGAAAAAGAGCAAAAAATAAATTTAGATAAATTTATTGAACTATTGGAAAAATGGAGTGATTTTCTTCTTGATTTTGCGAGGGATGTTGGATTAGAAAATAAACAAGTTGGATTGCCGATTATTCAATCGTTAGACAATAATTTAAGGATTGTTTATGGGATAAAAAATAAATTTAAGGAAATAGATTTAGATAAAATATATAAAACTCAATTTTATACTCTAAGCTGGTATTTTCAAAAAACAGACAAAGTAGATGAAAGTTTTTTATTTAATCTTGAACAAGTTTTAGAAATTTTGTTAAGAGAAATTCGTGATAATTTTAAGAATAAAATTTTTGATGTTGGACATTTGATAGATTTATATATTAGGTTAATAGAACAACACTTTGAAAAAGCAACTCTCGGCTATGGTTATAATCATCCACGAATAATAGAAAAATTGGTGTATTTGGGATTATTATTGAATAAGTATAAAAAAATTGACCAAGAAAAAAATGTTATTATCAAAATAGACGAACTGAATAAAAAATATTTGGAATTTAACAAGGAATTTTTTGAGTTAAAGCGGAAAAAAGAAAATTTAATGGGACCAGATGAGTTTCAATTATGTAAAGAGATATACGATTTAGAAAATGATTTATTTTTGTATAATAGCAGTCATTTAATGGATGTGAAATATATTTTGAAGCAAGAGATAACAAAAAATGAGTGGGATAGTTTTGTTGGGAAAATAATTCATTGTAGGGATGTTGAATATAAAACAATACGCCGATTTTAATTCTTAACCCACCACCCTTTTATTTTGTAGCCCGTCCGCCAAAAATTTCAGGGCGAAACCCAAGCAGGCGGACAAAAAGGAAGGGGGGTTGGGGGAAGGAATTTTTGCTCGCCGTCAGGCGAGCGGAAACGCTGGGCGGGATTGCCGCCCGAAGGGCGGCAATTAAAAGTCACAATCAGGATTTTCGTCGAAAAAAGTTCGGATTTTAACCAAAAGGTACCGCCATATAGGGCTACCAAGATGCCTACTTTAGTTACAATTACACTGTGTTATCCCTCGAAAATTGTCAATTTATAGAAATTGTTTATTCCATGCAAAATAGATCTACTGATCCTTTAGATTTTTTAATTATTTAAAGCATATGATATTATTATATAATATAATAATTAACAAAAATATCATGAATAAAAAAGGTGTAATTATATCTATCATTTCCGTATTACTAGTTATATGTATTATTGTTATAGCTGTAAATTCAAATAATAAAGAAGTAGTCAATAATGATAACACACCTACTCCTATACAAAATACAAATAACGTTAATTTCAAATCTATTCCATATTATATAGATGATCAGAAAATAAAAATTGATGGATCAAAAATTACATATTTTGGTAATGATTTAAAACAAGATTTAAATAATGATGGTTTAGAAGATATAGCTTTCTTAATTGTAGATAATTCAGAAGGATCTGGTGTATTCTATTATGTAGTTGCTGCTATAAATACTGGTAATGGTTATGTCGGAACTAATGCAATTTTTATAGGCGATAGAATTGCTCCTCAAAATATTAATTATGATAATAATGAAATAATTGTTAATTATGCTGATAGGAATATCAATGAGCCATTTACAACACCTCCAAGTGTTGGAGCTTCTAAATATATTAGGTTAGAAAATTTAAAATTAATTGAAGACAAAAGATAAAAATAAATAAGGTGCAGCATTGATTTACTGCACCTTTTATTTTATGCGCTGAAAGTTAATGCTGGAGAATAAATATTATAAGCTTCAATATTGCTTATAATATCAATACCCACGATATCATCATAAGCTTTTATGCCTAATGAGCATTGGTTATTTTTGTAATCAACGCCAGCCATTATTATTCCACTTGTCAGCCAATTTGATAATAATATATCTGGATACATTATTGCTGCATTTATTATTTCCGGGCCAGAAAGTGAAAATTTGTATGTAATATCAATGAGTTGCTCTCTACTTGCATTTACAGAGAACCCCTGTAGTGTTCTTGGGAATATGATGGCAACAATATATTTTTGCTTTGCCTTGTACATAAATTCATAACACCTACTATCTTTAGCAATTGTTATCTTATTACTATCATAGTATCTAATATAATTACTGAATACACGATTTTTAAAAAAGTTTTTATACTGTTTTTCAACATTATACAATCCATTTTTTATAAATAGATCTACATCACAGTTGTCCATTTTGAACACAATTGGTAAATAGATATCTTTTAAAATATTACTTATATTATCATCTTTTGCTATCATAGCTATTTGTCTTTCGGTTTCAGCCTTAAACCATTCAGGGGTAACATTATTATCTTTAATGTTTGTTAATGAAAGTCTGTATTTATAATCTTCTATATTTTTTACAAATGGATTGTCTAAGCAAAAATGTTTGTTTGTATCAACTGTTTTAAAGAATAAATTATTGGCAATTCTTCGTCCTGATTGATCGAAAAGTTCAGTGTTGTTATTTTCAAAAACAATTTGAAAATGCCTTCCTCTTTGAATCATTTTTGCATTTTCTTCTCCAATGTTTTTTAATAAAGCATTGAGTTCACCCATGGTCCAATGATTTGCAGCAAATGCCTGCTTTTCCATAATGGTCTCCTTTGAGCTAACTTGCTCAATTGAATTTTACCCCTACCCCGGGGTTGGGAGGTATTAACCTAAGATTATTTCAGCACATTTTTATTCTTTTTACAAGTATACAATTATTTAATTTTTATTTTATGATATAATTTTCATATTAAATAATTTATGATTATGCCGTCATTCATCCTTGCATTAATAGTATTTATATTTATTATTATTTTTAAAAAGCAAATAAAACAATTTTTGTGTCGACTATATAATTTAATTGAAAATAAAATAATTAAACCATTTTTTAATAATCATCAAAAATTAAGAAAAATTATAAAAGATAGATTTGATAAGAATAATAAATATGGACTTAAATTGACTATTTTTTTAACATTAATATTAATATGTGTTATATGGTTTATTTCTATTGGAGAGGGATATATCAATCAGGAGTTAATATATCAATATGATTTTAAGCTTAATAATTTATTTTTATTTTTTAGGAATCAAAATTTAACAAATATTTTTACATTTATAACAAATATTGCAGATCCAAAAATGATATTAATTGGTACAGTATTATTTTCTGTTTTTTTATATATTTCTAAAAATAAAGAATATTTATTTCCTTTTTTTATATCAATAGGAAGTACTACGATATTAGACTATGTATTAAAATTTGCATTTAATAGACCAAGACCTAGTATGAGTTTATATATAGAATCAAATGCTTCATTCCCAAGCGGCCATTCCAGCATTATTGTTGCCTTTATAGGTTTTATATGTTATTTCATTGTTAAAAATTCTAAAAAAAATAAAGCACTGTATATTATTACTTGTATTGTAATATGTTTGCTTGTTGGCGTTAGTAGGCTTTATTTAGGAGCCCATTATTTAAGTGATATATTGGGTGGATTTTTACTTGGTTCGGTTAGCTTATTATCTTCAATATGCATCTCTGAATTATTTTTTATAAATAATAGTAAAGAGAAAAGAATAAAAAACCTTTATTTGTTCGTATTAATATTTATTGTGATATTGATATTTTTTACAATATTATTTAAACGAACAATCAATTCAGATAAAATATCATTTCAAAATGATATATATGATAATAATTTAAAATATTTAAGTTTTTATAAATAACAATTATTGTATTATAAATAAAAAGTAATATAATAATTTTTATTGTTATTTTTAGATTTACATTATGAAACATTTATTAAAATATTTAAAACCTTATATACCCTGGATATTATTAGTTTTTGTATTTATAGGTGTACAGGGATTTGCGACATTAGCCTTACCTGATTATACATCAAAAATAATTGATGATGGTATTGCAAAAAATAATATGCAAGCTATTT
>ERZ795059.6200-NODE-6200-length-10680-cov-6.399153_pt1 | contig 10680 bp, 11 predicted proteins | sample MGYA00375143_ERZ795059 | MGnify/ENA primary metagenome ERZ795059 (study PRJEB30188, sample SAMN05720168) | activated sludge metagenome | isolation source: Anaerobic digester | place: USA | collected 2015-01-07 ... | reverse complement strand
TAATACAATTAGAAAAGGGGCTGTAGCTTAGCTGGTAGAGCGCTTGCATGGCATGCAAGAGGTCGTGGGTTCGACTCCCATCAGCTCCACTTTATTGAAACGACTAGCTCGTTTCAATCTTCATATATATTGTTCCCATAGTTCAATGGATAGAACAAGGGCGTCCTAAGCTTTAGATGGAGGTTCGACTCCTCCTGGGGACACAATCTGTTTACAAAATGTAAAAAACTTGCTATAATACCTATACCAAATGACAATTTGGTATTTAATAAAAATGCCGCTTTAATAATTTAATAATTAATTGTGCCGAGGTAGCTCAGTGGTAGAGCATACGCCTGAAGAGCGTAGTGTCGAGTGTCCGATTCACTCTCTCGGCACACTACGAATTTTAAAACCAAATAAAGCGGGTAATCATAAACCATGGTTATACCACGTTTAAAATATCAGAAAATCAATATTCCAGCTATTGGCTCTTCTATTGATGGCACTGTTTTAAGCAAAGAAGGAAAAACATTATATGTCGATGTTAGTCCTCTTGGTTTAGCGGTAGTTCGTGGCATTGAATTTATTACTGCCAAAAACTATATTAAAAACCTAAATATTGGCGACAAAATTAGCGTGATGATCGTTGATTTAGACAATGAAGACGGCTTGATTGAGGCCTCATTAAAAGAAATCAGCGCTAATCAAATTTGATACACTTTAGCCAATGCCAAGAAAAATAGTGACACTATTACTATTAAAATTAGAGAAGTCAATCGTGGCGGTTTAATCGCTGATTATATGGGTATCAAAGGCTTTTTACCGGTATCACAATTAAACCCTGAGCACTATCCATTAGTTGATGGTGGCGATAAAGAAGAAATTTTAGCTCGACTTAGAAGTTTTGTTAATACCGAAATACCAGTAAAAATTCTTGATCTTGATAAAGAATCAGCTAAGCTTATTTTTTCTGAGCGCGAAGTTCTTAATGAAGAACATAAACAAAAATTAGCTGCTCAATATCAAATTGGCGATATTGTTGATGCTGAAATTACTAAAGTTGTTGACTTTGGTTTGTTCGTCAAATTCGGCGAACCAGCCATTGACGGTTTAATTCATATCTCGGAAGTAGATTATAAATTAATCCCCGATTTGAAAGCTGTCTATAAAGAAAGTGATATTGTTAAAGCTAAAATCGAAAGCATCACTAACGGCCGTATTGCTTTGTCAATCAAATCTTTGAAACCAGATCCATGAAAAGATATCACTGATATTTATAAATTAGGCAAAAAATATGAAGGCACTATTTTGAAAACCGGCACATTAGGCGTATTAGTAGAATTAGAACCAGGCGTATATGGTTTTCTCAAATTTAGTGATCTTCGAGAAGAAGAAGCTCCTAAAGGGCCACTTGAAGTTGGAAAATCCTATCAATTCACTATCAAATCTTTGGACACCGAAAATCGTCGCATTACTTTAGGAATGTAATTAAATTTTAAAAAACGGCCCATTGACTGGGTCGTTTTTAAAATTATATAATTTAGGATAACAGATCTTTGAGTGCCTTAGCTGGTCTAAACTTAGCAACTTTCTTAGCAGCAATATGAATTTTTTCACCTGTTTTTGGATTTACACCCATTCTGGCTGCTTTGGCTTTAACTACAAATGAGCCAAAACCACTAATCGCTGCATCCTCTCCCTTTTTTAAAGATTTAGAAATACTATCAAACACTAAAGCAATCACTGCTTCAGCATCTTTCTTGGTTGATTTTAGTTGTTCTTGAACTAATTCAACTAAATTTTCTTTGTTCATAACAATTTTTTTACTTTATTAAAAATCGAGCGACCATATTAAAAACATATACTATTTACTATATGTTTTTTGTTATTGATTATATTATATATAACTTTTAGTAAAAAAGCAAGTGTTTTCGATGTTTTTAAGAATTGGTCGAATTACACACCAAATCAATTGCTATGTCAACAATTTGTCCACTTTTGACTTTGCCTTTTTCCCAGCAGAAGTATTAGGATAGTTTATTGTTATTTTCCTTTCTCTTTCATTTGCCATCTTTATTTCTATAGTGATGATTTTATATTTATTGAGCATCGGTATATCTTCTCCTCATTCAACAAAAACAATGTTACTTGGGTTATTAAAAACATCTTGTATACTTATATTAGCTAAATCATTGTCAATATTTAAATTATGAGTTTGATTGTTTATCAGCCTATATAAGTCAAAATGATATAGTTTTTTAAAAACGCTATTATTTTTGTTGATGTCGTATACTTTCATTACCACAAAGGTAGGACTTAATACATTACTCTTTATATTTAAAAAATCTTTGAGTCCTTTTACAAACTCCGTTTTACCCGTACCTAATTCGCCCTTTAATATCACAATGAGTGCCTGTTGAGCATGGTTTATATCAAGCATTAATTCTTCTAAAATTGTTTGGGCAATTTTATGAGTAGTTTTTATATTTTTTGAAATATATTTTTTAAATTCCACGGTTTTCACATTTTATTTGATATCTATAATTTAGCCATTACTTCTATGCCTAATAGTTCTAATCCTCATTTTAAAATATTGGCTACCCCTTTAGTCATATCAATTCTCAGTTTTTGATTTTGTTCAGCATCAATAATACGATTTTTCTCATAAAAACTACTAAAATATTTGGCCAATTCGAATAAATAAGTTGCTAAAATATGGGGCATTAAGTTTTCACCTGATTTGGTTAGCGCCTCTTTAAAATACAACATATGTCTTAACAACAGTTTTTCCTCACTGGAAAGTTGACTATTTAGCTCATCTTGATTACTAAGATTGGGTTTGGTTTTATTTAATAACGAACAACAGCGCGCATACGTATATTGAATATATGGCCCACCATTCCCCCTAAAATCAATGGCTTCATTAATATCAAACTTCAAATCTTGTTCACGTTCTAATTTTAACATTGCGTATTTTATTGAACCCAGTGCTAACTGATTGATAATATGCTCTTGGTCTTTTTTATTAAAATTCTTCAATGATTGATAATCAGTTCCCATCTTGTTATTAATCGCAGTTACCACCTCTTGAAGTAATTCCACTACACTTAGCACTTCGCCACTACGTGAGCTCATTTTACTACCATCTTTATTACAAACCGCGCCATAACTTAAATGTTTAAATTTATCTTTGTTGCCAATCTGTAATTGATCGCAAACGGCAAACACTTGTTGCATATGTAGTTTTTGCTCTGGGCCAACTACTCATAAATATTGGTCACAAATAAACTGGCTCGTTTTCATTTTCGTTAAATATATGTCCTGCGTAAAATACATCGCCGTGCCATCTGATCTTTGAATAATTGTATCCGTTAGATTATAGGCCTGTAATTGTGTTAAGATTGCCCCATCTTCCAACGTTTTAAAAACCCCTTTTTTTACCCCTGCTTTTAATAAATTCTTGGCTTTATTATAAAATTTACTTTCATATCAATAATGATCAACTTGGCTATTGATAATTTTAAAAATTTGAGAAAATCCTTCATAAAATCAATCATTTAGTTTTTTCCATAATTTTCTCACTTGTTTATGATTATTTTCTCACTCTCTTAATAATCATTGCAATTCTTCTTTATATTTTTCTTCTTTTTCTAATTTATTTCCTCAAATATAATATTTACCAATAAAAGCGTCTTTTGGTTCATCGGCTATCGGCTGTGGCCATTTACTTGGTTGTTTGGTTCATTGATTTAATAAGTCTTTAATATCAGTCACTTGATCATTAAATCTTAAGTAACCTAACATTGCTTTGCAAATATGCACACCGCGATCATTAAATAAGCAATCGGCCGTCACTTTATGATTTAAAGCTCTGAGAATTCGGATAATAGCCATCGCCAGCACCGAATTACGCAAGTGACCAATGTGTAACGCCTTGTTGGTATTGGGACTAGTATGTTCAATTAAAAAACTTTTTCGATTAGTAGTAAAAAATTGCTTTTTATTTAAATTTACTATCGTTTTTAAATTATTTAATAAAAATTCGGTTTTTACATAAAAATTTAAAAACCCTGGTTGTTTAAATTCGATTTTTTCAATAAAGGTTTTTACCACTTCATTAGTTTGTAATTGATTAATAATTTTATCAATAACATTACAATCTAATTTTAAAACCATACCAATATTAGTTGAAAAATCGCCAAAAGTTGCATTAGAAATTTTTTCTAATTTAACTTGCGATTGATTAATAGTTATTGATAATTTTTCTTGATTTAAAACCTTGATTATCGTTTCGAATATAATTTTTTCGAGTGTTTCTTTCATAATAAATAATTTAATTAGGTCTAATTAGTGTCTTAATATTATACACTTTAATATCGGGACAGGACTCTTTTAAAAACATTATTATTTCATTTTTTTGGTTATTAACTTCTTCAGCCATAACTGATTTTGAACATTCAATGGTTAGCTCATTATTAATAAAACTTTTAGGAAAACATAGGAATAAATTTTTTTGTTTTATATAATCTTCGGTAATACTTAAAATCACTTGTTCGTTAATACCATTGTCTAAATTCAATCCTTTAACTCTTTTTTTTATAATCTCACCTAATAATTTAAACATACTAACTTAATAATTAATACTTAATTTTAAATGCGAATTGGCATTAACACATAAATAAAGCTGTCATCATTGGTGGCTTTCAGTAAGGCCGGACTATCCTCACTAATCCCCATAAAAATCTCATTATTGTTAATACTCTCTAATCCATCCAAAATATAACTATAATTAAAACACATTTTGGCATCATAACCTTCAATCAAACATTTTACCCGATAGATACCCTCCCCTTTATTAGTATCTGATCCTTTTAGCACTATTTCTTGTTTTTTAATATCTAATTGAATATTAATATCTTTAATTTGACTACTAAGTAAACTTATTAATTTAATTGATTCAATAAATTTATTTTTATCAATTTGTAATTTGGTTTGAAATGTTTTAGGTATAATATTTTTATAATTTGGAAATTCACCTTCAATCAACCGAGAAATTAAATCCACACTACCAAAATCAAAGAAAATTTGATTATTCGAGAAGAAAATTTTAACCCGATCATTAATATCCTCAAAATTTTGTAAAATTAACATTACTTCATTAATGGTTTTGGTGGGCACAATAATTTTAACTTCTTGATTACCTTTAAATTTATAAAAACTTTTTCCTAATTGCTTCTCAGCTAATCGAAAACTATCAGTGCTCACAAAAAACATATTATCATTGTTAAAATGAAAATACACACTATTTAGTTCTGGTTTATTAAAACCAGCATTGGCGCTTTTAATAACTTGAGTTAAAGTTTTTAAAAATTCTTGAGAATCTATTTCTAAATAATCCTCCGATTTAATTTTTGGAATAATTGGAAAATCGGTGCTATCAAACCCTTGAATATTTAATTCAAAATCTTTAGTTTGAATATATAATTTATCTTTTTTAGTTTCTAATGTAATTTTTTCTTCTTTTAAATTACTTATTAAACTAAGTAACAATTTAGTGGGAATAATAATATCACCCTCTTCAATTACTTCCCCATTCACAAAATAATTCAAACCTAACTCTAAATCAGTAGAAACTAACTGCAACTGATTTTTAAAAGTTTTGATTAAAATATTATTTAAAATTGGTAAACTTAAATTGCGATTAGTTATTTTTTCACAAATATTTAATGCTTTTTTAAGATTAGAAGTTAAACAAGTAAATTTCATATTATTATTTTTATTTTTTATTAAATTATTAATAATTATTAATATTATTAGTTAGGTGGATAAGTGTAAAAACTAAAATTGTTTAATAAATAATTAATTATTCTTACCTTCTTAATGTGTATAACCATATTTTAATTATAGCACAACTTTTGATTATAAAAAACTAAAACCTATTTATTTATTTTTAACAAACTCAATACCTAAGTTATAATACTTGTTATCCTAAACTTTTCAACAAGTTTAGTAAATGGTTTTCCACTAATTAAACACATCGTAACTTAATTTTTCAATTATTGCTTCTAACTCACTATTTAAAACGCTATCTTTAACCCTTTCCTCTTCTATTTTTTTACAAGAATGCATTACGGTAGTGTGATCTTTATTATTAAAAACTTCACCAATAGCTGGATAAGATAATTTTACTAATTCTCTTAATATATACATAGTAATCTGTCTGGCTTTAACTAAATCTTTTCGTCGCGAGTTACTTTTAATTTTATCTAATGGTATGTCATAAAAATTTGAAACCACTTTTAAAACCTCTAAAGGTGTAACGGTTTTTTTAGGTTTTTTAATAAAATCTTCTAAAAGTTTTTTAGACAATTCAATGCTGGGATTGATTTTTTTAACTTCAAAATTAATTAATAATGTATTTAACGCTCCTTCTAACTCTCGCACGTTATTAGTAATATTTTGGGCAATATAATCAATGATTTCTTCTGGTAAGTTAGATTTTTTATCTTTTAATTTGTTTTTTAAAATCGCCACCCGCGTTTCATAATTAGGTAAGCCAATATCGGCTACCATTCCTCCTTCAAAACGAGATCGTAACCTTTCCTCGAGTCCAGGAATAGCTTTTGGTGGCCGGTCCGAGGTAAACACAATTTGTTTATTAGCTTCATATAAAACATTAAAGATATGAAATACCTCTTCTTGGGTTTTTTCCTTATTGGCAATAAACTGAATATCATCAATTAATAATAAATCAATTTTTTTATATTGTTTTTTAACTTCATCAATGGATTGCTCTCGGATCGAACCAATAATATCATTTACTAATCTTTCGGTATTTATGTATCAGATATTTATTTTTTTATTTTTTGTTTTAACGGCATTCCCGAGGGCTTGCATTAAATGAGTTTTACCTAACCCTACCCCACCATAAATAAACAAAGGATTATATTTAGATCCCAAATTATCAATTACTGCTAATGCAGCGGCATGAGCCAGTTCATTATGTGAACCAACTACCAAATTATCAAATGTATATTTTGAATTTAAATTAGTATCTGGATCTTGGGCTGATTGAGTTAAGTGAGCAGCTACCCCACTGGTTTTTTTAGGATTAACAGCTGTATCATTAGTTAAATCTTTTTCACTAATACTTTGATATTTTTTAATATTATCGATTGAATCGGTTTTATAAATAATGGTTTTTATTTCGGGGGCAAATTTTTCCAAGGCCTTTTTAATATATTTATTATATCTATTTTCAAGTCACTCTTTAGCAAAATTAGAATTAGTGGCCACGATTACCGTGTCCTTGGTTTTTTCTATAATTGCACTGTTTTTAAATCAAGTAATAAAATTGGCCCTAGAAATATTTAATTCAATTTCCGACAATACGTCTTTTCACAATCTTTTTAGTTCTTCGTTCGACATAAATAAGTATTCAATTTTTCGATTATTATATCAACTATATTATAGCTATTTTTTTACTATTTTTCAACCAAAGTAAAGCCAAAATTAACCAATAAGTGGAAAAGCTGTGCAAAGTTTTAATTTAACTAAATTAGTTTTTCTTACCAAGTAATCAAGGTCTTACTTAAAATATAAAATAATTATCATTTTTCCACTTGTTTTATCATTTATAATATGATAAGCTATATTAGTTAACTAATATATTAAAATTTTATTATGGCCACTAAACGAACTTATCAACCCAGTAAAAGAAAAAGAGCTAAAAAGTTTGGTTTTTTAAGCCGACAATCCACATCAGCTGGTAAAAAAATCATTAAACAAAGAAGATTAAAAAATCGTAAAAAACTTTCTGCTTAATTATGTTAGCTAAAAAGTATCGATTAGGTAAAGACAAAGATATTCGTCGTGTTTACCAAAATCAAGCGGCAGTGTTTGGTCGAGGTATCATCATTAATTTTGCGAACAATAATTTGTCTCATTCCCGCTTTGCTTTTGTGGTATCAGCTAAAACATTAAGTAAGGCCGTTGATCGCAATTATTATAAACGGCTATTAAGGGATATTGTTTATCAATCATTAACGATTATACCAACTGCTTTGGACATAGTAATTGTAATTAAAAAGGAAATAACTCGAATGAATTTTCAAGAAATTCAACAAGAGTTAAATATGCTGGTTAAAAAATTAAATAAATAACATATGTTTAAAACCTTATTTTGACAGCCAACTATAAATTTATTATTTTTAATAACTAATTTTTTTGGTGATTTTGGTTTGGGTATTATTTTCACTACCGTTGCTATTCGTGGCTTGCTATGGCCACTATTTACTCGTAATGAAATTCTACAGAAAAAGATGCAAAAAATTCAACCTGAAATTAAACAAATTCAAACTGAATACAAAAAAGATCCTAAAAAACAAACTGAATTATTATTAGCAATTTATAAAGATAATAAAATTAATCCCAGTTTTGCTTTTCTATTCTCATTTTTACAAATTTTTATCATCTTTGGGTTGTATAGCGCTTTTACCGTAGCGGTTAGACCAGATTTTATTAATAATTTATACCCATGAGTTGGTAAACTAATTAATGCCAATATTAGTTATAATTTTTTGGGAATAGTTAATTTATCTCAAGCCAATTTGGTTTTTGCCATTTTAGCGTCAGCAGTTCAAGTCCTTCAAGGTATGGTGACCTTAAAGTATTTAAACAATAACGATCCACAAAAAAATATGATAAAGATTTTTACTTATGTGTTCCCAGCTATTTTTATTCTTAATTACAAAAATTTTAAAAGTGTAATTTTCCTTTACTGAATTGTCATTACCATTTTAAATATTATTCAAACTTTATATATTCGCCGTAAAGTTGCTAAAGAATAAATTATGGAATTAGCTATCGAAAAAATAAAAAATGTTCTGGATGTTTTCTTTCATAGTTGTCATATTGATGATTTTTCCATTGATATTAAAAGCTATGATGCCAATACCAGACTAGTAATTAGTGTTAGCTTGCCAACGACCGCCAGTATTTTTATTGGTCGTTTTGGTAGTAATTTAGAGGCTTTTGAAAGTGTTTTAACTGATATTGCTAATCTTAATGGACAAACGACCGAACGTTGTCGAGTGGAGTTTGATATTAATGGCTATCGGTTAAATCGTCAAAAAGAATTGCAAGATTTAGCCAAGAAAACAGCTCAACGAGTTATGATTTTTAAAACAGCGGTGAAATTAGAACCAATGTCGGCGCGTGATCGCAAGATTATTCATAACGAAATATCATTGTATCCAGATCTAAATAGTTGATCAGAAGGCGAACCACCTAATCGGTATATTGTTATTGGTTTTCGATCAAATTCAATTTAATTTAAAAAAGAGAGAGATTCTAACCCTCTCTTTTTTAAATTAATTAAGAAACACGACATCCCGAGTTACAATTAGTATCAGAGATATGAATGTGAGGAGTAACATCGGAAAAATTTGTTTCATCACATATTATTACCCCCGTAGCGCTTGCTACCCCACTAGTTTTTATATATTTTAGAAATTCAGTTGTGCACTTTATTGACGTTTTTCCATATTCGTCATTTACCACTAAATCAATCGCTTCGTAAGTGTCATGACAAGAAGTATATGTCGATCCAGCTGGTTTTTCGTGATTAGTAAAGATTGGGCCTCACACCAATTTGCCACAACCATCTGAATATCATTTTTTTCTTAAATCGGTAATTAATTTAAATGCTTCTCATACACTGTTAGAAACTTTGCCGGTTTGGAAATCCTGTTGAGCACTAGTCCAATCACCGTGTTGAGCTAAATAGGCGTCATTAGCATCGATAAAATCTTCAATCGTTGTTGGACTTATGCCGTTATCGTCAGTTGAATCTTCGGATTTTGTTCCCCCATCCGCGGCTTGGGTCTCATCTTCACGAGGATCTTCAATTATACTTGGACAGGTAGTATAAACATGCGTGTTGGATTTACCTGTATTTTTCTTTTCGCAATCTGCTATTTTAGGGTCACAATATAATTGTTGAGGAAACTCTGTTAGTTTGGGGTTAATAGTATATAAAATTATATAGGAGCCAAATAAAATTAAAGCCCCGAAAAGAATATTTTTTAATCCTTCTGATGCTGCCTTTACTACATCGGCATTTCCCTGATTAGTCATATATTTAAAACCAACCACAATTAATTTATACAACATAAACAGCAGGGCCGCTCTATAAGCCAAACCCACTATCATATTTACTAAATCGCCAAAGCCATTCAAATTATTTAATCGTTGCAAAGATACACCCGGTAAGCTCACTTCTCAAATGTAATTACTAGCCAAAACTTTCATTGGCGGGATCAATATTAGCAGGAAGATTATGATATATACTATTTTTATTAATATATTTTTAATCATGCAATTATTTTATAAATTTTTTTACACTTTTTACAATCTTTGAGACCTGTTGGTTATTAATATTTAGTTTTTTGGATTTATCTGGTTTCATAGTTATAAACACCGCGATAGTTGTCATTGGTAAGATATTGACACCCGGCATTAAAAAATCAACCAGCGTAGTTAACAAAGATATTACTATTTTCATTGTACCTTTTTTGCCAGATAAAAGCAATATGGAGGTAATAATTATCGTGGGCAAGAAAGTTAAAACTGGGGCAACCGGCGAAAGTCATATTTCCACAGCATCTTTAATAACTGCAAAGAACATTGCAATATAAA
>ERZ795059.6199-NODE-6199-length-10680-cov-7.345506_pt1 | contig 10680 bp, 10 predicted proteins | sample MGYA00375143_ERZ795059 | MGnify/ENA primary metagenome ERZ795059 (study PRJEB30188, sample SAMN05720168) | activated sludge metagenome | isolation source: Anaerobic digester | place: USA | collected 2015-01-07 ... | reverse complement strand
CTTTTGATGTGGTCGCCTGCGTGGCGCTCTGCCTGCTGCTGCCGGTGGCCTCTCCCTTGTTCATGTCCTTCTTCCTTGGAAATGCCATTAAGGAATCGGGCATTATCAAGTACACAAAAATGCTGGAGGATGTGATACTTTACTGGTCCACCTTTTTCCTGGGATTGCTGCTGGGCGTTCTTTGCGATGCGTCCACCATTATGAACCCCAAGGTTTTACCGGTACTGATACTGGGCATGATCGCACTGGGCCTTTCGGGCATAGGCGGGATGATCGGCGGATATTTGGTATATCTGATAAACGGGAAGAACTTTAATCCCACCATCGGGATCGCCGGGGTTTCCTGCGTACCCACTACTGCTAAAATCGCACAGCATGAAGTGATAAAAGTCAACAAAAAGGTCAGCATCATCCAGATCGCCATGGGAGCCAATCTCAGCGGCGTAATTACATCAGCCATAATAACGGGGATATATGTCTCCATGAGGGTGAATCTCTTCTGATTCTTTAAGGTATATCCTTAATATTTACGATAATCTATAAATAATTTGTCGGGAGCGGCAAAAGGAGGTAAGAAAATGACAGAAATAACCAGCCCAATGGCAGGGAGAGTTCAGGCCATCAACGTAAAGGAAGGCCAGATGATCACGGAGGATGACGAGCTCTTCATCGTGGAAGCGCTGAAGATGGAGAATGCCGTATACGGTGATCCGGGAGTGGTCAAAGAGATACTGGTCAAGGTAGGCCAGGAAGTAGAGGAAGATCAGGTATTGGCCATCGTCGAATAATAAGCGGGGCGTTGAAAAAAGGGGAAAATAATAAAAAGAAACAGGAGGGCAAGAAATGGATTTTGGATTTACCGAAGAACAGAGAATGGTGCAGGAGATGGCGCAGAACTTTGCGGAGAAAGAGATCGCACCTTTCATTGATGAAGATGAAAAGAACCATCACTATCGCCGGGAGATTTTAAGCAAGATGGGGGAACTTGGGCTTCTGGGATGGAGCATCCCTGAGGAGTATGGCGGGAACGGCATGGGCTGGATGGAAGGAGTAACTGCGCTATATGAAATAGCGAAGGTCCACACTTCCTGGAGGCTGAGCATCAGCGGCAACTGCTGGGGACCCGCCATGACCATTAACGAGTACGGAACAGAGGAGCAGAAAGCCAAATACATCCCGGATCTGGTCAGCGGAAAGACTGTAGGAAGCTTTGCCATGACAGAGGCCAACTCCGGTTCGGATGTAGGCGCCATGAAAACCTTTGCCGAAGACAAAGGCGACCACTGGCTGATCAACGGAACAAAGATGTGGATCTCGGGAGGCCATGTCAGCGACATCGGACTTCTTTATGTGGCCACCGCAGAGGGAGGAGGTCCGAGGGGACTGTCCTGCTTCATCATAGATTACAACAACACCCCGGGAGTGACCCGTATCCCCATCCATGAGAAGGTCGGGATGTGGCCGGCCCCCACCTCAGAGCTTGTCTTTGAAAATGCGGTAGTGCCGAAGGAAAACCTGCTGGGACCGTTGAACAGAGGATTCCAGATCTGCATGTGGCAGTTGAACAATACGAGGATGGGATGCGCCACCGGAGCGGCTGCTTTGTCAGCGGCCTGCCTGGAAGGCTCCGTGAACTACGCCAACGAGAGGATCCAGTTTGGCCAGCCCATCGGAAAATTCCAGATGATCCAGCAGCAGATAGCGGAGATGAAGCTGGAGGACGAAGCTGCAAAACATATGGTATTTAAGGCCGCCTGGTTGAAAGAACAAGGGAAGCCGAGCCAGCAGGAAACCTCCATGGCTAAGCTTTTCGCCTGCAACGCAGCTGTCCATGCGGCCAACGTAGCTATGAAGATCTACGGATCTTATGGATATTCCACAGAATACCCCTGCGGAAGATGGCTGAGAGACGCCAAGCAGTTTGAGACTTTAGAGGGGACTTCCAACATCCATATGACTATTGTTGCCGGCATCGAGCTGGGCTATCAGCCAAACAGATAAGCAGCCGTGAAGGGATCGGGCGCGCCGGCAGGTACCGGACACCCGATCTGTTTCAGCGAAAAGGAGAAAGAAAATGATTGATCGAAAATATCCCTTACATCCATATTTTCAAGAAATGCCGAGCATCGGCTCTGTGCTGCCCAGGGTTCTGAAAAAGAACATTGAGGAGCTTAAAGAACAGGAAGAAATCGTTGCCAAGGAGGTACAAAGGGTAAAAGAAGCGGGAAAACCCACGGAAAAGATGAACGAAAAAGGCGAATGGACCGCCTGGCAGAGGATTGAATATCTGGTGGAACCCGGGACCTGGTGCCCGCTCCATACTATCTATGACCCTAACTTCAACGAAGAAGGCAACACGGGCGTCATCGACGGACTTGGCAAAATCAACGGCAAGTGGGCTATTATCATCGCATCCAACAACAAAGTCATGGCAGGAGCATGGCTCTCCGGCCAGGCGGACAATGTGCTTCGGGTCACGGATATCGCCAAGCGCTTGCATTTGCCATTGGTGTGGGTACTAAACTGCAGCGGCGCTAAGCTTATGGAACAGGAAAAATGCTTCCCGGACCGCAGAGGAAGCGGGACCCCATTCTTCCGCCATGCAGAGCTTCAGAAGCTGGGCATTCCCATCATCGTAGGCATCTACGGGACCAACCCTGCCGGAGGCGGCTATCATGCCATCAGCCCTACCATCCTGATTGGGCATGAAAGGTGCAACATGGCGGTGGGCGGCGCAGGCATAGTCAGCGGAATGGCCCCCAAGGGCTATATCGATGAGGAAGTAGCCCAGGCCTTGATTGAGAACACGAAAAAATTTAAAGCAACCCCTCCGGGAAGAGTAGAGATCCATCACAACGGCACCGGCTTTATTCGGGATGTTTGCGAAACAGAAGAAGAAGTACTGGATGACATAAAACAATATATGGCCACCCTGCCCGCTTACGATCCGAAATTCTTCCGTGTTGCGGATTCGGTTGAACCAAAGTATCCAGCCGAGGATCTGTACAGCCTTGTGCCCCTGAATCCCAGGAGGATCTACCCCATGGAGGAAGTGCTGGCACGTCTTTTTGACAACAGCGAGCACATGGAGTTCAAACCGGATTTCGGGCCTGAGATCTACTGCGGCCTTGCAAAGGTTGACGGCTTCCTGTGTGGCTTCATAGCCAACCGCCAGGGCGGCCTGGGTAACAACTATCCCAAGTACGCTGACTACGACGGCATCGGCGGCAAGCTCTACAGGGAAGGCCTGATCAAGATGAGCGAATTCGTCACGTTCTGCGGCCGCGACAGGGTCCCGATGATATGGGTCCAGGACGCCACCGGAATAGACGTGGGAGACACTGCAGAAAAAGCGGAAATGCTCGGTTTGGGCATGGCTTTGATCTACTCCATAGAGCAGTCGGACAACCCGATGATGACCATCGTCCTTCGGAAGGGAACAGCAGCGGCCCACTATGTATTAGGCGGACCTCAAGCTAACAACAACAACGCCTTCACATTGGGAACCGCAGCGACGGAGATCTATGTGATGCATGGAGAAACTGCGGCGGCAGCCACCTACGCCCGCAGGCTGGTGAAGAATCAGGATGAAGGAAAACCTTTGGATGAGACCATCGGCAAGATGAACGAGATCATCGAAATGTATAATGAAAAGTCCCGGCCGGTATACTGTGCAAAAAGCGGCTTCGTAGATGAGATCGTGGAATTCCCGCAGCTTAGGAATTATTGCAAGGCCTTTGTGGGATCCTACTATCAGAATCCGAAGACGATCTGTGCGGTACACCAGATGATACTTCCCCGTATCATCAAAGGCTGATCGAATAAGCGTTTACCCATATCCTCGGTCTCAATAGGCGAAAAGCCGACTCGGACTTGAGTCGGCTTTTCGCTTTACATTGATACCCGGACATTTTATACTATATTAATGTAGGAACTTTTTATTTCGGGGTTTTTGCTTTCAAGGAGAATACAATGTCACAATCTCATTTACTGAATCCTTCAAAGAACCTCACGGTTGAGCTGATGATGAACAAGAACTTTAAATCCTTGCACGAGGATGATTCATTGCGAACCGTGGTGGAATACTATCAGGAATTTCGGATCTCTACCCTGCCGGTAGTGGACGAACAGGAAAAACTGATTGGTGTGTTTCCAAGAAAAAGGCTGCTCCGCGCCCTTTTGGAAGGGGCTGCTTTGGATGAACCGGTGAAAAAATACATGGTAGACCGGCCGGTCATTGTGACCACGGACCGAACCTATGACGAATACTCCCTTGTGGTGCGGGTGACCAAAAGCCGGGTGGACAATGTGGTGGTGCTGGACAGGGATGGGAAAGTGGCCGGCATGATAGGAACCGCTGAATATCTCAGGGCCAGCCTTGATGTGATCCTTTCTGCCTCTGCCATGCTGGAGTGCCTGTTTACGGTGAACTACGAAGGCATCATCATCGTAGATGAAAAAGGGTTCATCCTTCGAATGAACCCGGCAGCTGAGGGCATGTTCCGACAGTCCCTTTCAAAGGTAAAGGGACACCCGATAAAGGACATTTTCCCGGAAGTTGAAATTTCTCCCGTTCGGGTATTGGGTCTTCGAAAAACCATCGAAGGGCTGCCGGTCATCGTTAATCAAATTCCCATTCTGGAGAACGACCGGATTATCGGTCACAGCTTCGCATTTTTGGATGTGTCCGATATGGAAAAAATGGCTCAGGAGCTCGAAATGGTCAAAGAACTGCAGCATACTGTATCAGGCGTGTTAAATGCGGCCTCTGACGGAGTGTTCGTCTCCGATACTGCGGGAACTATCAAATATGTAAATGAACGGGCCTGTAAGCTGGTATCCAAGGAATGCAGCGCAATCATCGGAACTAATATCCAAGCATTGTTTCAGACCGATAAACTGTCACGGATCCTGGACTCCGGAACCCCGGAGGTGGATTCCTATGATATTTACGGGAAACAATTCATTGTCTCCCATATTCCCTTTAATAAGACCAAAGAGGAAGAGGAAATCACAGGTATGGTGAGCACCGCCTACCTGAACGACAACTTGATCACCGAGGAAATCGCCAGGAAATGGCTGTACCTGAACCAACAGGTCCAGTATTACAAGGATGAGCTGGACCGGCGTCCCTGCGAGGGCAGAAGGTTTGACCAGATGGTTTCCTTTAATCCGGTTTTTCAGGAAATCAAAAGGGAGGCCCGCCTTATCGCCCGAAGCACATCAACGGTCCTGCTGACCGGGGAAAGCGGAGTGGGAAAGGATATGTTTGCTCGAGGATTGCACGAAGCCAGCCCAAGGGCTTCGGGGCCTTTCATCAAGGTCAATTGTGTTTCAATTCCCGAATCCCTTTTTGAATCTGAACTTTTCGGATATGCACCCGGTTCCTTCACCGGGGCGCTAAAGAGCGGCAAATCCGGATACTTTGAGCGGGCCAATCATGGCACCATTTTTCTTGACGAGATTGGAGACATGCCTCTTTCCATTCAGGTCAAGCTGCTTCAAGTTCTTCAGGAAAAGGAATTCACAAGAGTAGGCGGAACTGAAAAACAGAAAGTGAATGTGCGGATCATTGCCGCGACAAATCAGGATCTGCGGGAGGCCATTGCGAAAAAAGCCTTTAGGGAAGATCTGTATTACCGGCTCAATGTTATCGAGTTTCATCTGCCGCCTCTCCGTGAGCGTCCGGAGGATATCATACCTCTGGCCCAGGCTTTCATCAGGAAATACAACCCCATACTGGGGTCACGGGTCTCCGGCATCCAGGAGTCTGCCCGGCAGGCCATGCAGCAGTATGATTGGCCGGGGAACGTCCGGGAGTTGGAAAACGCCATCGAACGTGCTGCCAACTATGTTTGGGAGGGAGAGATCAGCATCGACAACCTGCCGGCCCAGATCCGGAAAGGCCCTGTTTCTCCCAGGGAACGCAGCCCCTCCTATCAAGTGACCATGATGGATACCGAGAAGGTTCTGCTGTTGGAAGCTTTGGAGAAGACCGGCGGCAATAAGAGCGCGGCAGCCCGGCTTCTGGATATAAGCCGTTCCGCCTTCTACGAACGGCTGGCCAAGTATGGCATCAAGTAATATTAAAACAATGAATGATAGAAACGAGGCATAAATTATGAAGATCACCATTATGTATTTCAGCCCTACGGGTACTACGAAGAAAACCCTTAAGGCTTTCGGGCAAAAGCTTGCGGAGGTTTTACATACAGAGCCGATCCAGGAGCTGGATTTTACTCCAAAAAAAAATCGGGAACGGGAATATCGCTTTTCAAATGAGGATCTGGTAGTGCTGGGTCTTCCGGTCTATGCGGGACGGCTCCCCAATGTGCTGAAAGAGTTTATCGGATCCATACAGGGCGAGGGTGCCATGGGGGTAGCCATTACTCTTTTCGGGAACCGGAGCTTCGACGACGCCCTGGTGGAGTTGAGGGATAGAATGAAGGAAAACGGATTTCGGGTTTTGGGAGCCGGTGCCTTTGTGGGAGAGCATTCCTTCTCCCGGATTTTAGGGAAGGGCCGCCCAATGCCGGAGGACTTGGAGAAGCTTTCGGAGTTTGCCCTTGCAGTGGCGGCGAAGGCTAAAGAGGAAAACCCCGACACAGGCTTTGCCGTAGCGGGAGAAGTCCCTTATCGTCCTTACTATACTCCCAGGAATATGGCAGGAGAACCGGTGAATTTCCTCAAGGCCAAGCCCCTTACATCCTCAGCTTGCATCGACTGCAAGCTGTGCGTAAAGCTGTGCCCCATGGAGTCCATCAACTATGAAGATACATCACTGGTCTCGGGCATCTGCATCAAATGCAGCGCTTGTGTGAAGTTTTGTCCGGTAGGCGCCAAGTATTTTGAGGATGAGGGGTTTATTGGTCATGTACAGCAGCTTGAAACTACATTTTTAGAACCCAAAAGAAATCAGTGGTTTACATAGACCTGTGTCGACGAGCGCAGAGGTTTGGCTCGACTCCACTTTACTTTTTAAAAATATTGTAGATTGCCCCCGTAAGAACGAGAGCAATCCCTATCAGGGAAATCAGATCCAATTTTTCTTTTAAAATAATTACTGCCAATATCGGGGCGATAGCTGCTTTCACCAGAAAAGTGGCCGACCCCGTTTTTGCGTTTGAATCGGCGATCGCCTGAAAATAAAACAAATAAGCCACGCCTGTGACAAAAATGCTCAGGTACATGACGATCATGAGATTATCCGGCCACACCCCGGCGATCACCGGCCTTCCGGTAATTAAAAGGATTGCCAGCAGAGTCAAAGATCCAAAGATAAAGCTTATGCTTGTCTGAGTTACCAACCCCAGTTTAGCAACGCTGACCTTTCCCATGACGCTGTAAAGTCCGAAGAGAAAGGCTCCGCCAAGGACCAGCAGTATGCCGGCTGCGGTATTTCCTTCATCCATGTTTAGGGGGTTTACCATTAACAGGATCCCTGCGATGCTCACAACCAGGGCTGTAATGTTTTTTCTTTCCATTTTTTCTTTTATTAGAAAATGGGCAAAAAGCATGGTAAACAAAGGATTTACGCACATGATGATCGCTGCGGTGGCAGCATTCGCTCTCATGACCCCAAGTTGAAACAGCACCATGCTAAGAGGGATGCAAACAATGCCCAAAAGCAGCATATATAAATAATCTTTTGTCGATATCGATGTCTTTTTCCGCTTTATCTCAGCCAGCGCGAAGGGCAGCAATAACAAACCCCCTATCATAAAGCGCAAAAATGTCAGCTGCAGCTGGCCCAGTTGGTTTCCGGCAAGTTTCAGGGAAACCTCCATGGTGCCGAAGAAAAACGCTGCTAAAAATATGTAAAGTGCTACTTTTTTCATCTGTGGGTCATACTCCTGTAGCTCAATAAAAAATCTGCCGTTTCGGCAATGCTCTTCCCGCTGATCATTGGCAGAAATATCTCGATTTTTATTCAATCGATATGCTTATTATACCATTAAAACATCCGCCTTACCATTACTATATGCGGTTTTTAGACAAAAAGTGTGTCCTCATAGGCTCAATACGACTTGGGATACAACAAATTGGTCAAAAACTGTTGGAAATGTATTCTTTTGATTCAAACAATATATTAGAATGCATCCAATTCATAATTAGCCTATAGAATCAAATTCGTATACATAGAGCCTTTATTCTGGCGACACTAATGTACCGGATGTTGAACTCCCGGATAAAGTAACCGGATTTTCTGATTATAAAATAGACCGGGGCGCAATTTATCCTTGATATCCAACAAAATAGCAGGGTTAAAAAAAGATAGCCGACCTCGATTTGGGCGTAGCTATCTTATTCTAAATTCATAGTTTTTATTAGTCAGGCGAATATTTTACATACCTGTGATTAAAAAGAAAAGTGCCAAAGTCGGCGATATTACTCCTGTTAAAATCACCCCTTTTCCCTCACTTTCTCTTTATTCAGATTATATCACAACTCTCTCTCAACCTCATCAGCCGTTACCTTTACCATATTGTTTAGAAAATCTAATTCGGGTAATAGGTAGAATCCTGATTTAGAGCCGGTATATTTATTATTTGTACTAAAAAATTAAATCCGTAACGGGTACATTTTCTATTGGAAGGTTTTTTGCTTCCGGTAAATTGAATCCGTAGAGAGTACATAATTAAGAGGATACATTATTTATTGTAAGGAGATTTGCATTGCGATATACTGATATGCAGGTGAATTACCTGATGGAGAGGAGATCTGAAGTTGGAAAGAGAAACATTGGAGCAAAGGACTGGATTTGCCGGGACTATAAGTGAATATACAGAGCTGATCCTGAAGCAGATCAAGGAACAGGTGGGCGATAGAAAAGTGCTGTGCGCATTGAGCGGCGGGGTAGACAGCTCTGTCTGCGCAGCTTTGGTGCATAAGGCGGTGGGAAATCAGCTGATATGCATCTTCGTGGATCACGGACTGATGCGAAAGGGCGAGCCTGAGATGGTAGCCGAGATCTTCGGCAGGCAGTTCAACATGAAGCTGATTTCTGTCGATGCGGAAGAACGCTTTCTGGATAAGCTTTCCGGCATCGAAGACCCGGAAAAAAAGAGGAAGATCATAGGCGAAGAGTTTATCCGGGTGTTTGAAGAGGAATCAAGGAAACTCGGCAAAATCGACTTCCTTGTGCAGGGAACGATTTACCCCGACATTATTGAGAGCCGCTCCGACAAGGGTGTCGTAAAATCGCACCACAATGTGGGCGGGCTGCCGGAAGATTTTGATTTTGAATTGGTGGAACCGATTAAATTTCTCTTTAAGGATGAGGTGCGGCAGGTGGGAGAGATCCTTGGGCTGCCCCATGAGCAGGTTTGGCGTCAGCCTTTCCCAGGCCCGGGATTAGGTGTAAGAGTTGTAGGAGCCGTCACTAAAGACAAAGTCAGGATAGTTCGTGAATCAGATGCGATTTTCCGCGAGGAAATCAAAAACGCCGGTCTGGAACAAAAAATATGGCAATATTTTACCGTATGCCCGGGGAGCAGATCCGTCGGTATCAAAGACGGCAGGAGGACTTACGGCCAGGCGATCGTGCTGCGGGCAATATTGAGCAGCGATTCAATGTCAGCTCATGTGGCGGAACTGTCATACCAACTGCTTCACAAAATCACCATTAGAATCACCGATGAGGTGGATGGCGTAAACAGGGTCATGTACGACATCACCCCTAAGCCTCCGGGAACGATAGAGTGGGAATAGGATAAATGCCGGAAGACAAGATAAAGATAAGAAAAATTACCAAGCCGTCTTTGTGCCGCCGGGTCATGGACACATATCCCGGGATGTGATTAACATCCCTGAGGTCCAGGTCTATATCGAGGATTTCGGCAAGCCAGACGACATCTGCCTGGTTGCGGAAACGGGCGGCATAGTGATTGGAGCGGCCTGGAGTCGCATTCTATTCCATCCGGGGAAAAAGGGCTATGGAAATATCGACGAACATACGCCGGAACTGGCCATCTCAATACTGCCGGAATATCGTGGAATGGGCACAGGTACAAAATTGTTAGAGAGCCTTTACATGGAACTTGAGAGCGGAGGGTATAGGCAGATATCTCTTTCTGTAAAAAAGAGAATCCCGCTGTCCGTCTTTACACACGAACAGGATTTACGATCATCGGCAATAACGAAGAGGATTATATAATGCTGAAGAGGCTGATCGGCGCTGATCAGCCTGTCGCTTTCGGCTTGTCACTGGAAGAGTTATGGAAGTTATTCCCCATTGAACTGAAAGAATACGATCCGCAGTATTCTAAATGGTATAAAGAAATTAAAAACGAGCTCGTTGCCATTTTGGGCGACAGCATTTTGCGTATCAGCCATATCGGGAGTACAGCGGTAGAAGGGCTTTTGTCAAAACCCATCATCGACATACTTTTAGAAATAAAGCATCAGGATGCGGTCGTATTAACGGTATTGAAAGACCGACTGGTGGCTGACGGCTGGCTATTAATGAATTCAAATGTCGAAGAGTATCTTCGAAACAGCTTTATAGAAGGGAAACTAAGGTTTGATTTTAACAAAGGTTATACCCCGCAGGGATTTGCAGAAAAGGCTTTCCATCTGCATCTCGTTCCCCAAGGCGATCACGACGAACTGTATTTTCGGGATTAGGAGGCAAGGGGACGCTTTGTTTGCCACCCCTTGCCTCAATCCGGTTGCCTCCCC
>ERZ795059.6195-NODE-6195-length-10684-cov-7.095399_pt1 | contig 10684 bp, 7 predicted proteins | sample MGYA00375143_ERZ795059 | MGnify/ENA primary metagenome ERZ795059 (study PRJEB30188, sample SAMN05720168) | activated sludge metagenome | isolation source: Anaerobic digester | place: USA | collected 2015-01-07 ... | reverse complement strand
TCTACACTGGATGGTACACTCTTTCCCTACACGACGCTCTTCCGATCTACTGTATTTGTAGTTCCGTTAATTCCAACTACTGAGAACAAAAGATTTCCTAATCCACCAAGATTTCCATTTGTTCCATTAACACCAACAGCGCCGTATGTTTGGGAGCCGAGCCGACCTACATTATTATTTGAAGCTAAGCCGACAACACAACCGCCTGTACCACTATTCATTACTGTAAATGCATCAGTATTGCAATTTGGATATCCTAGATATGGGAATGTTATACCACTACCTCCGCCAGTACTTGAAATAATAATATTATTTTCTGATTCCTGAACTGTAATATTTGTTCCCGCAACTATATTTATTTCTCCAGTAAAGCTATTCAAACTTTGAACATAATTATCATAAGTATGAAGATACCCTGCATTTAAATGATTTCCCCAGCTATATGCTTCACTACCAAAATAAAATGCTTGATTCCAGTTGTAAATATCATCACCAGTTATAGAATTTGCCCAGGAACTTGAGAAAAGTGGGTCATATTCTTCATAAGTAGTTAAATAACCCGCATTAGCGTGGTTTCCCCAGCTATATGCTTCGGTGCCTTGCGAAAAAGCGGTATTCCAATTTGTTATGTCAATACCAGTAATGCTATTTGCATACGAATTTGTGAAAACTGGGTCGTTTTCTGAATATGAGGTTAAATAACCAGCTGTTGCGTGGTTCCCCCAACTGAAAGCAGAATTCCAGTTGGTTACATTTGTTGAGGTAATGCCTGATGAGGGGGAAGACGAATAAACTGGGTCGCTTTCTGAATATGAGGTTAAATAACCGGCAGTAGCATGGTTACCCCAGTTGAAAGCAGAATTCCAGTTTGTAATATTGTTTGTAGTAATACTAAATGCAACTGAATTTGTGAAAATTGGGTCAGTTTCTCCAGTAGGTGCAAGTGGTACCCAGTTTGTTCCGTTCCAGGTTAACACATTGCCAGAAATAGCACCCATTTGATTTAAATCAATTCCCTGAATAGTTCCATTAGCAATTTTGTCACTTGTAATAGCGTTATCTATAACGTTATTTGAAATAAAACTATAAGGTGAAGAGACAAGTATTACTCTTGGAAGTGGAGTTAAATTATTTACTTGGATTTGGAGCCAGTATTGAGTATCAAAAGGTAGGATAATTGGACTTACAACTCCGAGATATACGTCAAAATTGCCATAGTTTACAGTTACCTGCTGTTCTTCTACCCAAAGCATATTCCCAGCTGTTTCCTGATTCCATAATGAGAACTGAATAGAATAGTCTCCATTTAAAGCATTTCCATCAATATCAGTTAAAACTCCCTGATAACTGATTTTTTGAGGGACTTGTGCAAAGATGCTTGATATTCCAATAAAAATTATTAGTAGTGATAAGGTAAAATTTTTTTTCATAAATATGCTCCTTTAAATTTAAATTTTTTTCCTTTAGAACTTAATTATTTAATAAATTAATCTATATCATTTAGTTATATAATATGATTTCGTATTTTCGCTTTGTTTATTATTAATTTTTGTTTATAAGAATTTCATATATGATTTATATTCATTAGCTCAATTATTACTATTCTTTTATATTGCAGTGAAGAATTTTACCAATAATAATATTAAGTTGCTCTTATTTTATATTAATATTTTAAATAAAAGATTATTCATTTAAATATTTTAAAATAATTTCTATTTAAAGTTTTACAAAAAATTGTCAGAAATAAAGGCGTAAAGCGTGGTGTTAAGGATATGATTTATGAAGTAAAAATATTTTTCCATTTAAAACTCCTTTTCCAAGGAATATTATTAATTAATCTAAAATACAAAAATATTTTATTATCAAATCTTTTTTTTATAAAAATTTATTTTATAATTAAAAATAATTGATAGATTAATTATTAAGAATCATTATATGGGATATAATATATACAAATATATACATATTAGGATGAAATTATTTTATATTATGTTTAACTATATTTTTTATATGAGTCCTTACAATACACAATGATAACTCATTTTGAAGAATTAGAAATCCAGTCCCAGAAAGGTTGATGAATAACTGTTTTTTTAGTGGTATGACACTTTTTAGAAATTGCGCAAATATTTTTTATTTTACAATACATTATCATCAAAATTCCTGAACTCCTGATTCCATAGCTAAAATATAGGAGTTAGGAAATATGCTTAGAAAAAAGTAATTTTGAAAATTATTGCAAAAAGTTGTCATTCTGCCGTATACCAGAATTCATTTTGGGAAAGCAAGTGAGCTTGCTCACTTGCTACATTTGGGCAAGCCCAAATGCTTCATAGTGTAGTAATTCGTTAAAAGACTTACTATCTTATGTCATTCCGAACCCCCTGATAAAAGAACTGCTTTATTTAAATGGAGATGACATCACTACAAGTGTCATTCTGAAACGAAGCGAAGAATCTCACAAGTCAATGATACCACTAGATTTAAGATTCCTCACTTCGTTTCGGAATGACAGGGTAAACTTATGTCATTTCCATTTAAAATAAAAGTCTTCTTTTATAAGGGGGTTCTAAATGACAAGATATTATAACCAGTTTTTCATCCCTCAAAAGTAAACATATTAGTTTATAATTGACCAGAAAGACAATTTTAGTACTTCCAATATAAAATTTCCAATTTTAGGGAAACTATCATAAATAAAAATAATCTAAAAGAATGAAATATTTCGTAATTTTACAAAAAATTATTTATAAAAATTGAAAATATTATGGAACAGGAAATATTAGTTTTAAGAGCAGAAATTGAAGAGAGTTTAAAATTAATAAGTAATGCTGCTGAATTAGAAAATTTTCGGCTCGAATATCTTGTAAAAAAAGGAAAAGTACAGAACTTTTTCGATAGAATGAAAGAAGTTCCTAAAGAACAGAAAGCGTCTATAGGTAAGGTTTTAAATGAATTGAGAAGTTATTCTGAAAATAGATATAAAGAATTAAAAGAAAAATATGATGGCGATACAGCAATAATTGCAGATATAGATTTGACATTGCCGGGCAGAAAGAATTTCGTAGGAAGTGCTCATCCGGTATATCAAATAATGCAAAGTATGGTTGATATTTTCGATTCTATGGGATTTGCTGTAGCAGAAGGTCCGGATATTGAAGATGGATATCATAATTTTGATGCGTTAAACTTTGCACCAGACCATCCAGCACGCGATATGCAGGATACTTTTTTTATTAAATCCAATAAAAATGCACTATTAAGAACACATTCATCACCGGTGCAAATCAGAGTGATGAAATCTCAGCAGCCACCAATCCGCTGTATTATGCCCGCAAGGGTTTATCGGAACGAAGCAATAAATGCCCGTTCTCTTGCTGAATTCCATCAGATAGAAGGACTTTATATTAATAAAGGCGTTACATTTGCTGAACTAAAAGGAACTATTATCTCGTTTGCAAAAAAAATGTATGGCGAACACTCTAAATTTAGGTTCCGTCCATCATATTTCCCATTTACTGAACCAAGTGCAGAAATGGACATTTCCTGCTTCCTTTGTGGTGGAAAAGGGTGCCGAATCTGTAAGCATAGCGGTTGGCTGGAAATTGTCGGATGCGGTATGGTCCATCCTAACGTATTAAAAGAATGTGGGATTAACCCTGAAATCTATACAGGTTACGCGTTTGGTTTTGGTATAGAAAGAGTTGCTTTGCTTAAAACTGGTCTTGACGATATTCGTTTGTTCTATCAAAATGATGTTAGAGTTCTTAACCAGTTTTAGTTAGTAAAGACAAAATAGCAAAAAGTTTAATTTCGCCAGTCATTCTGAATCCCCTTATAAAGCAAGTGCTTTATTTTAATAGAGATGATATAAGGTTTAGAAAGATTAGAAGGTTTAGATAGTTTAGATTTTTAACTTTCGCAAAGTTAAGAAACTTTACGTCAGTATTTAGCACATCTTACTATGCGTAAGTTTCTTAACTTTCGTAAAGTTTAAAGGATAAAAGTAAAGATGTCATTAGTAATATTATTTACAAGTGCAAATAATAAAATATGCAATATACAATATCTTTCGATAAACATTTGCTTCTCATTGATTCAATAATTAAATCAGTCAATGAATTAGTTATTGTATTGACAAAAAACCCTAAAGTTAATGAAATGATACACATTACTTTAGGCCAGATTTTATTGTTTTTATCGAAGATAATTCAAATTATTCCAAAAATATTGATTTCACAATTCGTTTATGAAAATATACGGGAGGAATTAATTAATTCACTTGAATTGCTAATAATCGCCTGGGATTCTTTTAGTAAGAACTCTGAATTATTTTTCTTAGCATGGGATGATTTTTATTTTTTGTGGGAAGACTTTTCAATAGAATTTAAACAATTTTTCACAAGTAAAAGTACAATATTTCTTTCGATGAATTAGCAATTAAATACTTTATAATTCGTTTATACATAAAAAATTGGAAATAGAAGTATGAGCAATTATCAGAGTAGGGGTATTTTTGGAAGAAGTTCAATGATGCCTCCCGTAATCAAATCAATATTAATCATTAACATAGTAGTATTTATCGCTGAGTATTTGCTATTAAGTGTTTATCATATAGATGGTGTTTCTTTACGAGCATATTTTTTTAAGTTTTTTGCCTTATGGCCTCTTGATGATGGCTTTTATATCTGGCAATTAATTTCCTATCAATTTATGCATGGTGGTTTAAGTCATATCTTTCTCAATCTTTTTGCACTTTGGATGTTCGGAATAGAACTTGAAGAGCGTTGGGGTTCAAAGCGATTCCTAATCTTTTACTTGCTTTGCGGAGTGGGTGCAGCTTTGACTCAGCTTTTAATTGCTCCGATGTTTTCTACTCCAGCTCCTACAATCGGTGCTTCCGGTTCTATATATGGAGTTTTGCTTGCTTTTGGGCTTACTTTTCCTAATAGGCCTATTATGATGTTCCCACTATTTATCCCAATGCCAGCGAAATTCTTTGTTCTAATTTTCGCTGGAATTTCCTTAATTTCCGGATTTACTGACAGTGGTGGTGGAGTAGCACACTTTGCTCATCTCGGAGGTGCTTTAACCGGATTTATTTTGCTTCGCTTCGAAAAACAACTGAAGCTAAATAAGGTTTACGATAATTCACCTCGTTTTGCCGATGATGATGACGAGCCGGGCAATATTTATAATTTCCAAAATCGCACCCGAACTCAACAACAACCTTTTACATGGTTTTCTCAGCAAAAAACTCAGCAAAAAGAAGAACCACAACAAAAACCTAATGGCTTTTCTGTGGACAATGAAGAAATAAAGCAAACCGTTATTGATGATATTTTAGATAAAATTTCAAAAAGTGGTTACGAAAGTTTAACTGACAGAGAAAAAAGAATACTTTTTGAATTAAGTCAAAAACTTAGATAATGAATTACTGAAATCAAGAGGAATGAACCTCTTGGAATGGTTAAATTGCATATACAAGTCATACTATCAACAAGTTGATAGCATGACTTTTTTTTATTCTTAAACCTCCTTCCCAAGTTCAACTTGGGAAGGAGAGTGAAAAATGTAGATGACAGGCATGCCTGTCATCTACGTTTCTGAGCGTTAGTCATCATTTATTTTCAGTCATACTATCAACAAGTTGATAGCATGACTTTTTTTTATTCTTAAACCTCCTTACCAAGTTCAACTTGGGAAGGAGAGTGAAAAATGTAGAGGACAGGCATGCCTGTCCTCTACGTTTTATAGTGGCAGTCATCCGATGACTCCGAGTCATCGGATGACTTTAATAATTTGTATTTTTAAATTTCATTCCCAAGTTGAACTTGGGAAGGAAATTCCTTCCTAAATTCAATTTGGGAAGGAGATGAAAAGATGTATGACATCTGCCTTTATATTAATAATGTAGAGAAAAGGCATGCCTTCTCTCTGCATTTTTATGTTTCCACCTACATCTCAAGTATAACTAAAGAAAGATAATTTCAATGTTTGAATTTTATAAGAAGTTTTAAATGTTCTTTGAAATGAAAAGCAAACTAAATAAAATAAGTTCACAAATCATTCGTAAATAAATAAGTATGAAAAAATTAAGAAATATTAAATTTTTAAAACTTATTATGTATATAGTAATTGGGTTTATTGTCCTGATATCGTCATCAGCTTATTTTATTCTAAATCAGCCGGAATTTGGGAAACTCCCTTCAGACAAACGGCTTGAAAGAATTCATAACTCAAAGAATTACAAAGATGGTTCTTTTCAAAATCAATCCAAATCACCTAATTTCACTGGAAATTCCAATATTTTTAAAGTGCTTTATGAGTTCATTTTTAAAAAGAATGACAGAGTAAATCCTGAATCTCCAATTCCTTCAATTAAAACTGACTTGAGAAATATTAAAGCAGATGAAGATGTGTTGGTTTGGTTCGGACATTCTTCTTACTTTATTCAAATTGACGGAAAAAAAATACTTGTTGACCCTATCTTCAATGGACATGCTTCTCCATTTCCCTGGATGGTAAAGGCATTCAATGGAGCAAATCCATTTAAAGCGGAAGATATTCCAGATATTGATTATTTACTAATAACTCACGACCACTGGGACCATTTGGATTATAAGACTTTACAAAAATTGAAAGAACGGGTTAAAACAATCGTATGTGGACTCGGGGTTGGCGAGCATCTTGAATATTGGGGATTCAATCCCAATTCAATTAAAGAATTAGATTGGTATGAGCAAGTTATTTTAGAAGATGGATTTATCGTTAATGCTACTCCTGCACGGCATTTTTCCAATCGTGGATTGAAACGCAACCAAACGCTTTGGGTATCTTTTGTCTTCAAAACCCCGACAATGAATCTGTTCCTTGGCGGTGATGGTGGATATGACAAACATTTTGCTGAAATTGGAGAAAAATTCGGTCCTTTCGATTTAGCTATTTTGGAACAGGGGCAGTACAATGAAAAGTGGATGTTTATTCATTTATTACCTGAACAGGTATTAATTGCTGCAAAAGATTTAAATGCTAAACGATTATTTCCGGTTCACAATTCTAAATTTGCATTATCTACTCATCAATGGGACGAGCCATTAGAACTTATCATTAAAAGCAGTGAAGCCATTCAGTTTCCAATAATTACACCTATGATTGGAGAAACAGTCCGATTAAAAGATAGTACTCAGGTTTTTTCTCATTGGTGGAAAAATTTAAAATAATTTTAGACTTCTCCTGAATTTATAACATAAGATATTATTGTGAAGGATTACAAGAAAAATCAGTTTTAAACGTTTTATTTCTAAGGGAAAAATTTATTTATTAATATGAATATAGATATTGATTCAAATAAGGCAACATAAAGCATACTACTATTTTATAGCCGTAGGAATTGTATTTTTTTTAGTCATTCTTTCGACAGTAAAAATTTCTTATTCTTCATTTACAGGAACCGACCAACCATTTAAATTAAATTTTTTTAATCCCGTTATAAGTTGTTTAAAGCAAAAAGGTATTGATACTAATTTCATCAAAAATATAGTATTAGACAACCGAACAAAATTCGATGATAAGTATATAAAAATAAATGTTAATGGATATTTAAAAAAAACAGATTATTCTCATAATTTTACAAAAAATTCAATACAAAAAGCAAAAGATTTTTATTTAAAAAATATTTTAACTTTAAAAAAAGCAGAAATTGAATATGCAGTCACTGCAGAAGTAATAACTGCGATTTTATGGATTGAAACACGCTGCGGCGACTATCTCGGCTCAAATCATATTGTTAGTGTATTTTTAAGCACTGCAATGGTTAACCAACCTGAATATATTCAACTTAACAAAGAAAATTTAATTAATTCTTATGTTGGTGATGAAACTAATTTACCTGAACTTGTAAAAAAATTAGAACAACGAACAGAAAAAAAATACGAGTGGGCAATAAATGAATTAATTGCTCTTTCAAAAATGATGAAAAGTTCACCTGTTCCAATTCTTGATTTATATGGCTCATGGGCTGGTGCTTTCGGTATCTCTCAGTTCCTTCCTTCAAGTTATAATAGCTGGGCTATTGATGGTAACAACGATAGCATAATCAATCTTTTCCATACGGAAGATGCGATTTTCAGCGTTGCTAATTATCTTAAAATCAATGGATGGAGCGATAGTCAAGAATGCCAAAAAAATGCTATATTTCATTATAACAACAGCATTGATTATGTTGAAGCTGTTTTGCAACTCTCAAGAAAAATAAAAAGTTAACTCACCTAAGACATTTATATTTTTTCAGTCATACGAGCAACAAGTTGTTCGCATCGCTTGTTTTCTTTTGAGAATGTTATACATATCCGTAGGAAACAGGTATGCCTGTTCCCTACAGTTAATATTTATCATCTCAGCACTACAAAGCTCTTCGTTACTCTTCCAGTTTGATTTGCAAAAGAGCAATGATATAAACCAACTGGTAAATCTGCTGTTGAAATTGTTATTTTGCTGTTTCCAATTATTTCAGTTTGTTCTATGCGTTTTACTTCCATTCCGAGAGAATTAAAGATTGAGATTGAATTTATATTTTGTTCATTTGGAATGGCTAAAGAAATTTCGTTTGTTGCTGGATTGGGGAAGATTTGGTAATCGTTGTTTTCAACAATCGGAATATTTTCTTCTATGCTTGTTTCAGAGCAGGAGTATTTAAGAATTATTCCAATATTGTCGAGTACTGTATAACCAACGAGCCAACCAGTATGTTCATTTATAAAAAACACATCTGTAGCCATTCCTAAGAACAATATGTTTTCTTCAATCCAGTTTTCTCCACCATCAGTTGTATGCAATAATGAATTACTAATATTACCTATTACAACCCAACCATTGTTTAAATCTGAAAAATGAATACTAATTAACATTTGTTCTGGATTATTATATTGAACAAACCAATTAAATCCCCCATCAGTTGTTTTGTAAATATTCCCATCATAGCCACAAGTCCAGCCGGTATTTTCATCAATAAAACACATATCTGAATAAGTATTACTTTCCCCTAAATGTATAATATTCCAATTTTCGCCGCAATCTGTTGTTGTTAGTAATGTATCTATTCCGACCCGAGCGAAACCAACGCTGTCATTTACAAAACTGAAATAATTAAAATCATTTGCAGCAATATAAATTTTATATGACCAATTTTCGCCACTGTTCGTTGTTTTATAAATATTATTATTAGACGAAACAAAACCTATTGAATCATTAATAAAATAGATTGAAAAAATTGGAGATAAATGAGTTTCGGTATCTGACCAATCATCGCCACCATTTGTAGTTTTATATACTTTTCCTTCTGATGTTCCAATATAACCTATTAATGAGTCAACAAAATATATACCTGAAGAGGATTCTATATCAAAAACCTGTTCAAACCAATTCTTACCACCATCAGTTGTCTTTAGAAATTTTCCATACTGCCCCCAAACCCAACCAATGTTCTCATTTATAAACCTTACTCCATAATTTTCATATTTATCAGTTTTTGTTTTTTTCACCCAACTGAAACCGCTATTTGTAGTTTTTCTAATATCGCCAGATGAACCTACAACTATTCCATTATTAATATCAAACATATCAAACCCATAAGCTCCCCAATAAAAAGACATACCACTTGTTTGTTCTAACCATTCGTTGCCACCATCGGTTGTTTTTAAAATTACCCCGCCAACAGCCCAGCCGGTATATTCATCAAAAAATTTTATATATTTTAGATTATTAAAATTTTCTACAGTCGTTTGCTCAAACCAGTTTTCACCACCATCTGTTGTTTTTAACATAAAGCATCTGTCTCCTCCAAGCCAACCAATATTTTCATTATAAAAAAATACAGAGTGTAAATTTTTATTTGTTATGCTGTCCTGTTGTATCCAGTTTTTTCCACTATCTGTTGTTTTTAATATTGTTCCTTCTAAACCAACAGCCCAGCCAATATTTTCATTAAGAAAATAAATATTATTTAAACTCTTTGTAGTATTCGAGGTTTGAAGGAACCAACTGTTACCAGCATCTGTAGATTTTATAATATTGCCCTTACTGCTTACAATCCAGCCGGTCGTAGAATTAATAAAAAAATTTCTGTTAAGTTCGGCATCAAGTCCGCAGTTAATGTTGAACCAACTGCTTCCGCCATCAGTAGTTTTTATAATTGTGCTATCGGCACCAACAGCCAAACAAATATTACTGCTTATTGCAAATATATGGTTGAAATCAAAATAAACACCTGTTTTAAGAAGTTCCCAATTTTCGCCGCCATCAGTAGTTTTAAGAACCGTTCCATTATCGCCGCAAGTAAATGCAATGTATTTGGTCGCATAACTTACAGATGTTAAAAAATTTCCTTGTGGCTGTGGACTTTGCCATTCCCAGCCGCAATCTTCTGAATATAATAGATTTGAAATGAATAAAAAGAGTATGATTATTTTCTTCATAGAGTTACCTTTTTGTTTATGGTTTTTGGTTTATGGTTATTAGGTTATTGGGTTATTAGGTTATTGAGTTATTGAGTTATTGGGTTATTAGTGTAGTAATTCGTTAAAAGACTTATTATATTGTGTCATTTCGAGCCCCAAGATAAAGCAAGTGCTTTATTTAAATGGAGATGATATAATTCTTATCAAATTTTTGTGTGAAAGAAAAT
>ERZ795059.6190-NODE-6190-length-10688-cov-6.827988_pt1 | contig 10688 bp, 6 predicted proteins | sample MGYA00375143_ERZ795059 | MGnify/ENA primary metagenome ERZ795059 (study PRJEB30188, sample SAMN05720168) | activated sludge metagenome | isolation source: Anaerobic digester | place: USA | collected 2015-01-07 ... | reverse complement strand
GGCGCGCTGGTCGGCGAACCGCTGGCCGGCCCGCAGATCGTGCACCTCGATATCGTCGGCGTCTGCAACGCCAACTGCGTCTACTGTCGCGATCACTCGCCCTACGTCAACGACCGCGAGCCCTGGCGCAATCGCGAAATGCCCTACGAACTGGCCGCGCGGTTGATCGACGAAGCCGTCGCCTTGGGCGCGGAGAAGATACCCATCGTCGGCGCGGGCGAAAACCTGCTGCACTCGCGCTTCGCCGACCTGGTCGGCCTGCTGAAACGGCAGCCCGTCGCTTGGGAGGTCTACACCAACGGCCTGCTGTGGGACGACGCGACGATCCACCGTTTCGCCGACGCGCACCGCGCGATGGTCACCTTTTCGCTGTCGGCCGCGACCGCGCCGACCTGGGCCGCCTTCCGCCCCGAAATGTCGCCGCACCTGTTCGACCGGATCGAGGAGTCGATCCGCAAGCTCGTCGAGCGCCGCGAGCCGGGGCTGAAGATCGGCCTCGTGCACGTGCTCAACAGGCGCAACGTGCGCGAGGTGCTGCCGATGATCCACCGGGCGATCGAGCTGGGCGTGGACGAAATCGAGTACAAACTGACGGAGCTCAACGACGCCGCGCGGCCGCTGGCGCCCGACGAAAACGAAATCGAGTCGATCCGCCAGGAACTGCGCAAAGCGCACGAACTGGCCGCGGCGGCGGGCGTGGACATTCACGACAACATCGAGTTTCAACTCGCGCACGTCGACCCGGAATCGGGGCTGTACACCAAGAACTTATACGACCGCATCCCCTGCCACGCGGGTTACGAGATGATCCGCGTGCGCCGCGACGGGGCGATCAGCTTCTGTTGCGGCCTCAAATTTTTCGGCAACGCGCACACGACGACCTTGCGCGAGCACTGGTGCGGCGCTACGATGCGCCGCTGTCGGGAAGCGGCGATCCGCATGCCCGCCGGCGACAACGAACGGTTGCCCGACGGCGGCATGTTGCGCGACGGCCAATGCGACTTCTGCTACAATTACATTCTCAACTTCGCTTCCCGCCGCCTGGCCCGGGAGACCGGGGTGACGCCCTTATTGCCGGGGGATGAATGAAAGCGATCGCCGCGCGCAACCTGACGAAGATCTACAAGATCTATTCGCGCCGCGCGCAGAAATTCAAAGAGATGATGACGCTCAACCGGCGCGTGTATCACGACACCAAGCGCGCGCTGAGCGAGTTGAATTTCGACGTGGCGCAGGGCGAGTGCCTGGGCGTGATCGGCGACAACGGCTCGGGCAAATCGACGCTGCTCAAGATCCTGGCGCAGACTTCTTATCCGACCGCGGGCGAACTGGAGATCAACGGCAAGGTCAGTTACATCCTGGATCCGACGACCGGCTTCAACCCCGATTTTTCCGGCCGCGAAAACGTGCACATCAAATGCGCGCTGCTGGGCATGACCGCGACGGAGATCCACCGCCTGTTCGACGTGATCCACAATTTTTCGGGGTTGGGCGAGCGGATCGACCATCCGATCAAGACCTACAGCTTCGGCATGGTCGTGCGGCTCGGCTTTTCCGTGGCGATTCATGTGCCGTTCGACATCCTGCTTGTCGACGAAGTGCTCGCCGTCGGCGACTACTTGTTCCAACGCAAGTGCATCAACGCCATCCGCGCCTTCAAAGAACAAAACAAAACGATCGTCGTGGCCAGCCACAGCCTGTCGGACGTGTCGACGTTCTGCGATCGGCTGATTCTGCTGCAGGAGGGCCGCATGGCGATGATCGGCAAGACCGACGCGGTCGTGCAGCAGTACATCGAGGCGTGCGAAAAGCGCTACAGCAGCATCGAAGCGCCGATCATGCGCCTGCAAGACGAATCCATTTCCTGCTGCCTGGAACGCACCGGGCAGGCGCACCTGGTAGAAGTGCATCTGCTCGACGACGCCGGGCGCGAAACGACCACGGCGCACAGCGGCAAGCCGTTGACCGTGCGCGTGCGTTTTCGCGTCGAAGAACCGATCGGCAATCCGTGCCTGCGCGTCCAGTTCCGCCGCAACGACGGCTTGCTTCTCGCCGGTTCGAACACCTTCCGGCATCAGCTCGATTTCGGCGCGCTGGACAACGGCGTGTACGAAGCGTCCTGCGAGTTTACCGAGTTGAACCTGCTGACCGGCGATTACTACATCAACGTGGGCATCTGGCCGGACGAATACCAAAGCTACACGGCGAAAACGCCGTACGACATCCACGAGTTCCGCCACATCCTCTCCGTGGTCAGCGATCGACGCGACGGCGGCGGCCTGGTGCGCATGCCCAACCGCTGGAGACTGTCGCGGCTCGGGGATCTGACATGAGCGGCCCGGATCGCCGGCGCATCAACGCGGCGCTGCAGGCGCTGGAACGCGAAAAGGGTTTGACCGAACTGACTTGCCTGCCGGTGGAACTGCAAATCGAAGCGACCAACCGCTGCCGCCGCACTTGTCCGACCTGCGCGCGCAACTTTTACGATCGCGCGGCCAACGCGCCGGGCGATCTGTCGCCGGCTGCGCTCGAGGCACTCGCGCCGCTGCTGCCCTATGCGCAAAGGGTGCTCGTCGGCGGTTACGGCGAGCCGCTGCTGGCCGACATCACCGACGAGATTCTGCGCCGCGCGACCGCGGCGGGCTGCGCCACGACGGTCATCACCGGCGGCGGCGACCTCGACGACCGGCGCGCCGCGCGGCTGGTCGCGGCCGGGCTCGACGAAATCGTCCTGAGCGTCGACGCGGCCGACGAGGAGCGCATGCAACAACGCCGCGGCGTTTCGTTGCCCGCAGTGCTGGCCGACCTGCAACGTTTGCGCGAGCGCCGTCCCGCGCTGCACGCGGTTTTCAACGTCACGCTGCAGGTCGACAATCTCGACGAGCTGCCCGCGATCGTCGCCCTCGCCGGCGCGCACGACGTGCACGAGGTGCGCGTTTTCCATCAGAAGATCTACTCGCGCACGCAGGCCGACAGCAGCGTGTTGGGCGTCGCCGAGCACGCGCGGCTCGTGTTTGCCGAGGCTGAACGGGCCGCGCGCAAACACGCTGTCGCGCTGTCGCTGCCGCCGCTGGCGGGCACGGCGCGGTGCGAGCAGCCGTATCGTCTGCTGGCCGTGCGTCATGACGGCGTGGTGCAGGGGTGTTGTTCGGCGCTGTTCGAGGCGCAAGTGCCCCGCCCGGTGCTCGGCCGGCTGCCCGACGACGACCCGCTCGCCTTGTGGAACCACCCGGCGATGCTCGCCGCGCGGTCCTGGACGCTGGGCGCGGGACCGGTCGATTTCGCCTGCGCCGCCTGCGCGTTCCGCGTGTACACCGTCGCCGCGCACCGGCGCTGCCTGGAGGCGGACGATGACTGAGGTGCGCCTGTTCGCCGACGGCGCGGCCGATCACGATCCGCTGTCCCCGGAGCTGTCCTTTGCCGCCGCGGCCGCGCGCATCCGCAACGGTGCAGCGACGACGATCGTGCCCGGACCCGCGTCGCTCTGGCGCCTGGGACGCACCGCGCGTTACGCTCTGGCGCTGCGCGGACAGTCGCTCGACCTGCCCGACTTTCGCCCGCAGGACCATCACCAGTTGCGCGAGCCTTTCGCGCGGCACCTGGCCGAACTGCGCGCCCGCCTGGCCGACACGCCGGTGCGCCTCGACGAACCGTCGCCCGCGCTGCGCGAATTGCTGGACAAATACGACGCCGCGCTGGACGCGGACAATCGCGCGAACCTGCTGCGGCTGTTGGGCGCGCTGACCGACGGTTGTTTCATCGGCCCGCAGACGTTCCACCTGGACGTGTCGAACCTGTGCAACACGAATTGCCTTTTCTGCGGCCTGCACTCGCCGCTGCTGATCGAGCCGCAAAAACCCATGCGCGGGCGGCGCTTCACCGAGGGCTGGAAAACGCGACGCATCGACTGGGAGATTTTCGAGACGCTGGTCGACGATCTGGCGGCGATCGGCACGCGCGAGGACATCCTGTTTTCCGGCGAGGGCGAGCCGCTGACGCACCCGCGCATCGGCGAGATGATCCGCAAGGTGCGCGGCCGGGGACAGCGGTTGACGGTCTTCTCCAACGGCTTGTTGGTCGACGAGAAAATCGCCGACCTGTTCGTCGAGGTCGACCTGGATATTTTCTACTGGTCGCTGTCGGCGGCGTCGCCGGCGACCTTCGCCAAGCAGCAGCCGGCGCACGGCGCGGAAAAGTTCGCGCCGATGGTGCGCGCGATCAAGGAACTGGCGCGCAAGAAGAACGCGAAGAACCGCAAGCCGTACATCATCCTCGCGCACGTGATCAACCGCCTCAACGCGCACGAGGTGGAAGGCGCGATGGACATGGCGCTGGAGGTCGGCGTCGACGCGGTCCGCTACCAGATCATGCATTCGTGCGGCGCGAGCTTCGACGACCTGCTGATCACCAAAGAACAGCACGCGGCGGTCGAGGCGCAACTGCAACGCGCGCGGCGCAAGGCCGAAGCGGCGGGCGTAGAGATCGTCGCCAACATCGAGTTTCAGCTGCCGCAAGCGGGCAAGACCTTCGACCTGCCGCCCGACGTGCCGCCGTTTCACTGGAGCCGCGATTTGTACAGCCAGACCGGCTGCCTGGCGGGCTGGTTTTTCGGCCGCGCGTTTTCCGACGGGCGGCTCAGCTTCTGCTGCCACGATAAAATCGTCGGCTCGCTGTACCGCGGTCGCTTTGCCGACATCTGGTTTTCCGAGCGTTACCGCAAGCTGCGCCAGGCGGCCAAGGCCTTCGATCTGTCGGTCAATCCGGAACTGATCGAGGAAAACTGCGGCGGGCCGCTGCTCGGGCCCGACTGCGATTACTGCGGCAATTACGAGTTCATCAACCAGGCGCTTCGCGATCTCGACGACCTGCAGTTGCGCCCTCTGCTACGGAAGGATCCGCCCACATGGCCGTGACGTTGTTCGGAAACGACGCGCCGTTGCACGACCGCCTCGCCGGCGAGGCCGGCTCGTTCGCCGCGGCGCTCGCGCAACTGGCCGCCGCCGAGGAAGTCCACGTGCCGGTGCGCCGGGCCAATGCCTTTCATCTGGCTGCGATCATCGATCTGGCCTGCCGCCGACGCGGCGTCGACTACGCCATCGAACCGTTCGATCCGCATCCGGCGACCACGCTGGCGCAGCGCTTCGCCGACCATCTGGTCTGGCTGCGCAACCAGGGACGCCGCTGTCGCGTCAAGCTGATCGAAGACGATCTGCTGCTCATGCCGCTGCTCGAACACATCAGCGAACGCGCCGCCGCCGGCAACGAAACCGACCTGCTGCGGCTGCTGGGCGTGCTGTGCGACACCGCGCTGATCGGACCGCACTGGTTCGTCTTCGAAGTGATCAACCGATGCAACGCGCGCTGCCATTACTGCAACATCCACGCGCCCTGCCGCCAACCGGGCCGCGACTTTCTGGACACCGTGCTGCCCTTCAAGCAGTTCACCGCGACCGTCGACGAGCTGGCCCGCCTGGGCGCCGACGGCGTGACCGTGCTGGCCAACGGCGAACCGATGCTGCACCCGGATTTCGTGCGGATGATCGTCTACGCGCGAAAAAAGGGATTGCGCGTCAACTTTTTCACCAACGGCCTGCTGCTCGACGAGGAAGCGGCGCAGGCGATCGTCGTCGCCGGCCCCGAGGAGATGTTCTGCACCGTCAGCGCGGCGACGAGCGAAACCTACGCGCGGCTGCACCATGCCGTCGGCGAGATGGAGTGGCGCGAGTTGATGGACAACCTGCGGCGCTTCTTCGCCCTGCGCGAGGCGGCCGACACGCCGCATCCCGAAGCGTGGATGGTCAACGTCATCTGCCGCACCAACGCCTACGAACTGCTGGCGATGGCCGACCTCGCCGCCGAGCTCGGCTTCGACGGCCTGCGCCCGCAACTGCTGCGCGTCGACGAATACAACCGCGGCCTGGCGTTGACCGAACACGACGTCGCCTGGCTGCAAGCGAGCCTGCCCAACCTCATCCAACGCTGCCGCGACCTGGGGCTGAAGCTGTGGGACGCTTACCCGCACCAGGTGCAGCATTGCGACAATAATCCCGACGAATGGTCGGGCGACGAGTTCGTCGATCACGGGTGTTTCATCGGTTGGGCGCTGGGACTGGCCAAATCCAACGGCGATCTGTCATTCTGCTGCACGGTCAAACCGGTGGCGAATCTGAGCGAAGGGCCGTTCGGCCAACTTTGGACCGGCGGGTTGTATCACCAGGCGCGCCTGGCGGCGAAGGATCTGCGCCGCGCCGGTTTGCTGCCGATGCGCGACGGCCAACCGTTGTACACCGACTATTGCCACCACTGCGACAATCACGACATCAACCGCCGCTTGCACGAGCAGATGACGGCCTACGATCTGTGGCGTTATCTGGATTGATCAGCGCGGCAGGTTCGTCACCGCGAAAAAGATCTCTTCCCAGCGGCGGCCCATGCGCTCGTCGTTGAACTGTTCCTCGACGGCCCGCCGCGCCGCGCGCCCCATGGCAATCGCCCGCGTCGGATCGGCCAGCAGTTCGCGCAACGCCCGCGCCAGATCATTCGCGTCGCCGGGGATGTAAAACAATCCCGTTTCGCCGTCGCGCAGGTAATCGGTCAGACCGATGATCCGGCTGGCGACCACCGCCTTGCCCAGCGCCATCGACAGCAGCAGCGACAGCTGACCGAGGCTTTGCTCGCGCTCGGGCAGCGGCAGCAAGATCGCCCGCGCCTGGACGATGCGCGCGCGCAGTCGGTCGAGCGGCAGATAGTCGATCAGCTCGACGCCCGGCGGAATGGCGACGTTCTCGCGCTCGGCGGCGGGCAGATCGGCGCGGCCGACGATCTGCAACGGCGGCGCGTTCTCGAGCGCGGCGTAGGCGCGCAACAACGTCGCCCAATCGCGGAAGGCGCGCCCGTGCTTGCCCAGCGCCAGCAGCGGTCCACGGCGACCGGCGTCGCCGATCGGCGGCTGCGCGGGCACACCGATGCCCAAGGGCACGAACGTGCTTCGTTCGCGCAGAAACGGCAAATAGTCCTCGTAATAGGTTGCTTGCGCGCGCGCCGCATAAATCACGTGATCGATGCGCTTGGCGCCGAAGCGCACCAAACGCAGTTTCATTCCGCTTTTGGCGCGGCCGAACGACTCGACATCGAAGACGATCAGCTTGGTTTTCATCCAGAAACACAGGCGCAGCAGCGCGGCGAAGGGCAGGCCGCTTTGCGACGAAAAGGCGATCACCGCATCGTAAAACGGCGCGCGCAACAGGGCGAGCAGCGGTTGCAGCAGGTAAAAGCGCAACCGATTTTTTTCCCAGCGGGTGAAGGCGCCCAACGAAAACGTGCCGAAAAATCTGACGCGCGGCCGGCTGCGCCAATGCGTGAAAAACGCATAATCGCCGGTCGCGCGATGCGTGCGCGACCAGTTGGCGAGAAACAGAATGTCAGGCCTGCGCATTGTCCGGCGGCGCCTCCTGCTCGTCGTGAACGAGGTTGTAGATGATGACACTGAAGGCAAACGGTAGAATCGAAATATACGGCTCTTCCATAAAGTACTCGTGGAAGTACCAATAACCTGACATCGCCAGCAAAAAGATCGACACGCCGACCGACATGGTGCGGATGAACTCATCCTGGGAATGCTGGTAGGCATAGTTGAGATTGCGAAACGCAGTCAACAACAGAAACAGGAAAATCGGGATCGAAAACATACCTTGTTCGGCCAGCATGCGTCCGTATTCGTTGTGCACCGGCACGGCCTCGGGCATGTTGCGTTGTGCGGCGACATCCCACCGCACTTGTCGCCATGGCACTGGATATTTCTGCATGAATTCCCACGAGCGGTTTTCGTACGTGCCCACGCCGATGCCTAGAAACGGATTTTCGGTGAAGGCGCCCAGGGCATTCCATAAAAAGTACAGCCGGTCCCGGTAGACTTCGTCGTCCTCGTCCCCGAAACGTTGGCCCAGGGCGTATTTGACGTCGGCGGGGATGAGCAAGGCGACGACGCCCACGAGCATCGTCAGCACCAACAGGCCGGCGATGCTGGCCAACAACGCTTGTCGGCGGCGGGTGAAGAAATTGTAAAAGATCACGTAGACCAGGCTCAGCGCGATGGCGATGCGCGTCAGGCTGACGAAAATGCCGAAGACGAACGGCGTCAGCAACAGCAGCCAGGTGCGGCGGTGAAAGATCGTCCGCGAGAGGAAGCCGGTTACCACAATCGCCAAAGGCAGCATCAGGAACATCGCGTAGCGGGGGCCGATCTGAAACGTTCCCGACGCGCGCCGCACGCCGCCGACCGAATAGGCGTCGACGATCGGCAGGCCGAAGGTTTGGAAATGATACGCCGGGAAAAACTTGATGGAGACGAACGTCTGCAGCATGCCCAGGACGGATTGCGCGACGCCCCAGCCGATAAGGATCAACAGCAAAACGCGCAATTGTTCCTTGGTGCGCACGCTGACGATGAGCACCCAACCCATTGCGATGGCCAATAAAAAATATTTGGTGCCCAGGTAGGACAATTCCAAATCGCTGGAGTTGATCAGGCTCAGTGCGCAACTGACCAGATACAACCCGAAAGCCAGGTACACTCGATTGAAGCGCAACGGCTCGCGCGCCAGCAAGATCTTGACCGCATGGTAGACCACGGCGATCAGCGTGAGCATGGTAATCACCCGCAGGCTGCGGCCCAGCAGGTTCAGCCAATAGATCGGCAGGAGCAGCAAAAGCGTGTAGGAAAGCATGATCGGCTTGCGCAATAAAAACAGCACGGCGAACAACACCACGACCGCGCCGATGGCGTAGTACGGCGACTTGGCGATGAACAAATACACCAGAGCCACGGCGGCAAGAAAAATCAACACCGCCTCGAAAACGCCGTGCGGGGCCGCCGCCATCGATTCGCCGACCCGTTGCAGGCCGCGATCGATCATCGGTTTGCCGCGATCGCTTGTCCCGTCGCTCATTGGATCAGTGTATCCCGAATATCCCGCGGAGCCCATCCGGCCGCCGGCGCATCGTCGCGCACCGCGAGCATCACGCCGGCGTCGCCGCGTCCCAGCAGATCCAACAGCGCCAGTGGCCACGCCGCGAGTCGATGCGCCCACCGGCGGTTATCGAAACGCCCCAGCCATTCGCCGAACGGCCCTTCGGACAGGCGATAATCCACGCTGCGCGTCCATGACGTCGTGCTGGAAAAATCGTAGGCCGCCACCGGCCGCCAACCGGTCTGACGCAACAACGCCTGCAGCTGCGCGCGGGTAAACAACACGAGATGACGGGGTTGATCCAGATGGAACCAGTAAGGTCCGGTCAAGCGCGCCCACCAGCCGTCGCGGAAGACGGTCTGCACCGCCAACACGCCGCCGGGGGCGAGTAGGCCGCGCACGGCGCGCAACGTCCCGGCCGGATCGTGCAGGTGCTCGACGACCATGCGCATGGCGATCGCGTCGAAAGGTCCGGGGAGCTCGCCCGCCTGTTCCGGCAGCGCGCCGGTGACGACCGTCAAACCGCGCGAGCGCGCCAGTTCGGCCGCCTGCGGGTCCGGTTCGAGCCCCGCCGTCCGCCAACCGAGCGCGGCCATTTCCGCCAGATAATCGCCGCTGCCGCAACCGAGATCCAGCAGCGCGCGTCCCTCGCCGGGCACCGCCAGCGGGTTGAAGCGCAACCGGCGCGACAAGGCGAACAACCGCGCCGGCCACAACGCCAGGGCGCGCCGCCAACCGATGTCCGTCGGGCCGGGACGATTTGCCGTCACCCATTCCAGCCAACGCCGTCGCCAGACGACGGTCCGCCCGCGGCCGACCACCGGCGCGCGCATTCGGCTGTGCGCCGCGTAGGTTTCCGGATAATACGCGCCGATCGCGGCAAGCGGCACGCGCGGTTCCTGCCGGTCCAAGCCGCAACTGGCGCACCGCTTCACCGAAAAGAGGCCGGGACCGCCGCAAAAACGATCCGGCACGCGGGCGATCGTTCGGCCGGCGGGATCGCCGCACAGCGGGCACGGCGCGTTTTCCCGGGGTGCGCCGTCGTCGGCTTGCGCATCGGCCAGTTCCTCGCGTTCCAGCATACGCCGATCGAAGATCAGCTTGACCAGCATCGCCGCGCCTTGTCCGCCGCGCACCAACAGGCGGGCCCAGATCGCGCCGAAAACGCCCCACCAATGAATGAAAAACGGCAGCAGGACGATCACGCCGACCGAGCGCGCCGCGGCCGCCACGTAGTACGTGCGTTGAAAACGATCCTGACCGATGTAAAAGGTTTCCAGGTAGATGAGCACGACCGCGAGCAAGGTCGACCAGAACATCCAGATCGCGTAAGGCACCGCTTCGGGATACCGGGGAAACAGCCAATGCATCACCGGCGCGAACAACAGCGAACCGGCCACGCCCAGAACGATCAGACCCGCGATCAGCGGCACGATGCGCGAGAGGAACCGCCGCGCCACCTTGGCGCCGGAAACCCGCACCACCCGCGGAAACAACAGCTTGTTGAGGAACACGCCGAGGTTGCGCATCGGATCGGTCAACCGGTAGGCCAGCTCGTAAGCGGCGATCGCCTCGAGGCCGAGCATGCCGGCGACGATGATGCGGTCCAGTTGGTTGCTGGTGCCGCCGACGACGCCGACCAGGCTCAGGTTCCAACCGAAGCCGTGAAACTCGTCGTCGATTTTGTCGTTGGTCAGGAATCGCCGGCGGATCAAGAGA
>ERZ795059.6189-NODE-6189-length-10690-cov-6.830559_pt1 | contig 10690 bp, 5 predicted proteins | sample MGYA00375143_ERZ795059 | MGnify/ENA primary metagenome ERZ795059 (study PRJEB30188, sample SAMN05720168) | activated sludge metagenome | isolation source: Anaerobic digester | place: USA | collected 2015-01-07 ... | reverse complement strand
CCGCGCCCCGATGATGCCGGCCACGAAGATATGGAAACACAGCGAAATCACGATCTCCGGGTCCAAACCCACACGCCGCGCTTCGCGAACGGACAAGGCGACGCCGGCCAATACGCCCAACAACAGCATCACGCCGTAGCCACGAATCGGCAACCCCTTGGACGGCCCTGCATCGGGAATGTCTTCCAGCCGCGGCAAAACCAACCAAATCAACAGGCCAATGATGATCAGAACCGGCAGGTAGCTCCGCGTGTCCGCATTCCAGCCCTGCCGCCGCCAGAGCCAGACCAGCAACCCCGCGCTGACGACCGCCCACAGGATCAGCATCCAGCCGGCGCCAAACACCGGCAGGCCCAACCACTCGTGCGGAATGTGACAAAGGTCTTGCAACATCATGCAGTCCTGCGTCGGCCCACGTAGCATGGCTCTCCGAGCCGTGCCGAGGTGTCCGAAATACGAGTCGTGTCGCACGGCTCGGAGAGCCATGCTACGGGCCAAGGACCGTGTCGCACGGCTCGGAGAGCCATGCTACGGGTCAAGGACCGTGCCGCACGGCTCGGAGAGCCGTGCTACGGCGTTTCGATTCTCCAGTTGTCGATCAAGCGCGTCGTGCCCACCTTGGCCGCAATCAATGCCATCACCGGACCGGCCAGTTCCGAAACGGGTTCGAGCGTTTCCGGATCCACGACGGCGACATAGTCGATGCGACGGATCTGCGCCTCGGCCAAGACGCGCTGCATGGCCTCCACCAACCTCGCCGCCTGCCGCTCGCCGCTTGCCGCCAGTTGGTCCGCCAATCGCAGACTGCGCGAAATCGCCAATGCCTGCTGCCGTTGGTCAGCACTTAAATAACGGTTCCGGGAACTCATGGCAAGCCCATCCGGCTCGCGCACCGTGGGACAGACGCGGATTTCGATCGGCACGTTCAAGTCTTGCACCATCCGCCGGACGACGGCCGCTTGCTGGTAGTCCTTCTGCCCAAAGAACGCGACATCCGCCTGCGCCAAATGGAACAGTTTCAGGACCACCGTCGCCACCCCGCGAAAATGGCCCGGCCGGCAGTCGTCTTCCCACCGCTGCCCCACCCGCGGCGGTTCGACGAAGGTGGAGCAACCGGCCGGATACATCGCTTCGCGGCTGGGGGCAAAGACGAGATCGGCGCGGCAGGAGGCCAACGCCTCGAGGTCGGCCGGCAGCGTGCGCGGGTACTTGTCAAAATCCTCGTGCGGGCCGAATTGCGTGGGATTGACGAAGATGGTCACGATCGTGAAGCCGCCTTCCGCTTGCGAGGCCCGTACCAGACTGAGATGACCCTCGTGCAGCGCACCCATCGTGGGCACCAGGCCAATCATCCGTCCGGCAGCTCGCGCCGCGCGGACGCCGGCGCGAAGTTCGTGCGCGGTGTGGACTAGCTTCGGTCGTTCTGCCCTGAGGGGCGTCGGTGCGGACATGCTGTCAATCCCCAGGTGGAAGGTGTGGGCGGAACAGCACCCCAGAAGCCCGGCTTTTCAACAAAGCGGTGCTTGCTCTGGTTTGCCGTGCTGCCGCAGCGAGATTATAGACCAAACTCGCCGAGTTGCTCCAGGCGTGTTTGCACGCGGACGTAATTCCGCTCGGTGACACCATTCATTGCTCCACTTGCAGCGTCACCGGGCCCAGCAGGCCGGATTCGAGTAACGGCGCGTCCTTTGGGAAAGGATTCCACGTTGTCGATGTCAGCCGCTTTTCGGGCGGCAGCGATTGGTCGCCGATCAATCGGTTCGGCCACAGGTTCGCGACGCTGATCTCCAGCGTGTTCTCGCCGACTTTCGCAGCGTCGCTGATGTCCACACGATACGGCGGCGTCCAGACCACGCCCAAGTCCTTGCCGTTCAGTCGGACCTGCGCCATGACCTGCACCTTGCCCAAGTCCAGGACCATTCCGGATTGCGGTTTCGCTTGCAGCGGAAAGGTCTTCCGATACATCGCCGTGCCGGAGTAGAACTTGACGCCGTCTTCGGCATGCGCGGACCAACTGATCAACGCCGGGAATTCGATCGACGTCGGACCGCCCCACTTGAGATCGAAGTGGACGGTCCACGGACCGGCAAGCTCTTGCAGCGTCTTGAACTCCGGAAAGTTCCGCCCGTTGGCTGGGGCCGCGTCTGTGGGCTTGCGAAAGACCACGAACAGCGAGCCGTTTGGCGCGAATTCCAGCGGCACAGTGGTGCGGCCATCGGCCTGCTGGTAGGCCGCAGCCGGACGCTGCGCGCCCGTGACGGGGTCCCAAATCTCCGGTGCCTTGCCCCATACGCGGAACGTGCAGCCGGCGGACAGTTGCTCGTTTGTGCCGTTGGCGATGAAGTAGATATCGGCATCGCTGGTGTGCCGATGGATGTACCTCAGCTTCCGGTCCGACTCGAAGTCCGGCAATATGCCCATTTTGCTCAGCACGCCCGCGACGACGGCAAAGTCGCCGTATTGTTCGGGACTGGAAACCACTTCGCCCCGATGTCGCCACGGCGCCATGCCGCGCGGCCCCAGTTCCATCGCGGCGGCCCAGCCTGCAACGGCGTTGCCCGTGGCCCAGCCGCTGCCCGCCGTTGGCGCGGACTGCCAGGTGCGATCCGTAGGCACCCGGAGTTCGCGTCCGTCGCCGAACTTGACGACCAACGCCCCGATCAGGCCCGCCGGATTTGGCGTTTCGCCGCCGTTCTCGGCCGCGACGGCCAGCACGTTGACGCCCGGCTTGAGCAGCGACGACACGTCCATCGAGTAGGTCTCGTGGAAATTGCCGCCGTCTCCCGCCTCGTTTCCGTTGACGAACAAGGTAAAGGAGTTGTCGGCTGTCATGAACACACGGGCGGTTGCCACCTTCGCGCCGTTCTTCAGATCTACGACGCGGCGGAAAAAGCGTTTTCCGACGGGGGCACTCGCAGCCGGTTGGCCCTCCGGGTACCAGATCCATTTCGCTTCGTCCAACGGGTTTCTCTTGTCCTCGGCAAGGGTCTCTTGCGGGCCGGCGTCCCAAACCACGCGGCCTTTGCCAAAGTTGTGCTCCACGACCTTCTTCCCGTCGCAATCTCCCCACAGTTCGGCGGCAAGCTGCCGGATCTCGTCGTCACAGCTCGGATAGCCGCTCAGGCCCGGTGATTTCAGCGGCCGCGGTCCCACGACCGTCGCGCCGGCATCGACCAGTTCTTTCACTTTGCGTACCAACCCTGGCGTCATGGTGTCGAGTTTCGGCAGCACGAGCACGCGGTAGCTCATGCCGTCGGGCAGAACCAGCCGGCCGTCTTGCACCGACATACGTTCCAGCAGCGTCTCCGGCGCGCAGCCGTCGAAATTGTAGCCAGGGCGATCCGGCGGATTGCCGCGCGTGGCCGGCGTAGGCGGGCGGAATACGTGCGGCGCGCCTTCGGCCACCAGGTAGCAGACGTCCGCCACCGGCAGCCCCTGACGCAACAGGAATTGGCAGCGCGCCAAATAGGCGTGATACGCCGGCGCCATGTTCCACCAGGTCTGCGTCCGTTCCCAATGTACGCCGTACGGCCCGAACGTCATGCCGGGCCAGCGGTCCAGTTGCGGTTGGTGCTGGTAGCGATGGAAGACAATGCGATTGACGCCCGTGCAGAACGCCCAGTCGCCGAGCGACTTGACCGAACCGGGATGAGCCTGCCAGCGTTCCGCGGCGCTGGAGGTGAACGCTTCGGCCGCCACCACCGGCCGGCCGCAGGTATGCGCGATCGACGCGGCCTGGATGACGCTGAAGGAAGTGTTGAAACCGTACAACCAGAACTCGCACATCGGCACATCGGCCACGCCGCCCAGGCTCATGTCGGCGCACGGCGTCATGTCGTAGGGTTCGATGGACAGTCCGAATCCGTGGCGCCGGCCGAGTTCCTTCAGATGCTGGGCGTGGTTGGCAATGACCAGTTCCTTGGCCGTCTGCCGCAGGTCCCAGAGAAAACGTTCGGAGATTTCCAGGCTGTCGACCACGCGCCCCGTGATCGTGGGCAGATAATGCAGCGGATCGTAGCCGCGCCGGCGGCGGAATTCGTCGCGGAAGGCGGCGGTCCAATTCGCAGCGCCCATCTCCCAGCTGTCGATGTGCAGCATATTCCAGCCGGCGTGGGGCGATTGCAGCCGCGGACCGATTTCGCGGAGCAGCGTGCCGATGAAGGCCTCGAAATGGGCGTCCAGGGCGGCCTTGTCCAGCTTGTCGCATTCCAGGCCCAAGCCGGGCGCCGGCGCCGGCCGCGTGGTGGCGCCGGTGCTCGTTGCGCCGAATCGCAGGATCGTCCAGCGGCCCTCCGGCACGTCCCAAACCAGCCGCCCGTCTCCGTCGAGCTTGTCAGTGAGATCCACGCTGCGGTCCGAAGCAATCACCGACTCGGCCGGCAGCGGCGGATAGCTTGCCGCGGTCGGCAGAAAAGCCTTCACGTTGGGTTGCGACGAGTAGGGCGCCCGCACGTACAGGGCTTTTTCGTCGATGTCCGCGATCCGCGCCTCGCCCGCCGGCGTTGGAAAGGCCAGCACGAACAGGTCGCGATAGAACTCGTTCTTCACCTTCTCCAAATCGGCGGGCAGATGACCGTCGCCAAAGAAGGCGGGATGACGCTGCGGGCGAGGCAGGGTCTCGTCAAACCGTTTCGGTCCCACGACATCGGCCGCGCTGGCTACCACGTGCTGCATCGACTGTTCGGGCTTGACCCACGGCCCGCCGCTGCCGGTCCAGCCGGGACCGGCGTTGAGCGTCAGCTGCAGTCCGAGCCGCTCCGCCTCGGCCACCGCGTGCTTGAACAACTGCCGCCACTGCGGGCTCATGAACTCGACCGGTCCCCGCGGGATGCCGACGTTCACCTCCATGAAGAGCACGCCGCCGAGTCCGGCGCGGGCGATCGCCTCGAAATCCGCCGTGATGCCCTCGCGCGTCAGGTTGCCGTCCATCACGAAAAAATACGTCCACGGCTTGGCCGACGCGGGCGGATTGACGAAGCCCCGTTCCAAGCCATCCGCCGCCGGCGACAGGCCTCCAAACAATGTCGGCAGCAGGGCTGCGAAGATCAGTCGTGTGCGCATCGAGTTGCTCCTGGGCTCTTAGATTTCAGATTTGAAATTTAAGATTCGAGATTTGAAATTTAAGATTTGAAATTTGAAATTTGACATCTCGGATTGGGCCGCAGCCTCGCCGCGCGACGGTCCGGAGTCCTGCGGTATCGTCCCCATCTACGGATAGCCCAGCGTTTGGGTCTGCGCGTCGAAGTCGGCGGGCAACTCCGCCAGCGGTTGCTGGTGGTCGCGGGCTGCGTAGCGGAGCAGGTTGACCAGCAGGCGATCGGCGGCCGGGTCGGAGCCCAAGTGCTCGCGGATACGGAGCGTGTTCAGGACGAAACGGCCAGCGCCCAGTTGGTGGACGCACAGCATTAGTCCGCCAGCGTAGTTGAGCGACGCGTCGTTCGCGCCGCACACCGCTTCGGCCGGCGCGTCCTGGCCTGCCCACGCCACGTCGGGGATCAGCTGGCGGTAGAGCGAGTAATCCAGCATCCCGGTCGGCAAGCCCTCGAAGATCGGGTGCGGCTTGGCCCATTCGTCTTTGTGGTACAGCCAGCTGTTCATCCGCGCTACCGCGCCTTTGTTCGCCAGGGGAACGAATGCTACGCTCTGGTCGCCATTGGCGAACACTTCCGGCGCCAGGAAGATCGCCGTGGAGCCGCGCGCGATCCGGCCCACCAATTCGCGAAACGCAGCCGATCCGCCCGGCGCCGGCGGCCGAACACCGGCCAGAATCACTTCACGACCAGTTGGCGCGGTCGGCGCGAAATCGCGATGTCGGATCCCGCGTTCGGTCAGCCAGCTTCTCAGGGCAGCGTCTTCGCCCCACAGCACGACCTCGGTCTCGACCTTCGGCAGTTCTGTCGGGTCCGCCACGTAGAACTCCGCTTCGCCGCCCGCCGCCGCAGCCCCGCGATCGAATGAGGCCAGGAACCGGTACCGGCCGGCCGGGAAGTCCAGCGGCAGATCCTCGGCAAAGACCGGCAGCACGAACGGCAATTCGGCGTCGTCCGTCTTCTCCGGGATGGTCATGGACAGCGCGCGTTCGAACACGCATTTCCTGTCCGCCACGGGGCTGGCATCCGTCACGGCGTAGGGTCCGAAGATCTTCAGCCGCATCGGGTACTCGCCCGGCGCCAGTGCGTCTTCGTTGGCCAGCACGGCCTCGAAGCGGGCCGATGTGCCGCGATAGGCCTGGAGCGGCTCGACGAACAGACAGAACCGCAGCGGCGCGAAGCCCTCGAACAGCGCGTCCGCCGTACCCGGCTTCAATTCGCGGAACGTCGTCCACAATCCCTCGCCACTCATGCCCTGGTCCACCGTGCCCGTCAGACTGTACCCGATCACGTTGGGGTTGGACCGAATGGCGTTCAGCCCCAGCAATCGCTGGCCCGCCATCCGCGCGTTGCTGTGCGCGAAGAAATCCTCCGGGCGTCCAAAGGCGTCGGCCATTTTCCAGCGTTCCCAATCGGCGAGGAACCGCTCCAACTTGTCCCGGTAGAACTGCGCGTCCTCGGCGTGCGTCGCGCCCCATCGCTCGTAGTGCCGAGCCGCCCGCCACAAGTCCACCGCGCTGCCGATCCCGTATTCCGAAATGAACAGCGGCAGTCCGCTGCCGTCGATCGTCCGCAGCGTCTGGACGATCTCGGCCGTGTGCGGCACGCGCTGGTACGGATGCTTGTCGGCCAGGATATCTTCCCAGACCGCGGAGCCGGGATTGCTCACGCCGCCTTGACTAGTCTCCGCGGCGCCCACCGAAAACCGCGCGAAGGTGGCCGCGTCCGGCGCTGGCCCGGGCCGAAGCTGCCCATACGTCCAAACACCGTTGGGATTCTGCTCCTTGGAGAATTCGCCCGCTGCGTCGTGGGTCTTGCCGGCGGCCGTCTTGATCGCCATCGCCAGCGCCGTCGTGTCCGCGCCGTAGTTGCCGTTGCCGAACCCGCAGACGCAGTCGATCGTATCGCCCGCGCGGACCGCGATTTCCTGGTGGAATTTCTGCTCGGGACCGCCATCGCGGACGTTGATTCCGGCGTCGAACAGCGATTGGCCGTTGTGCAGCACGTGAACGTCGGTCGTGGCGTGCTCTGCAATCGTGGTGAAAATGGCCGAGAAGTCAATCTTGCCTTCCTCCGGCGCCGTCCAACGCACGACCGCGTATTCCCCGTCGCGGCCGGGATGAAAGGCGAGTTGCCCCGGCGACCAGGTGATGCCCAGTGCCTGGATCGCCTGCTTGGTGCTGTTGAACGTCACACAGGGGTCGGTGCGATCCTGATTCCGCCAGACTTCGATGCCGGCGACCCGGCCGCTGTGAGCGTCCCAGCGGCCGCTGTTGAGCATCACCAGGCGCGAGTCGTCCAACTGCCGCAGCGCCGGCAGCATGCTGACCGCATGCCGAAAGACCGGCCCGTCGGGCGTTTCGTTCAGCAGCCCCCAGACGGTCACGCTCGGATGGTTCCGGTCTCGCCGCACCATGCCCAGGATCGACTCGTCGAAACGTTCGGCCATCTTGGGCGAGTCGGCCAGGCACCACGAGGCATACGCTTCCTCGTAGACCATCAGGCCGATTTCGTCGCACAGATCCAGCTGATATCGTTTGGCCACGCCGGCGATGAAGCGGATGGCGTTGAAGCCCATGACCTTGGCGTTCAGCAGATCTCGCCGCAGGAAGTCCGGATCCGGCGGCAGTTCCAGTCCGATCGGGCAGCAATTGCCGGTGTGCGAGCAGCGCAGGTAGATGCGGCGTCCGTTCAGCCGGAATGCGCCGTTGTCGACGCGGAAGTCGCGGAAGCCGCAGCGGACGGACTGTTCGTCGAACGCGGACGAGCTCCCTGCGCGAACGCGCGCCGTCACCCGGTACAGGAACGGATCGTTCAACTCCCACAGACGCGGCTGGGCGATCTGCAGTTCGGTGTCGATCTGGGATGCGCCGGCCGCCAATGTCTGCTCGACGGACCGCGTGGCCAGCGTCTCGCCTGTCTTGGCCGGGGCGACACTCAGCTCCAGCTGCGCCGGCACCGCGTCCGGGCCGGCGTTTCGCACGCTGGCTTGGATGCGGACGCGGCCGGTCTTCCAGTCGGGGCGCACGAAGACGTCTTCCAGGTACACCGCGGGGACGGTCAGCAGTTCGACGCTGTCCATGATGCCGCCCTGGTTCCAGGCGCTGCCCGCCGAGTAGGGCAGGGCCTTGTTGCGGTGCGGCGTTTGGGCCAGCACGATGCCGTCGATCGGTTCGTGCGTCGGGTTCAGCACGCGCACCGCCAGCCGGTTGGCGGCGTTGGGCCGAATCGCGTCGGTCACGTCCAGCACAAACGGCGATTCGCCGCCCTCATGGCTGCCCACGCGCACGCCGTTGACCCACACTTCCGCCGTGTAGTCCACGGCCCAGAAGCGCAGCAGAATGCGCCCCTGGGGAAACGGACAGGGCGCGGCGGAGAAATCCCGCCAGTACCACGCCACGCCGTGATAACCGGGGAACGGCTCCTGGATGATCCAGGGCACCTTTGTCGGTTTGGCTTCCGGCCGGGGCTCGGTCCACCACTGTTCGTCGCGTCCCACGTTCTTCGGATCGGTCGCCAGCAGCCAGCCATCGCCGTCCAGGGAAACAACCTGTGACGACGCGGGCTCGGCGTCCGCGGCAGAACACATCGCCGAAGTCACAAACAGCAAGGCCAGCGCGGCGCACATGACGCAGGCCGGCGCGTCGAATGGTAGCGCGATCAAGACTGCTTTCTCGAGCTTGCTGCGGGCCGTCGGCCAGTTGCCAATAAGGGACATGCTGTACCTCCGCGGTTTGCAGGATTAGGACCCGTCCACGAACAATGTCGCCTTTCGCTCCGCGAAAGGACGCCCTTTCGCGGAGCGAAAGGCGACAAAACAGCGGTCTTGTTCTGGGACAGGTACTCAGGGTCGATCAAAGGTCGGGAGTTCGATGGCGAGAGCTGATTGTACACCAAGCGGGCGTTTCAAGCTGCCGGGTGGGTTTGCCCCGCGTGAATTCCTGCGCATAATGAAGAGTCGTTGCGTTACCCGATTGACATGCCGCTGACTGGAAAGGGGAGAAACCATGAGAATTACTGCCCTGACACGATTTGCCGCCGCGATTGCCGTCCTGGCCTGCTGTGTTGCCGTGTTTGCTCAAAGCCCTGCAGAAGCCGCGGCAGCCGAAGCGGCCAAGCCCGCGAAGGAGATCAAACTGTTCGACGGCAAATCGCTGAAGAACTGGACGATCCTGGACAAGATCGACTTCGACGGCCATGGCGAGGTTGCGGTCAAGGACGGAGAACTCATCCTGAACATGGGCCGGCCGATGACGGGTGTGAAATGGGCTGGGCAAGAACTGCCCAAGACCAACTACGAAGTCACGTTCGAGGCCCGGCGGATCGAAGGCGGGGATTTCTTCTGCGGGATGACGTTTCCGGTGGAGAAGTCCCACTGCAGCCTGATCCTGGGCGGCTGGGGCGGCAGCCTCACCGGCCTGTCCTGCCTGGACGGTTTCGACGCTTCGGAGAACGAGTCCACCAATTCGATGGCGTTCAAAGACGGCAAGTGGTACAAGGTTCGGCTGCAGGTCACCCCGGAAAAGATTCAGGTCTGGGTGGACGACGAGCAGATCGTGGACGTCAAAATCGCCGGCCGGAAGGTCTCCTTGCGTTGGGAAATGGACCCCATGCCGCCCCTAGGCTTTGCGACGTATGCGACCAAGGGCGGGTTGAAGAACATCGTCATGAAAAGGCTGTGATACCAGACTACCGCTGATTTTTGTGCTGTCGTGGAGGAACGCCTTATGGCAACCTCAGCAGGCGAACGATTGGCCGCTGGCCGGCCTCCAGCTTCTGCGATTCCACCGTTGGAGCCAGGGGACCGGCTGACTCGCGAGGAATTCGAGCGGCGTTACCAGGCGATGCCGGCACTGAAAAAAGCGGAACTCATCGAAGGAGTCGTCTTCATGCCGTCACCTGTTCGCGCACGCCGTCACGCGTGCCCCCATGCTAGAATCATCACTTGGCTGGGCCACTACGAAGCCTGGACTCCGGGGGTCGAAGTTGCCGACAACGCGACGGCCAGGCTTGACTTGGACAACGAGCCGCAACCGGATGCCATGATGTACATCGCTCCTGAGCGTGGCGGACAGGTGCGGATCGGCCCGGACGACTATGTGGAGTCCGCGCCGGACCTGGTGGTGGAGGTCGCGTCCAGCAGCGTGAGCTTCGATCTGAACACGAAGCTGCACGTGTACCGCCGCAACGGCGTTCAGGAGTACATCGTGTGGCGCGTGTTGGACGGCCAGATCGACTGGTTCGTTCTCCGCGGCGGCGCGTACGAACGGCTCGAAGCGGACGACCAGGGTGTGTTCCGCAGCGAGCGATTTCCGGGGCTGTGGCTGAACACCGAGGCCTTGCTGCGAGGCGACTTGGCCGCGACGCTCCGGACGCTCGACGAGGGCCTGGGCACCGCCGAGCATGCCGCCTTCGTGACGCGACTTGGCGGTGCCGTGTAAAGGAACCGGTTTAATTCAAGCCCCCAGGAATCTATAATTCTGGGTTGTTTGCGCAAAAAGATGAAAATCCTCGACGCTTGCCGTCGAGTGCTTCAGGTTTGCGTCCCACGTACGCTCCACCGCTCGATGCTCGTTTTGATCCTCGACGCTTGCCGTCGA
>ERZ795059.6187-NODE-6187-length-10691-cov-11.087627_pt1 | contig 10691 bp, 9 predicted proteins | sample MGYA00375143_ERZ795059 | MGnify/ENA primary metagenome ERZ795059 (study PRJEB30188, sample SAMN05720168) | activated sludge metagenome | isolation source: Anaerobic digester | place: USA | collected 2015-01-07 ... | reverse complement strand
ATCATCGACCAGCCCAACCAGTTCGACTTCTACGACGGCGGCGGGCTCGACGTGGCGGTGCTCGGCCTGGCGCAGGCCGATGCGCAGGGCAACCTCAACGTCAGCAAGTTCGGCCCGCGCCTGGCCGGCGCCGGCGGTTTCATCAACATCAGCCAGTCGGCACGCGAGGTGGTGTTCGTCGGCACCTTCACCGCCGGCGACCTGCAGGTGAAGATCGAAGGCGGGCAGGTGCACATCGTCAGCGAGGGCACGCAGAAGAAGTTCGTGCGCGAGGTCGAGCACCGCACCTTCAGCGGCGAGCGCGCCCGTGCGCGCGGCCAGCGGGTGCTCTACGTCACCGAGCGCTGCGTGTTCCGCCTGTCCGAGGCGGGCGGTCTGGAGCTGATCGAGATCGCGCCGGGCATCGACCTGGAGCGGCACATCCTCGCGCAGATGGATTTCACGCCGGCCATCAGCCCGGACCTGCGGCTGATGGACGCCGCGCTGTTCGACGCCGCGCCGATGAACCTGCGCGAGCGCATGCTGACGCTGCCGCTGGCCGAGCGCATCGAGTTCGACGCGCGCGGCCGCGTGCTGTTCATCAACTTCGAAGGCCTGGCGGTCGACAGCGCGCAGGACATCGCCGAGATCGAGACCGAGGTGTCGCGCCGCGTCGCGCCGATCGGCGCGCGTGTCGACGTGGTCGTCAACTACGACCACTTCAGCATCCGCCCGGAGCTCATGGACGCCTACAGCGCGATGGTGCAGCGCCTGGCTGACCGCCACTACGCGCGGGTCACGCGCTACGCGGCCAGCGGCTTCCTGAAGGCGCGGCTGGAGCACCGCGGCAGCTGAGATCTCCCGCTCAGCCGCGCAGGTTCAGCTTCAGCACGCCGCCGCGCGACCAGGCCTGGGCCTCTTCGTGCAGCAGGAAGAGCGTGCGCGGGTGCAGGGTCGACCAGTCGGCCGGGAAGTCGAGGCTCGCCTGCGTGCCGCTTCGTGCCAGCGACAGCACGTCGGCGCGAACCTGGCCGCGCGCATGGCACTTGATGATCGCCAGCCGCAGGCACAGCACCTGCCACGCGAAGGTCTCCTGCGCCAGGCTGGCCTCCACCTTGCGAAGGCCGCCGCGCTGGCCGAGCACCAGGTCGGCCACGCGGCGCTGCTGGCTCTGCGAGAAGCCCGGCGCATCCGCGTGCGCCACCAGATAGGCGCTGTGGCGGTGGTGGTCGTGGTGCGACACCATCATGCCCATCTCGTGCAGAGCGCAGGCCCACAGCAGTTCGCGGCGCGCCTCGCGGCCGGCGCGCGGCTGCGCCTGCTCGTACAGCCGCTCGGCGATCGTCGAGACGCGCTGCGCCTGCTGCGTGTCGACCATGAATCGACGCTGCAATTCGCGCACCGTGGCGTCGCGGATGTCGTGCCCGTCCTGCTCCAGTGCGGTGGCGTGAAGGCGCTCGTCGAGATCGAAGATCACGCCCTGGCGCAGGGCGCCGCGTGCGGGCTGCAGCACGTCGATGCCGAAGTTGGCGGCCAGCGTGTACAGGATGGCCAGGCCGCCGGCGATCACCGCACGGCGGTCTTCTTTCAGGCCGGGCAGGTCGAGGCGGTCGACGCGCCCCGCGTGCAGGCAGCGCTCGATCAGCCAGCGCAGCCCCTCGGCCGAGATGCGGCCATCACTGATGCCGCTGGCGGCCAGCAGCTGCGATACGGCGCCCACCGTGCCCGAGGAGCCCAGCGCCTCGTGCCAGTGCACCGGCGCGAAGGGTTCGAGCGCTTCCTCCAGTTCGGCGCCGGCGGCCACCTGGGCGGCACGGAATGCCTGCTCGGTGATGCGGCCGTCGCCGAAGTAGCGCATCGACAGGCTCACGCTGCCGACCTGAAAGCTCTCGGCGCGCAGCGCCTTGCGGCCCTGGCCGAGGATCATCTCGGTGGAGCGCCCGCCGATGTCGACGACCAGCCGCGGCACGTTCGACGGCTGCAGCCGCGCCACGCCGGCGTAGATCAGGCGCGCCTCTTCGCGGCCCGAGATCACCTCGATCGGCCGGCCCAGCACCGTCTGCGCGCGCGCCAGGAAGGCGTCGCGGTTGCGCGCCTCGCGCAGCGTCTGCGTGGCCACGGCGCGGATCTGCTGTGGTGCATAACCCTTCAGGCGCTGCGCGAAGCGCGCCAGGCAGGCCAGGCCGCGCAGCACCGCCTCTTCGGTGAGGAAACCGTTGCTGTCGAGGCCGGCGCCCAGGCGCACCGTTTCCTTGAGGTAGTCGACACGCCGGTAGCGGCCCTGGTGCAGCTGTCCGATCTCGAGCCTGAAGCTGTTCGAGCCCATGTCGATGGCGGCCAGCTGGCCGGGCCACCGCGTGTCGAAGTCCGGGGTTCCGTTCGCGGGCAGGGTCATGCGGCGATTGTGCGGTCAAACCCTGTTGCCACCGGGGTCGTGCAGCGGCGCGGCGCTGTTCCTAGAATCGCCGCTCCGAACAACGCAGCGAAGGTTCGTCATGCTTCAGCAGGAGATCGACAGTCTGGTGCCGTCGCGTGATTTCTCGCGCCGGGGTTTCGTGAAGACGGCCGTGGGCAGCGGCTTTGCCGCCGCCGTGCTGCCGGTCACTGCGCAGACCATCAAGACCGACAGCGAAGGCCTGACCGTCGGCGAGGTCATGATTCCGGTGGGCGACTTCAAGATGCCGGCCTACCGCGCCCAGCCGGCCGGCAAGACCGGCCTGCCGGTGGTGCTGGTGGTGTCGGAGATCTTCGGCGTGCACGAGCACATCGCCGACGTGGCGCGGCGCTTCGCCAAGCTGGGCTACCTGGCGATCGCGCCGGAGCTGTTTGTCCGCCAGGGCGATGCGCAGTCGTACGGCGAGATCGCCAAGCTGGTCAGCGAAGTGATCGCCAAGGTCCCCGACAAGCAGGTCATGGGCGACCTCGACGCCGCGGTGGCCTGGGCCAAGACGAACGGTGGCGACACCTCGAAGCTGGGCATCACCGGCTTCTGCTGGGGCGGGCGCACGACCTGGATGTACGCGGCACACAACGCCGCGGTGAAGGCCGCGGTGCCCTGGTATGGGCCGGTGGCGCGCAGCTATTTTCCGGGTGACAAGCCGGCGCTCGACGTGGCCGCGAACGTGAAGGCCGCCGTGCTCGCGCTGTACGGCGGCGCCGACCCCGGCATTCCGAACGACACGGTCGAGAAGATGATGGCGGCGATCAAGGCCGCGGGCAACACGAAGTCCGAGCTGGTGATCTACCCGGACACGCCGCATGCCTTCCACGCCGACTACCGGCCCAGCTATCGCAAGGAGCAGGCCGAGGACGGCTGGAAACGCGCCGTCGCGTGGTTGAAGGCGAACGGCGTGGCCTGAAGTCGCGGGCCGGCCGCGCGGGTGCGCGTCAGCGCACCACCAGCACCGGCACCGTCGAGTGCGTCAGCACTTTCTGTGTCTCGCTGCCCAGCAGCAGCGCCGTGACGCCGCGGCGGCCGTGCGAGGCCATCACGAGCAGGTCGCATTCGGTGCGCTTGGCGTGGTCGATGATGGCTTCCCACGGGTGCAGCGCCTCGACCGTGTGGCCCTGGCAGGCGAGGCCGGCGGCCTTGGCAGCATCGACGACGGTGGCCACGCGCTTGGCGGCGATGCGCTCCTGCGCGTCGAAGAACTCCTGCGGCGGTGTGGGCTGCATCTCCGAGATCGCGCTGTAGGGGAAGGGCTCCTTCACGCTGATCGTGTAGAGCTGTGCGCCCACGGACTTGGCCAGGGCGATGGCCGTGTCGACGGCCTTGCTGGTGATGTCGGAACCGTCGCTCGGGACGAGGATGCGCTTGAACATGTGGATCTCCTTCGAATGGCGACGCCACGAGGCGCCTGAATGAAGGCAGTGTCGATCCGCAGGGTAAGCGCAAGCTTGATGGGGGTCAACCGCGCGCGACGGGCCGCGTGGGGTCGGACGACCACTCGCTCCACGAGCCCGGGTACAGGCGCGAGCCCGCCAGGCCGGCATGCTCCATGGCCAGCAGGTTGTGGCAGGCGGTCACGCCCGAGCCGCACTGGTGCACCGTGCGGGCCGCGGCATCGCCGCCAAGCAGCGCAAGGTACTCGCCGCGCAGCGTGTCGGCCGGCTTGAAGCGCCCGTCGGCGGCGAGGTTGTCCTTGAAGAAGCGGTTCAGCGCGCCAGGGATGTGGCCGGCCGCCTTGTCCAGCGGCTCCACCTCGCCGCGGAAACGTTCGCCCGCCCGCGCATCGACCAGCTTCACGCGGCCGAGCTGCGCCGCCAGCGCGTCGGCGCTCGTGACGGCGGCCAGCGGCTGGCGGTCGGGGTAGGGCGCCGCAGCGCGTGGCTGCGGTTCACTGCTGTCGACGTCGCCGCCGGCGGCAGTCCAGGCCTGCAGGCCGCCGTCGAGCACGGCCACGGCCTCGTGGCCCATCCAGCGCAGCATCCACCACAGCCGTGCGGCGTAGGTGCCGCCCTGGCGGTCCAGCACGATCACCTGCGTGGCCGGGGTCACGCCGAGCCGCCCGAGCGTGGCCGAGAACACGCTGCGCTCGGGCAGCGGGTGGCGCCCGTTGCGGCCGGTCTTGGGGCCCGACAGATCGCGGTCCAGGTGCAGGTAGTGCGAGCCGGCGATGTGGCCATCTCGCCAGGCGCGTTCGCCGGCCTCGGTGTCCATGAGGTCGAAACTGCAGTCGACGAGCACCGGCGTGGCGCCGTCGGCCAGCAGGGCGCGCAGTTCGGCTGCGCCGATCAGGGTGGTCCAGGTCCGGTTCATGTTCAGCCCTCGAAAGTGGATTGGGTGGCGTCGGCCGGTGCGGCCCGGCTGCGCAACAGCGAGGCGCCCAGGCCTGCCGCGACGATCAGCACCATGCCGGACAGCGACATCCAGGTGATGCGCTCGTCGAACAGCAGCACGCCGTAGACGAACGCGAACGCGATGCCAAGGTACTGCAGGCTGGCATTGACCAGCGTGCGGCCAGTGCCGTAGGCGCGGGTCATCAGCAACTGGGCCACCGTGGCGAGCAGGCCGACCGCGAGCAGCAGCGCCGGGCCCTCCAGCGTGCGGTGCGGCGTGATGCCGGTCCACAGCGTGGTCAGCGCGCCGGCGGCGATGCCGCCGCAGGAGAAGTAGAAGACGATGCGGTACTCCGGCTCGCCGGCTCGCCCCAGCGCCGTGACCTGCAGGTAGGCCGTGGCGGAGATCATTCCTGACAGCAGGCCGATCAGGCCGTGCCAGAGCTGGTCCTGCTCGATGGTGGGCCGCAGGATCAGTCCGACACCGGCGAAGCCGAGCAGGATGGTGGCGATCAGTCGTCCGTCGACACGCTGGCTGCCCAGCATGATCGCGCCGCCGACGAGGAACAGCGCCATCCACACCGACGACATGTAGTTCAGCGTCATCGCGGTGGCCAGCGGCAGGTTGCCGATGGCGTAGAACCACAGGCACAGCGCGGTCACGCCCGACAGGCTGCGCCAGAAGTGCATCGAGGCCAGCGAGGTGCGCAGCGTGCCGCCCTGCCAGCGCGAGAAGGCCCACATCAGCAGCACGCCGGTGAGGCCGCGGTAGAACACGATCTCGCCGGTGGCGTAGTGCGCCGAGGCGAGCTTGACGCACACGCCCATGGTCGCGAACAGCAGCGACGCGAGCACCATCATCCAGGGAGCAGACATGCGGGGATTGTCGTCTGCCCCCGGCCGGCGCCGGGTCCGAGGCTCGAAAGGGCTCAGCCTTCGAGAGCCGGTCCCATCATTCGGCGGTACCACTCGTGGAACTGCTGCATGCCGTCTTCCATCGGGCTCTGGTAGGGGCCGACCTCGTCGTCGCCGCGCTCCATCAGCGCGCGCCGGCCGGCGTCCATGCGCAGGCCGATCTCGTCGTCCTCGGCGCAGGTCTCCCAGTAGGCGGCCTGCTCGGCCTCGACGAATTCGCGCTCGAACGCGGCGATCTCTTCCGGGTAGAAGAACTCGACCATGTTGAGCGTCTTGTTCGGCCCCTTGGGGAACAGCGTGGAGACCACCAGCACATGCGGATACCACTCGACCATCACGTTCGGGTAGTAGGTCAGCCAGATGGCGCCATGCTTGGGCGGCACGCCGTTGCGGTAGGCGAGAACGGCGTCGTGCCACTTGCGGTAGGTGGCCGAACCGGCCTTGGCCAGCGCGTTGTTGGCGCCCACCGTCTGCACCGAATGCTGGGCGCCGAACTCCCAGCTCAGGTCTTCGCAGCTGACGAAGCCGCCCAGGCCGGGGTGGAAGGGCGCGACGTGGTAGTCCTCCAGGTAGACCTCGATGAAGGTCTTCCAGTTGTAGTCGCACTCGTGCAGGTGAACGCTGTCGAACACGTAGCCGGAGAAGTCCATGTCGGCCTTCGGGCCGAGGCGGGCCAGGTCGGCGTTGACGTCGCGGCCAGCGCCTTCGAAGAGCAGGCCGTTCCAGTTCTGCACCGGGTAGTTGCGCAGGTTCAGGCAGGGGTCGTCGGCGAAGTGAGGCGCGCCCAGCAGCTGGCCGTGGGTGTCGTAGGTCCAGCGGTGCAGCGGGCACACGACGTTGCTGCCGGTGTGGCCGCGCCCGCGCAGCATCAAAGCCTGGCGGTGCCGGCAGACATTGGAGATCAGCTCCACGCCCTGTGCGGTGTGCACCAGGGCGCGGCCTTCGTGTTCCTGCGGCAGGGCATGGAAGTCGCCGACCTCGGGCACCGACAACTCGTGCCCGAGATAGCGCGGCCCGGACTCGAAGATCAGCTCCATCTCGCGACGGTGCAGGCCGGCGTCGAAATAGGTGCTGACGGAGAGTTGCGAGCGGGCGCGCTGCAGCGCCTCGATAGGGACGCTCAGGTCGGACATGATCCCCAGGATCTCCAAAAACCGATGTCAAACCACCACCCCGGCGCACCGGGCGTGGGTCAGAAGGGACCCGTCTTGCCTGACGGGCCGCGGATTGTACCCGGGGGGTCCTTCGAGGGGGCGAAGTCGCCGTGGGGAGTTGCCTCTGCGGCGGCGGGGGCATTGGCGCAACAACCCGGGGCGCCTTCGGGGTGCGGCTGACTACAATCGAGCCCAGAGATTGCGCATGGCAAAAAGCACCCCCAAGACCCCCGCCAACGAGCCGGCCAGCTATGAAGACGCGTTGCGCGAACTGGAGCGCCTCGTGGCCGGCATGGAAGGCGGGCAACTGCCGCTGGACCAGATGATCGACAGCTACCGTCGCGGCGCCGAACTGCTGGCGTTCTGCCGCAGCCGGCTGGAGGCGGTCGAGACGCAGGTGAAGGTGCTCGAGGAAGGGCAACTCAAGCCCTGGATCGCCGGATGAGGAAGAGCCAGTTCGATGCCTGGGCCGCGGCCGAGCTCGACGCCGTCGAGTCGGCGCTGGACGCCTGGGTGCCGGCCGATGCTCCGGCCGGCCTCGGCCAGGCCATGCGCTACGGCGTGCTCGATGGCGGCAAGCGCCTGCGGCCCCTGCTGGTGCTGGCGGCCGCGCAGGCCGTGGACGGTGAACGCGAAGCGGCGCTTCGCGCGGCCTGCGCCGTCGAGCTGATCCACGCCTACTCGCTGGTGCACGACGACATGCCCTGCATGGACAACGACGTGCTGCGCCGGGGCAAGCCCACGGTGCACGTTCGCTTCGGCGAAGCGCAGGCCATGCTCGCCGGCGATGCGATGCAGGCGCTGGCCTTCGAGGTGCTGACGCCCGAGCAGGGTGTCGCGCCGGCCCTGCAGGCGCGGCTGTGCGCGCTGCTCGCCCGCGCGGCCGGCCATGCCGGCATGGCCGGTGGCCAGGCGATCGACCTGGCCAGCATCGGCAAGCCGCTGGACGAACAATCGCTGCGCGACATGCATCACCGCAAGACCGGCGCGCTGCTGCAAGGCAGCGTGCTGATGGGCGCCGCCTGCGGGCCGATCGGTGCTGCCGCCTGGGATGCACTGGCCGTCTACGGCGACGCGCTCGGCCTGGCCTTCCAGGTGGTCGACGACATCCTCGACGTCACCCAGGCCTCCGAGACGCTCGGCAAGACCGCCGGCAAGGATCTGGACAACAACAAACCGACCTACGTCAGCGTGCTCGGCCTGGAGCGTGCGAGGGCCCATGCGCTCGAACTGCGCGAGAAGGCCCAGGCGGCGCTGCGGCGCAGCGGGCTGGCCGACACCACGGCCCTGTCGCTGCTGGCCGACAAGGTGGTCGAGAGGGATAACTGAGCCATGAAGTACCTGCTGCTTCCATCCATCAACAGCCCGGCCGACGTGCGCAAGCTGTCGCGCCTGGAGCTCAAGCAGCTCGCCACCGAACTGCGCGACTACGTGCTCACGAGCATCTCGCAGACCGGCGGGCACCTGTCGTCAAACCTCGGTACGGTGGAACTGACGATCGCGCTGCACCACGTGTTCGACACGCCGAACGACCGTCTGGTGTGGGACGTGGGCCACCAGACGTACCCGCACAAGGTGCTGACCGGCCGGCGCGAGCGCATGAGCACGCTGCGCCAGCTCGGCGGTATCTCCGGTTTCCCGCGCCGCGACGAGAGCGAGTACGACACCTTCGGCACAGCGCATTCGTCGACCTCGATCTCCGCCGCGCTGGGCATGGCCATCGCCGCGACCCAGAAGGGTGAACAGCGCCATGCCGTGGCGATCATCGGCGACGGTGCCATGACGGCCGGCATGGCCTTCGAAGCGCTCAACAATGCCGGCATGCCGCACATGGGCCATGTGTCCAACCTGCTGGTGGTGCTCAACGACAACGACATGTCGATCAGCCCGCCGGTGGGCGCGCTGAACAAGTACCTCGCGCGCCTGATGAGCGGCAAGTTCTACACCGCTGCACGCGAAGGCGCCAAGACGGTGCTGAAGAACGCGCCGCCGCTGTTCGAACTGGCGCGGCGTTTCGAGGAGCATGCCAAGGGCATGGTCGTGCCCGGAACGATCTTCGAGGAGTTCGGCTTCAACTACGTCGGCCCGATCGACGGGCACGACCTCGACGCGCTGATCCCCACGCTGGAGAACCTGCGCGACAAGCCCGGTGCGCAATTCCTGCACGTGGTCACCAAGAAGGGCTACGGCTACAAGCTCGCCGAGGCCGACCCGGTCAAGTACCACGCCGCCTCGGGCAAGTTCGACCCGGCCGAGGGCTTCCCGAAATCCGTGCCGAGCAAGCCGAGCTTCACGCAGATCTTCGGGCAGTGGCTGTGCGACATGGCCGAAGCCGACAAGCGCCTGGTCGGCATCACGCCGGCCATGCGCGAAGGCTCGGGCATGGTGGAGTTCCACAAGCGCTTCCCGGAGCGCTACTTCGACGTCGGCATCGCCGAGCAGCACGCGGTGACCTTCGCCGCGGGCATCGCCTGCGAGGGCCTGAAGCCGGTGGTGGCGATCTACTCGACCTTCCTGCAGCGCGCCTACGACCAGCTGATCCACGACGTGGCGCTGCAGAACCTGCCGGTCGTGTTCGCACTCGACCGCGCCGGCCTCGTCGGTGCCGACGGCCCCACGCACGCCGGTGCCTACGACATCGCCTACCTGCGCTGCGTGCCGAACATGAGCGTGCTCACGCCCTCGGATGAAAACGAGTGCCGCCAGGCGCTGTACACGGCGTTCCAGCAGAACCACCCCTGCGCCGTGCGCTACCCGCGCGGCAGCGGCGCCGGCGTGGAGATCGTCAAGGAGATGACGGCGATCCCCTTCGGCAAGGGCGAATTGCGCCGGCAGGGCTCGCGCATCGCCATCCTCGCTTTCGGCACACTGCTGCACCCGGCGCTGGCGGCGGCGGAGAAGCTCGACGCCACGGTGGCCAACATGCGTTTCGCCAAGCCGCTGGATGCCGCGCTGGTGGCCGACCTGGCGCGCAGCCACGACGCCATCGTCACCGTCGAGGAAGGCTGCACGATGGGCGGCGCCGGCAGTGCGGTGCTGGAGGCACTGGCTGCCGCCGGCCTGAGCACGCCGGTGCTGACGCTGGGCCTGCCCGACGTCTTCGTCGAACACGGCGACCCGGCCAAGCTGCTGGCGATGTGCGGGCTGGACGCCGCGGGCATCGAGCAATCCATCCTGAAGCGCTTCGGGGCCAAGCCGGCCCTGGTGCGCGCGGTGAACCATTGACAGGCACCCGAGGCCGTTGAAACGGCTTGAACGGGGGCTTCAAGGCCCCGGCGGCGCGAGGCGGGCGATTTGCTGGCATCCTTGCGCCTGAGTTTCGGACAGAGCCATGACCAACCTGAAAGACGCGCTGCACATCCCGGACACGCAAAGTGCCCGCGACGAGCGCCATCTGGCGATCCAGCGCGTCGGCGTGCGCGGCGTTCGCTACCCGATGCAGCTGCGCATCGGCGCCGCCGAGCTGTCCACCGTGGCCGAGTGGGACCTGGACGTGGCATTGCCCGCCGAACAGAAGGGCACGCACATGTCACGCTTCGTGGCGTGGCTGGAGTCGCTCGACAAGCCGGTGGACGCCGGCGAGTTGCGTGCGCAGATGGCGGCGATGCTGCACAAGCTGCACGCCAGCAGCGGCCGCATCGAGGCCCGCTTCCCGTTCTTCCTGCGCAAGCGCGCGCCGGTCTCCGGCGTCGAGAGCCTGCTCGAGTACCAGGGCCGCTGGATTGCCGAGGCGCGTGACGGCCAGGTCGCGATCTGGGCCGAGGCGGTGGTGCCCGTGAAGTCGCTGTGCCCCTGCTCGAAGGAGATCTCCGACTACGGCGCACACAACCAGCGCTCGCACGTCACCATCCGCATCGAGATGCT
>ERZ795059.6184-NODE-6184-length-10696-cov-6.520158_pt1 | contig 10696 bp, 3 predicted proteins | sample MGYA00375143_ERZ795059 | MGnify/ENA primary metagenome ERZ795059 (study PRJEB30188, sample SAMN05720168) | activated sludge metagenome | isolation source: Anaerobic digester | place: USA | collected 2015-01-07 ... | reverse complement strand
TAGCCGGTTTATTGCCAATTGGAGGGGAGGTAGTGTAGTTGCTCGGATGGATACATTGGAATTTGGGTCCAAATTGATTGAAACTTTTGAAAAATCAATTGCTTCAACAACACCGCAATTAAAAGTTTGAGCACTTTCGCAAGTCATATTATTATGTACTGGTTCAAAAGCTTTAAAGTCTAAACTAATTTGAACATGGTTTCCATAAATGACTAATAAATAATCGAATCCTGATTCAGCAAAAAATTCTAAAGGATTATTAAAAACATTTTCGAAAATTACTTCATAATTACCACAAAAGCCTTTTAATAATTTATAATACACACCATAATTTTCTGAAGAAGAAATAGTGTGAATTTTCCCGTTGCCTGTAAATTTATACCAAGCGGCATTTTGTAGAATACTATTTTCATTATTAAACATGGTATCAGGCTTTGCCAATCCAAGATTAAGATTAACAATAGTGTCTTGGTTAAATTCTTGAGCATTTTCACAAAGGTCATTTTGAATAGGATCAACACAATTCATGTGCAGTTCTGCAACTCCTTGAGAGGAATAATTTATTATTTTTACATAATATTTTTTGCCTTCAGCTGCATAAAATAATACTGAAGAACTACCTGAGATTAAATTAGCTCCTCCCAGGCAGGAATCTGGTGGGCAAATTTCTGATTCATAAAATGCAAAATAAGGAACTGTATAATTATCAAAATTACTTAGTGAGAATTCAAGAAATTTCCCTTCCCCTTTAAAGGAGAACCAAGCCGCTTTACCATTGACTGGGCCACATGGGTCTGGATAATTTAGTTGGGTATTAAGGAGACTGTAATCAATATAAATATCACTGTTGCAAGATAAATCAATCGCATTTTCGCAGATTTCATTTAAATCATTAAACTCAGTACTTTTTTTAAAACTTTGCAATTGATTTGAATTGCTGGAGACAACCCAATAATAGTGGTATTTTCGTTGAGCCCTCCAACGGAATATTTCCCCAGGATTAAGACTCCCTTGGTGTAAAATTCTTTTTTCTTCACAATCTCCGAAAGCCAGAATATAATTTAATTGATCTGAGCCAGTATTTTCAATGATTTGAATAGAATCATTACCAGCCATATCATACCATAATCCTGTTAATTCGATTGGATAATAAAAAAGACTTGGAAAAACATCAAGGGTCGCTCCATCTGTATTGAATTCATAAATGCTGTTATGAGTTAAGGATAAAGAATTTGAGCAAATATCATTCTCGGCAAATTCGATGCAACGTGGTGTAATGCTAATATTCGCATCTTGTTGGAAGTAAATGCGGATAAAATACTTTTTACCCGAAATTGCAGTAAACCTTATTTTGTTTGAAATATATTCTGTTGGAACATTGCAAATTTCAAATTGACAATCCAAGGCTTCCATTATTTGAACTTGTAGATAGGTATATGCATTAACTCCAGCAATTTGCAACTCCACTATTTCATCTTTTTCAGCACTCCAACTATACCAAATAGCTTTTGTTCTAAAGTCTAAACATCCTTGATTTAAACCTGCACTAATGGGAATATGTTTTAAATTTATTTCCTCTATAACTCCACAATGAAGTGATTTTGCATGATCGCAGTTTATGTTGGAATCTGCTAATTCATAAGTTTCAAATTTTAGATTACTTTTATTTCCGAATCCTTCCAAAATAATTAAGTATTCTACTCCTTCCTCGGCATAAAAAGATAAAGAAGATTGAAGGTAATCTCCGCCTAAATATTGAAAAGAATTGCAGGTTCCTTTCAATATTTTATAATTAATATAATTTTCGTTGAGGTCATCTAAAATATGCAATTTGCCATCACCTTTCAATTTGTACCAAATATTTCGGTAGGTGAATATCTGGTTTCCAAATTCATCAGTTAATCCATCATCCGTACTATATCGAAAGTCAATTGCCACTTCTGAATTTTCGGGAAGCGGTGAAGCATTTTCACAAAGATCATTTTCTAGAGGTTCTAAACATCGTAGTTCAAAATCCAATATAGCAGAGGAGTTGGTTGCATAAATCTTTAAATAATATCTTTTACCTTTTTCACCAAAGAAGACAATAGTGTTATCAGAAATATGAAGCGCTTGAGTATTTTTGCAAACTGTTTCATTGCAATTTTCTCCCTCAAAAAACGTAAAGTGATATAAATTATAATCATCTGCATTTAGATTAGAAAATGTTAAGAATTTTCCATCGCCTATAAAACTATACCATGCATTTTTACCATAAATGGATCCACAAGCGTCATATGCTGACAACGATTCGGGTATATTGCTAAAATTTACATGAATGCTATCATTACACAATAGACCAAAACTTTCTGTACAGTCTTCATTGACATCTCCTGATAAAGAAGTTTTCTGAAAAGTTATGCTTTGCTGAGTACTGCCAGTAATCAATAAATAATATCGAATTCCAAGTTGAGCCCTAAAAGATACAGTTGTACCAGAATTTAAACCTCCTTCTTTTACGGTTTTTAGCGAATTGCAATCGCCGGTAAATAGAAAATATTGACTTGATTCTGAATTTATAAATTCTAAATTAATGATTGAGTCATTTCCTTCAAATTCGTACCACAGTCCATTTACTTGTATAGGGTAACCATAAATACTTGTTACCTCATCGCTGGTTGCATATTTTGTCGATAATGAATACTCCCCATCATTTTGAATAGACTTAGCCGCACCACACAAGTCGTTCTCTGCTACATCATAAACGTTATGATACATCACGTCTGTTTTAAGATAATTATTATCTAAAACTATCAAGTATTTCTTTTCTGAGGATGTAAGAAAAAATAAAGGATGATCCGCAGAAAAATATTGGTTTTTCAACAAGACAGGTGATTCGCAATCACCTTCAAAAAGATAAATGTTTCCAGTGTGATGGGTGCTATTTCTTAATTCATGGATTTTTCCATCTCCAGATAAATTATACCAAAGACTATTGTTTAGAATTGTATAATTATAATTTTGTAATGTATCGTCACGTAGGAAATAAGTACTGAAGGCAATGGAATCAATACCCGTAATATTTATTGAACTCGAACAAATATCTCCTTCTTTTGGCTCTTCACAAATAAATTTAGTTTCTAATGAGTCTTCCGAAAGAAATGCTCTAAATTCTAAGTAATAGGTTTTACCTGATTCTGCAAAAAATTGTATATTTTCATCATCAGTATCTACGGACTCGTAAATCATATTTCCATTGGTGCTATCAAAGGTAATAACAAAAGTATTTATATTAGTATAAGCCGATTGCTCTCTATTTTTAAAGAAGATAAATTTACCTTCTCCAATTATTTTATAATACAAAGATTTTATACCAAAATTATTGTATTGAATGTTGGAATATCCAATGGGTATTTTACTAAAGTTTATGGAAATTTGCTCATCACAATTGATTGGTTTTGATTTTTCAATTGTTAGATTTTCATAACTGTTCTCAATTATTTTATGATACAGTAAAACTGGGTAGTAGCCATTTAAACAAATGTAGTAATTTTTGCCAATCTCGGTGGGCATTAAAAATTTTTGACCATGATTGAGATGAAAACTCCCTAAATAATTCTTTTCTTGACAGCTTCCTTCAAAAATGTAATAGGGTATATGATTGTAAAAGTTTAAATTAGATTGTGAATAGCTAAATTCATGATTTGCACCATCTCCCTGTATTTTAATCCATAGACCATTACTTAAATGTTGTGGACTTTCATTAATTAAAAAATAATCATCAAAAGCTTTTTCAAATTCGAGATTTAAGGTGTCAAGCGATGTTACATCAGTTGCGCCTTCGCAAAAGTCATTTGGTAAAAGATCGAATTTATCAAATGTGAATTCTGATTCAGTTTCAAAATTATTGAAGATCAATATTTTATATGATTTTCCTAATTCTGTCCTCCATTTGAAATTTCTACCCAAATACAAATTCTCGAATTCAAGTTGTTTTGGTGTTTCACAATTTCCTTCGTATAAACTAACTTTATAACTTCCAGCAGTATTATCGGTAATGGAATGCACCTTCCCATCACCCTCTAGACTAAACCAAATGCCTTTCGGATAATACTGTGGATATTCTAGCTGTACAGTGTCATCTTTTGCGCCATAATTTGAAATATGAAGTTTGCCATTCTCAGGTAAGATAATAGCATTTGCACAATCATCATTTTGAATAGGTTCTAAATGTTTGATTGAAAAAGAAAATAGTTGACTATATTGATAGGAATATACTATTAAATATTTTTTACCTATTTCTGTGTTAATTATCCATTGAGTATTGGGAGAAAATTGTTTGATAAATTGAAGTTGATTACAATCCAATACTTCGTATACTAGAATTGATGGACCACTATTATAAAAGGGACTTCTTTGGAGTAGGACATTATTACCTGTACCATCTATTTGAAAATATATCGGTCTAAATGAGGAGTAGATAAATTTTTCAGGGTCTGGTGTTGCATATGGTACGCTCCCAAAGTCTACATTCTCAATTTGTCCTTCAGTAAGTATTTTAGCCGTTTCACAACTTATGTTTGTATAGGTAGCTTCTTTTTTTTGACATTCTAAGGTCACTTGAGCTTTGTCAGAAACAAACAAGATAAGATAATTTTTACCCATCTCCGGTTGCAACAGTAAAGGGTAGAAACTATTTATGGCGCTAGCCCAGAGAGCGGGACGATGATCGCATGACTCTTCAAAAATATAATAATATAGGTGGTCTCCATTAATGCTTTTTAAATCGTATAGGCTGCCATCTCCAACAATTCTGAACCAAATACCCTTCGTAGCGGTAACTTCCACAGTGTCTTGTGAAAGTATTACATCATCAGTTGCTTCAGTAAAATCCAAAACAAGCTGCACGCTTCCATTTAAATCTATTGCTCCGGTGCAAAGATCATTTATTGGTGGTTCTACATTGATTTTTGAATTTTTTTCAATAGAGTTTTTCTCCAGTAACGGGGAGGATGTCAAATTGGGGAGTAGACTCAAAAAACAAATACAAAAAAGGCAATACGACTGAAGGAAATTCCTTTTCATGGGATATTAATGCAAAAGTTAGAAAATCAATATCAGCGTTTTCCTTTTACTTTTACACAAATTAGATAATTTTATACATTAATATCTAGGCTTATGTATAAGGATATAGGACTCATTACTATATATCAAAAGTTTGGCCAAACTTAAAAAAAGAGAGGAATTAAGCTTAAATTTTTTTGTAAATAAAATTAGGCGCCCAAAAATTATAAGATTTTGCTTTGAAAAAGCATATATGTTTGAATAAGTAAAGAGTTGAAATTTATAGATGAAACCGCTTTCTCAAACATAAACCACAACTTGCCCAAATTTTTATCCAACTGCTAGGAAACAAGAGTATAAAGGTCAAAATTTTGAATTCCTCGTAGCTCGTGACTCGATGCAAAATACCCCATATCAAAACCGCTGACAACTGAAAGCTGATCACTGAAAGCTGATAACCGACAGCTGACAGCTGAGGCCCATGAAATTTATTTTTCCAAAACAGCAACCTTCCTTATCTTCCTCCCTTCTTTGCATAATTTAGAAACTATCCCAATGCTTATTTTTTTCATCTTAGTTTATTTGGCGGTAACTGTGGGCATCAGTTTTTATGCACACGCCAAAATTCAAAATTCTGGGGACTATATCAATGCAGGTAGAGGATTGCCAACGTACATCAATTCCGCAGCTTTTTTTGCGTTGTGGTTTGGTAGCGAAACAATATTCGGAGCAAGTTCAGAATTTGTAGAAGGTGGGTTTAATGCCATCATAGAAGATCCTTTTGGTGGGGTTTTGTGTCTTTTGCTCGTGGGTATTTTTTTCGCAAGGAAATTGTATGATCTCAATATTGTGACCATCGTCGATTTATTCTCTAACCGATACGGCAGAAAAACGGAGTTGATCGCAGCTTTGATGATGGTCTTCAGTTTTTTTGGATATACATCTGCCCAAATGGTTGCCTTGGGGCTTATCATCAGTGCAGCATTTACGGGTTTTCCTTTGGAATATGCCATTCTGGTAGGATCGGCGGTGGTTGTTTTTTATATTTTTTGGGGCGGCATGCTGGCTGTGACACTCAATGACTTCGTGCAGAGTATTATGATTGTGGTTGGTTTGGTAGCTATTGCTTTTGCTGTCACAAATCGGGCAGGTGGAATAGGGGCAATTTACAACAGTATTCCGGATGGGCACCTCGATATATTACCACAGATGGATGGCATTTCCCTTACAAATTGGATAGCAGCTTGGTTGACATTGGGACTGGGAAGTATCGTTTCACAAGATGTTTTTCAAAGGGTCAATAGTTCAAAAAACAATAGTGTTGCACGCAAGTCTACACTTTATGGTGCAATATTGTATGGTGTTTTCGCAATGTTACCTTTATATATTGTCACAGCGGTGAAAGTATTGGATCCTGCGATTTTAGATGGTGATTTACAAATGGCTTTGCCTCAGTTGGTGGTATCGACCATGCCGATGATTTTGCAAATTTTGTTTTTTGGCTCCTTGATCAGTGCCATTTTAAGTACTTGCAGTGGTGCCATTTTAGCGCCAGCAACCATCATCTCAGAAAATATTTTACCAGCTACAAAGGATGAAAAAAAGATATTGTTACGCACCAGATTAGCAGTCATTGTTGTAGGAATCATTTCCACAGCATTGGCTTTTGGCAATAAAAACATCTTTGAACTGGTTGGGGAGTCGAGTGCTTTTGGGTTGGTATCCATATTTTTTCCATTTTGCGCCATATTATTCAAGACAGGCGATACTAAGATGGGAATTTGGATTTCCATGATAGCAGGCACCATGGTTTGGATATTAGCTGGTTTTGTTTTTCAAACTGAAATAAACCCAATGTTATATGGGGCTGGGGCTAGCTTTATTGGTTTATTTTTTGGATATTTTTTTGAAAAAATGCATTTTCGCTTACGTGAGTCTAGGTAAGAAGTGGTGGGGTAAACAAGTTTAAAGAAATATAAAATAGATTATTTACCTAAAAATTAATTAATACTTTTATTTTAAATCTTTGAACGAGCTCTTAAAAAATGCATTATATATGATTAATTATTTTAATTTAATAGAAAAGTCTTATAAATTTGCAGCATTATAAACGATATCACCAGGTGCAAAGAAGGAGGAAAACTTTATAAAAAAAATGAATGGTTAGGGTATTCACTCATTTTTAGAGTCCAATTACTAAGTATTTCCATCCATTTACTCATTAAACTTGAAACTACTTTCAACATTGTTATAATTTTGGGTTATATTTGGAATGCTTTTTGCACTAACGATTGAGTCGGAAATTGGATAGTCAAATTATTCACTATGCTTTTTTATTTCTTAACCGTTTAAATTTATTTTGGGTTTGTCCTTAATGGAATAAAAACTATGTTTATGAAAAGAAAATTACTTTTATTACTGGCAGGTTTCGCTTGGTTTTCTAGCCAAGGCCAGTTGGTCAACGATGGGGCAACCATTGTGATACAACCAGGAGCCACTTTATTTGTAGAGTCCAATTTTGAAAACGTTTCTGGGACCTTAAACAATCAAGGGACCATGGAAGTGATGGGAAACTTTACAAATGATGCGGGTAGCAATATTACAAACGCAGGAACTATTAAATTTACAGGTTCAGGATTAAGTACTGTAGTAATGTCTGGTGATACATTGAACAATGTTGAAGTTAATAAAACTAGTGCTTTAGGCAATGTTGCATTGGGTGGCCCAATGACCATTAAAGGTAGCCTTACTTTCAATGGTGCTAATACTGGTAAGATTGTCTTGGGAGATCATGACCTTGTTTTAGTAACTGGGGCATCAACAACTGGGGCATCGTTAACCACAGGACATGTTAATGCATCTGGAAACGGAAAGATGACTAAACAATTTTTAGCGCCAGTATTATTTAATTTTCCAGTTGGAGATGATAATGAATTCAGTCCTTTAGAATGGACACCAGGAGTTGGGGCATCTGGTGCTGGAAATGTTTCTGTAAGCGTAGTTGATGAAACACATCCAAATAAGCCAGCAATTATAACAACAGACTACCTTTCTAGATATTGGAAGGTTACTTCTACAACATATCCTTCGGCATTGAAAGGTACTTTCACACTTGCTGATGTAAATGGTACAGCATCAAAAATTAAAGGGGCATCCTTTACCAGCCCAAACACTTGGACATATGCAGGTGCGGCTAATGGAGTGAATTCTGTATCAGGAAATTCAAATGCTGGAACATTTGATTTTACTGGAATTGCTACAATTGGAAGTCTAAAGTTAAAGACATGGTTGGCAGGAGCATACTTTGCTTCTGGCGATACAATGTCAACGCAGTTAAAAATTAAAAACTTGATACCTAATACTAGTCCATATGTAGAAGATCCTTCCATGGGAACTCCACCCGCAAATGCTACAGATTGGGTTTTGTTAGAATTAAAAGACCAAGATAATGGTTCAAATCCTTCAATATTTAAATCAGCTTTCATCCTTAAAGACGGTACTATTGTAGATAATTCTGGGTCAGGAGATCCACAAATTCTAGGAGCCTATGCAAACTCAATTGTTACAATAAGGCATAGAAATCACTTCGCCATAAGAGTAAAATTAAGTCTTAATACTGTTTCACCAATTTTTACTCCTTTAACAGATACTTTAAATGTTTTAGCTAATTCTTCCATCACAACAAACCATTCAATGCAATTGCTTGAACCAGGAGTTTGGGGAATGTGGGGCGGAAATACAAATTCAGATTTATTTGTTAGGTACTCAGGAACTTCAAATGATCAGGATGTAATTAGAAATGAAATCTTGGGCTTTCCTTCTAACTCTTTTAATTCTTTAACATATTCAATCCTAAATACTTATAGAAAGTCAGATGTTAATTTAGATGGGATTTTGAGATTTAGTGGTTCTAATAATGATTCAGATGTCATTAGAAATATTATTCTAGGGAACCCGAGAAACACATTTAATTCCTTAACAAGTACGGTAAATGCCCACTTTTAAAATTATTGTAACATGAAAAAATTATTTACATTTTTAATATTGTTTTTTATTATTGGTAGTATAAACTCTCAAGTAAGTTATCAGTTTACGAAGGTAAACTCAACAACAATGCAAATTGCAGCAAATTTTAATTCGACTAGAACTGGTCCAGTTTTGGTTAATAATGCTTTTGTAGTTTTGCTTGTACCTTCAACTTTGACATCTCCCATTGTAACGTCTCAACAAGGTGGGACTTGGACTATCCAAAACACTTATGATGAAGCATCTTTAGAGTCAAATTGTGGAGAAACTTTACCATATTATGCTATTGTTGTTCAATCAACAACAGATGCAAATTTAGGTGCAATTACAAGTGGCGTTTCAGAAAATCTATTTACTGTTCAATTTTCTGGTTCCTCAACCTCACCTATTTTGTCATCATCTGAAATGAATAGTAACGGTTATGCCACATGCCTTTTCGCTGGCGGTGTTATAAATACGATCTCCTTTGATTATGATGGAAATGCATCTGATATTTTTCAAGCGGAAAGTTTGAGTCCTGTTCCTGCCGGAGAAGTCGTGCTCCCCATCCACCTACAATCCTTCACAGCCAAAAAATTCGCTGCAAATACTTCTCTTTTGGAGTGGACAACAGCAAGCGAAGAAAATGCTTCTCATATGGAAATAGAAAGAAGTATGGATGCAAAGTCATGGTCTTATGTTGCTACAGAGAAAGCAAGAGGCTCTCTCAATTACAACACAGATTATAGTTTTGTAGATGCTGAGGCAGTTTTGCAAAGAGATAGATTTACAACTGTTTATTATAGATTAAAATTGGTTGACAATGATGGTTTTTCTGAGTACAGTGAAGTACGCAGTGTAACCTTCGATAACAATGGCATCGTGAGTTTGGAGGCATATCCAAATCCATCAACAGAAGTAATCAATCTTAGAATGGCGGTTGGAGAAACCAATACTAATACTGCTCAAATGATGATGTTGGATATGTCTGGCAAATTGGTCAAAAAACAAACAGTAAGTGCCAATGGCATTTCTGTTTTGGAAGTTGATCAATTGGAGACTGGTGTTTACAACATCATTGTAAAGCATGAAGACAAAACTTACCAGAAAAGGGTAATCAAGACAAACTAGAATATCTTTTCAAACAATAAACTCAAAAGCCCTTGTTTCTTTACTGAGACAAGGGCTTTTTTAATTTTCAGCAGTCAGCCTGTTAGTTTTCAGTTTTCAGTGATCAGCTGTCAGCTTTTTTGCTCGACAGTTTTGATGATTTGGGCAGTTGCCACGAGCTATGAGATGTTTATTTGTTTATGCGTTTAATCGTTTATGCTTTATAAACGATTAAACAGTTAAACCCTTTGAACTTTATGAACTTTCTAGTACAGACGCAAGGCCTTGCGTCTCTCCACACTTTATTATATTTGAACTTTCAACTAACATTATGAACCTTCTAATTCAAACTTTATGAACTTTTTACATTCAACTTTATAAACTCATTAAGTAAGTATGCAAAACATCGATGCCATTAAAATCAACTTTGAGGAAAGTCAGTTGGCTTTGCTCAACATTTGTCTAGGCATATTGATGTTTGGAGTTGCCCTGGACCTCGACTTTTCTGAGTTTAGGCGCATGATAAAAAATCCCAAGA
>ERZ795059.6183-NODE-6183-length-10697-cov-18.871829_pt1 | contig 10697 bp, 10 predicted proteins | sample MGYA00375143_ERZ795059 | MGnify/ENA primary metagenome ERZ795059 (study PRJEB30188, sample SAMN05720168) | activated sludge metagenome | isolation source: Anaerobic digester | place: USA | collected 2015-01-07 ... | reverse complement strand
AAATTATCAGCGACTTTTCCAGTTCCTGGAGGAACTTGAGAAGGTCCTGACGGTGTACCAGATGGCGGAAATCCAGGATTCTGATATGCTCCTGTTTGTGCTCCAACTGGTCCTCTTGAATATTCTAATTCAAGACATTTTTTACCAATGAATTCGAATATATCAGCAGCAGCAAGTGCCATTGGTGGAGACATTGAAATTCCCAACGCTTGCGACTGTCCAGATTTAAAGAAGAAAGCGACAACTGGAGAATTGTTCTGTTTTTGATTTACTGATCTTTGGATCATTAATGATTTTCCACCTTGACCCTGTTGACCGTATGCTGACTTACTAGAATCTACATAAATTGAAAACGGCCCAATAATATCCATCTGATTTCTAGCATATGCTCTTACCGCATGAGCGAGAGCAATTACCTGGTGACCATCCACTTTCATAGTAACACGACTATTAAAATCAAACGATCTGCCACCATGTGGACTCTGTATTCCTGGCGCAAGTGTAATGAAACAAAAATGTTCACGTTTGTAACTCTGATCTGTAGCTTGTTTTACAATAGAAATCTGCAATAAATGATTTGCTGGAAAACTGTAACTGAAAATGTTCTCAAGCTTGTTTTGTTCTGCCATGTTCTTATATCGCCTCCAAAAAAGTTTTTTGTTTAACTAACTTCAATTAAAATATCTGGAGGAATCGTTTCAAGAATCGACATTGTGTTGTCAATTAATGTTTGTCCCTCACTCTTCAACTCATTAAAATTTAAATTTAGCTGCCCAAATGGAGTAGCTAAACCTTCAAATTTAGATCGCATTGCAGCAATCCACAATTTAGAATATCCAAGACATAACGGCTTAAAACATTTATGATATAAATCTGGTCTAACCGTATCTAGTGTTGTGTGAGTTATATTATAAACTACGACACATGCAAGAGTTTCTTTATCAAAAATCATAATATCTGGTGGTAAGAACTCCCAAGTATTTCTTACTTGTAGGGATCTTACAGCGTCAATATATGAATTTGAAATTACAAGATCCATAGCGGCTTGAGCATTAATCAAAGCACCACCATACATATCAACAATACTAACTTCTTTTGTTGGATATGCTTCAAGAACATCTATAATATATGTTCCAGGTGGCACTGGAATCTTTGCCATGTATTGTGGAGACCCCAATGTATTTCCGTAAAATATATCTGCCCCTGATATAAATGCCCAAGCTTTATGTGGAGCATATTGACTAAATAAACCCATTACATGTTGTCTTAGATTAGTAATTAAATCATCATCTGATAACTCTAGTAAATTTATTGGAACTCCAAGATTAATTTTAACGTAACTTAATACATCATTCCAGGTCTGCGCCGGTGAAGATGTATTCGTTCTTGTCACTGGTGTTCCATTCAGATTGTGTGTATAAAATTCATCTCGGAAAGTAATATTCATACCATCCTGATAGTAATTTTCACTCATAATAAAAATCTCCTTGAAATCGGCAAGATCTTGTCAAATTATCTATTTCGTAATTTCCTCAAATATATCATTTGTTACTCCGGCAATAATTCCGGTTTTAGGAATACTTGCTAATTTAATACTATTTTCATTATCTAATGTTTTTAACATAATTGATTTAATATCTTTTAAAGATTCAACATTAACATCATCAACAAATTTTGAAATTTCTGGACTTTCTTTGGGAGAAATGATTATTTTAAAATTGAATCCTTGGTTCTCGATAATTCTTTGTAATGGTTTAATCCCAAAATCAGTTCCTTTCATAAAGGAATCAAATTGTGGAACATTTGAGCTTCCTAACGTAATGCTACAAACATTACTTTTCTTGTACCCATCATTAATCAGTTCATTAAAAATTTCTCTAAAGATTGAATTAATTTGTTCTACTTGCATTTTGCCTCCATAGTATTAGCTTAAGATTTTGTCAAATACATTTTTTGGAATTCGTTTTAATTGTTCGTCAAATGAAATCATTTTAAAATTTTTCTCAATAAAATCAAAATTATCTTTAATAATATCTGGCATATGATCTAAATGCCACTTTAACTCTTGAGTAGTAGCTGGAATAGAATGATTTACTATTAAATCTATTGCTTTTGTATCTCCAATTTTTTCTTTATTTGGATTATTTTGAGCTTTACTTAAACTTGGAATATTATCAGCTTTATCTCCACCAATTGCTAATATCATTGGAATATATTTTGCAGTTAATATTCCTCTTTTAAATTTCTTATTAATATACTGTATTGCATTATCTTTATCAAAAACATCAAATTGAATATTAAATCTCCTTCCTGTTTGATCTCTTACAAACGAAGTAATGCATTGTATAGTATTTGTAAATTCGCATGTTTGAAGAAGGTCTTTATCAACAGATAAAATCACATTCAAAACATCTTCTTGGTCACTATCAAAAATACCATTTACAATACAATAATGTGGAATAAGATCTGATTCGTATTCTCTTAAATAATATACTTTTGATAAATCTTTTTTAGTGAACATTTTTTCAATTTTATCAAAATAATATTTTTTGATTTGTCGAAATAATTGAACTTCTTGATCGTTATCTACAATTAATTCTAATGTTGATCTTCCGCTTTTATAAGTTGGATCAATTGATTTTTGTTGAGCACAATAACCATCATCATACGCTAATATGAAGAAAGGGTCATATGTCTTAAATTGAACATAAATTGAGTTTAAAAAATTCCGCAATTCTTGAATTAGTATATCACTAACTTTACCTTCTGTTGCAAATCTTCCAATCTCAACTAAAACGACTTCTCTGTTGTAGAATCCTTTTGCAATGCTCTGTAAATCTATAAAGAAATTTATTCGTTTTTTCTTGAGTTTTTGGAGCATCTCGTGAATTAAAGAATATTTAAGCTGATATTTAATATAATAATTCATATCATTATTGATCTCCTAAAAACAAAAAGATTTTAAATTCATAGATATTATTTCTATATAAAAATTGAAAAAAATAAAAATGTCAATTACTTGCATTTGGCATGCGCAAATTTATTAAATGGGCATGAAATATCTTTATCATTTGGACATTGTTGTGGTAATTTTTCATGATTTTTATAATGAGGGCAATCTGTTTTATTGCAACTACCATTTGCCTGCTCAGATTTGTCGCAAACTCATTCTCCACTACCAGCAACATTTTTATCATTAAGTCTCAACATTGCATATTTTATAATATGTTCCATTTTACCAATTGTCTGCTCTTGCCGGAGAAAAATATTAAAAATAGATAACGGAGTGTGAATATATCTATTTAAATTGTCACCAGTCTTTTTGTCTCTTTCAAGATTATACAGATAACCAAATTGTAACCACTCTGGAGAAGTGTTAATAGTTTCATATATTTCGATTTGATTTATTTGTTTTTGCATTAAATCTACACAATCAACAATTCTCGTTTCTGCTTCTTCTAGATTATCTGTATATTCAATTTCTAATGATGCTACTCTTTGAGATTGAGTTTCTTTAGTATTATCTGATAAAGTTACTTTTGGCAAATTTCCAAATAAACGAGTTACCTGAGTCATGTTTGTAGTGTTTTTAAAATTCACAACTGCATTTGGTTTGCTTAAAACAGACAGAGTATCATTATATGGGATTATTTTTAAAAGAGTTGTAAATTGTTTAATGTCTGCATCTTTTGAAATATCATATTTTTCGAAACATTCTAAAGCGTTATAAAAGTTTAATAATAATCCTATTATTGGTATTTTGCCAGTTGCTTTAGAATTTTCTATTTCTTTTATAGAAAAATCAAAATTATCAAATAACCATAGGCTGGGTGTACTAAAAATTTTATATGCTCCTATTATATATTCTGGAACTTGCAATTCTGTAATTGTTGATGGAATTATCACTTGATCATATAAGGTTTTATTTTTTGTTGTTAAATCACATATTTTATCCCATGTTAATCTTTGTGAAGAACTTGAGTATTTCTTAATAATCTCCTTCGTGTATAATTCTAAAATTTCTAGTGCGTTATATCTTTTATCATTAAATGTTTTATTAAATGAATTGTTTGTACTCATTTCCCAGATCACTGGATTGACCAAAATAAATTGTACTGGGACAGTTGGAGAAGTTCCTTTTACGGTTGTTCCTGCTTTATTTTGATTATAATTTTTTGGTAATATAAATTTGACATATGATGAATAAATTAGATTTTCATTATTGTCTTTTACGTGTCGAATCTGTAATTGGTAGTCTGGAAATGATCCCGCACTAATTTCAGCTTCGATTACAACCAATGTTGCTGTTGGAATATTAGCTTGCGCAATAGCATACGTTGCTCGTTTTGTTCCTGGTTGTCGAATAAATATTAAATATGCAAAATCCGTTATCTCTGCAAGATTTTCATCTGGTATAGTTCTCGTTAATAAAAGATTATAAAAAGTTGATTTAGTGTCTGCCATGATTTGCTCCTAAAAAAATTATATCGGCAAGATCTTATTTAGATCTTGCCGATAATAAATTATATTTACTTTCTTTTCAGTTTAATTAATTTTAAATCATAACCCGCTTTATTGATAGCTTCTATAACATCATAAATTAACTCTACATTTGATGTTATAACTCCATCATTTAATTCAATTTCATTATCTTCATCTTTCCAAAAATCATCTCCATACTTTAAAAGACAATCTTTGATGATTTTGATATCTTCATTTTTCATTTTTACTTCCTTTTATCAGCTCAATTAATTCTTGCTCATTTATTATTTTAACACCATTTTCAATCGCCTTTTTAAATTTGTTTGAATCACTTGGTGTATTACAAATTAAATAGTCACAAGAACTGATACTTGTATTTGATCCACCAAATTTTTCAATTACTTGCTCATAAGCCTTTCTCGGCTTACTTAAACTACCGGTTATACAGAAACTTTTACCAGACAATGGTCCGATATTTTCTGTTACTTCCCCGGCAAGAGCTATAAAGTTTTCTAAAAGAGTTTTATTTTCTTTTAGTCCTTTAACGATAGACGCTACCTTCTTTGATCCAAGTCCTTTAACCTGAATCAATTTAAATACCATTTGTCTTAATGCATCTGGATTATCCAATGTATTTAGAATATCAGATATTGAAAAATTCTCCAAAACTAATTTAGCAGTGGTTGTTCCAAGATTGTCAACGCCAAGTGCTGCTAAAATTCTTTCTGGTTTAGCTTTTTTAGTTTGTTCAACTCGCTTTATAAAACCATCTGCTGAGGTTTCTGCCCATCCTTCAATTTTAATAATATCTTCTTTCTTAAGATTGTAAACATCTAAAACTGAGTTACATTTTAAAGTAGATATCATTTTTTCACTAAATTCTTCCAATCCAAGTTTCTCAAAGAAATATGCAATTCTCTTTTGAACTTGAGCTGGACATTCTGAATTCGTACAGTAAATGTGAGTATTAGATTCATCTGTACTCAAGTTATTTGATCCGCAAGATGGACAAGTTTCCAAACCAACAAATGTCTCTGAAAGTTTAAGAACTTCATCAATATATGGTATTACATCACCAGATCTGACAATTTTAAGAAGAGCTCCTGGTCCAATTTGATTGTCATAAATAAATTTTGCATGAAAACCTGTTGCTCGTTGAATTGTAGCTCCACCAAGAGTCACATTTGTAAAATTGACCACAGGAATAATTCTGCCAGTTCTAGAAGTTTCCCATTCAACATATTTGCATTCAGCTTCTGCCGACATCTTATTAAACTTAAAAGCAATCTTCTTCTCAGGAAGTTTTATATTTTCTACTTCTGAATTATTAACCGCAATAACAATTCCATCTTTGTCATATTGAGTTTCTTCTTGAATCATTTCAGTTGCAGCTGAAATAACCATTTCTTTACTGTCTACATGTGAGAAATTAATAACATTATTATTTAATATTCCAAATGCTTGACGAGCAAAATGTAATCTTAATGTTTCATAGGCTACATAACCATCTGATTTAAAAACATCTGGAACGAATGTATGAACTATGAAATATAAGTATTTTAATTTATCAAAATCATCTCTATTTAAAATGCCTGCGACGGAATTGCGCTTCGTTTTATACCCAATTGTATCTGGTTCACAATTTAGAAGTGCTTCACCTTTGAAATAAAGTTTTTTATGTCCTTGATGATCTATTTCATTTTGAATAAACTTAAGAGCTTTATGAGTAATATTTTCACCCTCTATGTGATTTCCTCTTAGCCAAGCTCCTGTTAATTTACCATCTGTGTATTCAACCTCAATAGCTACACCATCTAGTTTGTGAGATAATACGAATCCACTTCCATTATCATGTTTATCTAACCATGTTTGAATATCATTTTCAAAATAATTTGTTAAACTACCCAATATGTATGGCAATGTTTCAACATTTCTTTTTGGTTTATTTCCAATTTTACTAAGAAATTTTGAATCCGGCCGAAGCTTCTGAAGTAATCTTTTATAATGATCATATTGATTATCTTCTATTTCTGGATTACCTATTTCATAAGCAGTTAGCCATTGTTCTAAATGATTTTCTAAATCATCTAGTTGGTCTGGTGTATACACTTGTTCCATTATGTTTCCTCGTGTAATGGTTCATTTAATATTTCTATAATTTTATTATTTGTTATTCCACAACCAGCTTCTTTATTTAAGATTCGAGTAACTACTTCTACAGTTTCAGGATCAGAAGACGAAATCTTATCAAGAAAAGATTTTTCGTCTTCTGACATATCATCTGATTTACTATTGATATAATCTAACATTTCGAAGATACTATCAGTATTCTGATGTTCTGCTGCGACCTTATCTTCAAAATATGTACAAAAATTAACTCTTTTAATTTTGAATTGTAGTTCATCATTAGTTAAATATTCTAAAACTTTTCTTAATATTTTACCAAAGATTGGTTCATTTAAAAAAGTTCTTAATAAATGATCTTTGCTATCATCATCAATTTTTCGATTGATATCCTCTAACATTATATAAATTTGTTTTAAACTTGTTAACATATTTTTAGACCTCATAAAAATTACCAAATATGTCACATTTTGCATTAGCAATAGTGTATACTGTTTCTCCTGGATTTTGACTGGAAACACTTATCGGACATATCTTTTTAAAATGTGTTGGATGTAGATTGGCTATAACACCAGGAGCATTTTCTACATTTGGTGACAATAAATGAGTTTTGTGAGACAACATTGTATCAAAGGCATTTACGTTATCGTAAATAAATTTGTTGTGAAGATTTATATAAAAATTCTTAACAAGTTCCATTTGATCCATGCTTACTTCATTTATAACAAAACCTCTTGAAGCTCGCGACGCAAGACTAGCTATTCTTTTAAAGATTGGAGAAAGAAGAATTTCAATAAATACTAAACGTTTTTGTGTGAGATCTATGAAAGCATCATCTTCAGAATTGCGTTCAATATCCAAAGCAAATTTTAATAGATTTGAAATTGTTAATTCCTCTTCTTTTAAGTTATAACATTGTTGATATAAAATTTTTGAGAAACTATCAAAGAAGATTTTGTGAAAATGTTCTTTGATTACAGATCTATATGGATCACATTTAAATATATTACTAAAATAAGCTAATAAATCAGTTTCTGAGATCATAGTTGGTACAATTTCAAATGTTGTCGCAAAATCTGATTTTAATTTAGCTTCTTCTGGGTCTGTATTCGATAGAAATATATCTAGAAAATACATTGCTGGAATATTAACACCAACAAATGTAATCAATTTATCATATATCGTAATAGAATTAAATGTACTTGTTAATTTGATAGATTTCTTTTTAATAATGATCGGTTTATCGAGAATATATATCGTTGGTACAAAATAATTCTCATTTAAGACAAAAAATGTATCATCAACTAATGTTGGAATTAAAAATTTCATAAAAGTTTTCTTGCCGACACCCAAAACATCAATATCAACAATTACTTGAGTTAATAAACTATGATTTACTCCCAAGTAAGTTGGTATACTATGAATAGTTACTTTATCAACTTTCATGTAATTTTTATTTTGTTTTGCAACGTATTCTACACACAAGTTCATGAAATATTCAATTAACTCATATTGAAAAGATCTGAAACTGCTAATGGTGAACAAATTATCACCATTAGCAGTTTCATTAGAAAGATTTTTCTTATTTAAAAGATTCAATATCTTTCTCCTTATTAAACTGGCAATTGCTCCTGAACTGGTTTGCCATTTTGGTTATTATTTGATTTTTTATCAAGCATTCTTAATTCATTAGCAATGATTTCATAGGCTTTGCGTTTGATACCAGGAGTTGAAGGATCTTCATATTCTCTAGATTGAATTTTTCCTTCCACATAAACATGAGAACCTTTTTTAAGATACTGACTAGCAATTTCTGCAAGTCTCCTCCAGAAAACGATTCTGTGCCATTCAGTTCTATTCTGTGTTGAACCACTCTGATCTTTCCAGGTTTCACTTGTTGCTAAGCTAAGATTACATACTGGTGTCCCATCCGCAGTGTGTCTGAGTTCTGGATCTTGTCCAAGATGACCGATAAGCGTAACTTTGTTAACCGACATTTTCAATTCTCCTTTTTTAGTTTAGTGTTATTCTTTCAGATATTGTAATTGGAGGTCTACTACCTCTCGAGTTCTACTCTTAATCGTTCTATTTTCTGGTAATTTATATTGACAATCTGTAACTAGTTGTCTGAGAAGATCTTTTTTCCCAGCAGACCAGTCACTTTTAACTGATAGTATTTCTTTAACTGCGAGATCACAACCAGCTGCTAGCATAGCTTCTAATTCCATCTGACCCACTCTGGAGCCGCCGCCGGATGCTCGTCCTTTCGTTGGTTGACGTGTGATAGATTTAACACTGCCGAAATCTCGAGCATTAATTATTTTAGATACGATTTTTGATAGTTTCTGAATATATATTGGTGAGCAAAAAATATTTTTTAGATAGATATCTTCCTCTGGAAAATTTATATCAACTTTTAATTTTTGCTTCATATATTTAATTAGATCTTTCTTTAACAATACAGTCTCTTTACAGTTGATAGAATTTTTCATAAGATTTTTGATATCAACTTCAGCAAAGCTTGGAGCTTCTATAAATAAATTACTTTGCTTAATATCTTCCACGAACATATTATGAAAATTTGGATCGTCTAATTTTTTGATTATTTCATCATTGATTCTATCATAATATGATTGGTCGATAAATTTTAAAACATTCTCATTTAACCATTCTATAACAACCTTTGTGTTTTCAGAATGATTTTTGATATGTTCATTACAGTACATTACAGATTTAGATATTAATCCTTCCAACACTTGCCCATGATTCATCCTTGAGTAGACACCGAAGGGATTGTAGATCAAATCAATCGGTTTATTACTTTCTATTGCAATTGGACGCAGTTCGTCAGGGAGAATTAAGCTTACTATACCTTTATTTGCGTAACGGTTAGCGAGTTTGTCCCCGATGTGAGTATGCTCTTCTTTACTAATTTCCAACTCTATCAAATAACAAATATCTGTTAAACTTATATCTCCTTTTGTTCCTTTGCCCTTATCCCGATAAATGTAATATTTTTTTAATAATAACTCAATATATTGTCTATGAAAATATTTTCCAAGATCATTTAAAGTTTCTGAAATGAATGCAATATATTTGAGATAAATTTTTTCTAATGTATCTTGTAATTTTTTATCAATCATATCAATGTTTTCTGGTTTTTTAAATCTATGTATTTTTATTCCAGTAATCTTTCCATTTATAAGTTTTGATTTAATTCTGTCTGTTAAAAACTTTGGGTTTTCAGAAGCTCTAAAATTTAACAAATTGGAAAGCGACATATTTTTTAATGACATTTGCACACGATTTTTCAGATCTGTGCTATTTGATGTTGCACTTTCTCTAGGAGAAATTACACATGCAATAATATCATTTTTAATTGTTTGTCCAACGCTCGGAAAATATACATATGAATTTTCAACATCATTATAAAATTCTTGCATCAAAGTATATTCATAGATTGGAATATATACTTTATCAATAGAATTCATTATTGTTTTCTTTGAAAGAGATTCGGAAATAACCAATGCATCTTCATGATTATATCCAAACCAAGGCATATACGCTGTGAATACATTGTAACCATAAGATGGTACACCATTCATAAAACAATCGTATTCTGCCAGAATATCTCCTTTTTGAAATTTCTTTCCAGATTCTAATGAATTTCTTAGTTTTGTTCCAAATGAGCTACTAGTTTTCTTAATAGGGGGAATATGAATGTCTTGTGTTTTATTTAAATTATTGTATTTTACTATCAATATGTCCCGATTTTTATAAATGACCTCTCCATCATCTTTAGCTAGAATTATTCCCATTCTACTAGTTTCTGTAACTGTTCTATAATCAGAACCTATTACATATGGAACTTCGCAATTTAAACTAGTGAGTGCTTGTTGTATTTGTTTAGCACTCATACTAGCTCTTGTCGAATCCGTTGAACTTAAAAATGGGATAGTGTTCAGACTCACTGACACAATCATATCTTATTTCTCCTTTTTCACCGGCTTGAATCTTATAAAAGCTATACCATTGATACACACCCAAACTCTCCCATCATCAGCAATTTGAATACCTAGATCCCCTTCTAT
>ERZ795059.6176-NODE-6176-length-10704-cov-4.885999_pt1 | contig 10704 bp, 8 predicted proteins | sample MGYA00375143_ERZ795059 | MGnify/ENA primary metagenome ERZ795059 (study PRJEB30188, sample SAMN05720168) | activated sludge metagenome | isolation source: Anaerobic digester | place: USA | collected 2015-01-07 ... | reverse complement strand
TATACATAATCGGGACGCGGGCAAGGATGTATTAGACATACTTGCGGAACGCCTTCCGGAAGCAGGCGGCGTTCTCCACTGCTATTCAGAAGACGCAGAATACGCGCGGATCGCCCTTGATCTGAACCTCTATTTCTCCTTCGCGGGCAATCTGACGTACCGGAACGCGAGAAACCTGCATGAAACCGTACTGAGCCTGCCGATCGACCGCATTCTCGTAGAGTCCGAAAGCCCGTTCATGGTTCCCGCGGATTATCGCGGCAAGCGGAATATGCCGGCCTACACTCCTTCGACCGTAAAATTTCTCGCGGAAATGCTTGAAATGGATCTTGAGGAGCTTGCGGACCAGCTGTGGAAAAACAGCTGCAAGTTTTTCCGTCTTCCCGAGTAAACATGGCCTCCTTGTATCATCCGGTGAAAATAGGCTCCCTTCAACTCGAAGGGAACCTGTTTCTCGCGCCGGTAGCCGGATATTCCGACCGCGCGTTCAGATCCCTCTGCATCGAGTTCGGAGCCTCGTTCACCTATACAGAGATGGTGTCCTCGGAAGCGCTCACGCGCGGATCGGGAAAAACCGGGAAGCTCCTGCAACGGGCTCATAACGAGAAAAAATACGCTGTCCAGATATTCGGAAGCGACCCGGAACGGATGGCCGACGCGGCTTCGATGGTCGCGGACGAAGCAACCCCCGAATGCATCGATATCAACGCCGGATGCCCCGTGCCCAAAATCTGGAAAAACGGAGCAGGCTCTGCCCTGACCCGGGATCCGGATCGGCTTGCCCTCATCGTCCGGGCGGTAACGGACAGGATGAAAAACAAGGCCGCTGCCGAAGAAAGAGACACGATGCCGGTGACTGTGAAAATCCGCTCCGGGTGGGATGATTCGGCCTTAAGCTGGAAAGAAGCCGCCGAAGCCGCTGTTTCCGCTGGAGCCGCCGCGATAACGCTGCACCCGAGAACCAGGGCCCAGGGATACGAGGGCAAGGCCGACTGGAAGATTCTCGCGGAACTGTCGGCCCTGATTCACTCATCCCATCCCGGAATCCCTGTTTTCGGTTCGGGTGACCTGTTCACTCCGGAATCGGCGAAAGAAATGCTGGAACAAACCGGCTGCGACGGAGTCATGTTCGCTCGCGGCGCAATGGGAAATCCGTTCATTTTCCGCCAGGCTATCGAATACCTCTCCGAAGGCACCTGGGAAGCGGTTCCTGCCCAGGACAGGATCGAAGCGGGCTGGCGGGAGCTGCGCCAACTGAGCGAGGATTCAGGGGAAACAGCCGCCTGCAGGGAAATGAGGAAACGCTTTTGCGCCTATTCCAAGGGCCTCGAGGGAGGGGCCTCTCTCCGTCTCGAAATCGTCAAAGCATCGAGCATAGAAGACTACAGAAACCTCTTCGCCTCGCATGGATTCGTCCTTTCCTGAGCCGAACTCCCTTGCAAATTCAAGCTCCGACCGTCTAATATGAGGCATGAGTCTTTTGAACGCTCTTTTCGCTTTCCTGAAAGAATTAGTCGAAACACTGTTCGCCTCCTCTTCTTCCCCGGAACAAAAAAAGCGTCACGACCTGAAACAACTCCAGCTGAAAATCAAGGAAATCGATCCGCCCCTCTATCGTCCGGACGGCTTTCTCCTTCCCTCCTTTCCCGCCGCCCTCTATCAAATGTACCAGTTCATCGCTCCGATACGGGAAATTCTTTCGGCAACTCTGGCAAGCACAGACAAGCGGATAAGCGAAAAATACCGGGATTTTCTTATAGAGTCGTCTCTCGCGACCGAACAGCTTGCGCTGAGGCGAACATTTCTCTACCAGGAAAGAATAAAAGCGCTCATCGCTTCTCACCTGTCCCCGGAGCGCGTCATCGAGGAGCAGGCAAAGCAGTTTTCGCAGTTCATCAAGGCGCTGGACACCCCGCAGGTGCAGCAAAGCTCACGGCTAATCGAGAAACTCTTCTGTTTGCACGATTTTTGTCAATTCGATTTCAACTCGTTTTTCGCGAATTTCGACCCGGCCTTTAAAACGCATGCCGGACAGGATACGACGGTTGAAAATCCCAGCTTCAAACCGGTCGAAGTAGCAGAAATCGTGCCCCAGCTGATGGATCTGCATTATCTGGTGTCCAGGATCGAGATATCGAAACAGGTAATTGAAACCGTGGCCGAACTCGAGAGCAAGCGGACAAACGACGAAATGACGCCGGAAAGCCACTCGCGCATCGACCGTATTTTCCAGGCTCTCATGTGGCTCCTGCAAAAGAAGCTGTCTGCCGACACCCTCCTGACCATCATCCGCCTGACGAAAAACGACCCGGACTTCAAGCCCGAACAGCCCTCCCTGAAAATAGACCACATCGCTGACTACCGAGAGCATATTACGGAGTTCTTCCACAGCGATTCGCGAAAGCTTCAGAAAGAACAACAGGAAAACGAGATAAAGACCCTGATTGAAGGCGCATTCGGCAACCGGCCGCTGGAAACAATCGCCGGCTATAACGAGTCGACGGCCGCCCTGCTCCAGGATTTTACGCCCTTCTCCCTCGACTGGGTCAAACCGCTGGAAATAATCAAAACCTTTTCCATACACCACTTCAACCCCCACTATCGCCAAATCCTTAAAAACATCATCGTCGAGGGCTATTTCAATAACAGAAACCTTCAAAGCTCGTTTGCCGGATCCTTCTCTTTCTGCGAATCGATTCCCGCTAAACTCAGGGAATTCGAACAGCTGTTCGAGGACAACCAGCCGTGCAGTTTGAAAATCATGACCGGGTATTTAACTGAAATGCAAAACGGACTTGACTTTGAAAAACCGTTGCGGAAGATGGTCGAAAACATGAATAACCACGCGAAGGGATTCGTGCAGCAAGCCGTAACGCAGCTGTCGGATGTTTTCAATTTTTGCATCATTATTCTGGAAGATAATAAAAAAACGATTCCGGATTATATAACCAATATCCGCAATCTGACCGCTTCGACGAAAAACAGCGAATCGTTTGCATGGATCGAGAAAGAGCATCCAATCTTCCGTAATTTTCTTGAAATAATGAAAAAGTATGCTATAGTAGGTACGTTATCCGTATCATCTAGCGTTTCAGACCAGTCGGAGACCCGGGAACCATAATGGCAAAATCGAAAAAAAACAGCGCTCTTGAGGCCTCATCCGAAAAACAAATCTATGATCTGAAACAACTGCTCGAAATATCTAAAAGCCTCAATTCGGTGATCGATTTTTCAACGCTGATCGAAGCCATCCTTTACACCTGCATGGGTCAGATGAAAACCCTCGGCGTCGCGATTTTTACCAAACAGAATTTCGACGCGTGTTGCTTTCAGCTAAACAGAAACTATTGCGGCTTTGAATTGAATCCGAATTCCGATTACTCATTCCCCGAAACGCACCCCCTGATCGCCTTGCTGAGCAGCCAAAATTCTTGCGTGACGCCCGAGGTCATCCAAAAGGAATTAACGCCGGATACTGCTCTCAAGAATCTGATGGAACTCAATCCAAGCCTCATCGTTCCCCTCAAAGCCAAGTCGCATATAAACGGAATGCTCGTTCTCGGGGAACAGATTACCGCGGAAGAGTATTCGACCTATGAAAAAGAGCATATCCTGAACATCGCGTCTCTGGCGGCCATCGCTATCAGCAACGCCGCGCTTCTGGAAATGACGACGACCGACATGATGACGCATCTGAAACTGAAGCATTACTTTTATACCGTCCTCATGCAGAGGCTGGAAGACAGCATATCTCAAAAGGCCCCGCTTTCGATTCTCATGCTGGACATAGACTTCTTTAAGCGATTCAACGACACCTACGGACATGCGTGCGGTGACGTCGTCTTGCAGATGGTGGCTTCGGTCATACAGGCTAATACGAGAAATCAGGATATGGCGGCCCGCTACGGCGGCGAAGAATTCGTCATCATGCTCTGCGATACGCCGGTTCACACCGCTGAAAAAATCGCTGAGCGGATCAGAAAATCCATTGAAAACCTCGATATCCTCTACGACAGCCAGCACCTCAGACTCACCATTTCCATCGGCGTGGCCGAGTTCAATCACACAGTCGATCAAACCGCGAAAAACCTCGTAGACCGCGCCGACAAGGCCTTGTATACATCCAAGCAGACAGGAAGAAACAAGGTTTCGGTAGCAGAATAAATTCCAAAATATCAATGAGGAAGAATAATGCGCGAACCCTGGTGGAAAACAGCCGTATTTTACCAAATTTATCCGAGAAGCTTCCAGGACAGCAATAACGACGGAATCGGAGACCTTCCGGGCATCATCTCCCGTCTGGATTACCTCATGGAACTCGGAGTCACGGCTTTGTGGATATCTCCGTTTTTCAAGTCTCCTATGGACGATTTCGGCTACGACATCAGCGACTACTGCGACGTAGACCCCGTCTTCGGGAACCTCGAGGACGCCAAAAAACTCATTGCGGAAGCTCATGCGCGCGGTCTTAAGCTTATTTTCGATTTGGTCATAAACCATACGTCGGATCAGCATCCCTGGTTTCAGGAAGCCCGATCTTCGCTCGACAATCCCAAGCACGACTGGTACATCTGGAAGCCCCGGCATGATCGGGCTACCGGTAAAAAATTGCCGAAGCCGAACAACTGGGTATGCCAGTTCGAATTTAAAAGCGCCTGGTGGGATAACCCCCAAACCGACGAATGGTATCTTGCAACGTTCACCCGCCATCAGCCGGAAGTAAACTGGCGGAATCCCGAACTGAAAAAAGCCATGTTCGATGTGATCCGCTTCTGGCTCGACCTCGGCGTTGACGGTTTTAGAATGGACGTAGTGAACTGGTTTATCAAAGATCCGCAGTTCAGGTCGAATCCCTTCACTTTCAACGCGAATCCCGAGATCTTTCAAAAACACATATACGATAGAAACCAGCCAGAAACACACGATATATGCAAGGAAATCAGACGGATCGCCGACTCCTACCCGGGAGACAGGGTGCTCGTCGGCGAAATTTTCAGCCGAGATCCAGACATCGCGGCATCCTATCAGGGAAACGGAAAAAACCAGCTTCACCTGGCCTTCAATATGGAGATGCTCTATCTCAAATGGGACGCAAAACGCCTTGCGCAGGCGCTGGAGCATTGGTACCGGGTCCTGCCGCAGGAAGGGTGGCCGAATTTCACGCTCAGCAACCATGACCAGCCCCGCCACGCAAGCCGCTTCGCCGACAAAAAAGGACGATATTTCAAGCAGCGCGCGGAAATCGCGGCGATGATGCTGTTAACGGTTCGAGGCACCCCGTTCGTATATTACGGAGAGGAGCTCGGAATGCCGAACACTGCCATCCCCCGGAATGAGCTGGTCGATCCGACGGGAATAACGTTCTGGCCCCTGCCCCTCGGGCGCGACGGCGAACGGACCCCGATGCAATGGACGCGCGCAAAAAACGCGGGATTCACGTCTGATGACGCGTCTCCCTGGCTTCGGCTCGGCGATCTTGAAAACGGCGCCACCCTGGAAGACCAGAAAAACGACGAGCGCTCGCTGTGGAACTGGTACCGCTCGCTCATCGAAATCAGGAAAACCTCCGAGGCTTTGACGATCGGAGACTTCGCGATGATCAGTCCCGGCGAAAACGATGTGGTATCCTATGAACGGACAAGCGGAACCGAACGCATTCGTTGCGCGCTGAATTTCTCGCCCTCCGCGCGAACCATCGGCTTCAACTCTCAAGCAGAAGTAATTCTGGGCAACGAAAGGGCAGCTGGTTCAATACTCGAAGCCGGAGCCGTATGCCTTGCGCCTCACGAGGCATTGCTGGTACGCTTTTGATATGAGTTTTTTTTCGTTCATGCAGAAACGCCTCCGCTGGAGCTACTGGAACGCCGCGCTTTTGCTGATTGCGGTTAACATCGGCGTCTTTATGCTCACATCAATGAATTACCGTCTGACGCAATATCTTGCGCTCAATCCCCTGCTCATGCTCAGACAGGGAATGTGGTGGCAGGTTTTCACCTACCAGTTCGTTCACGGCGGAACCGGACATCTGTTGTCCAACATGATCGGCCTGTTTTTCTTCGGCGCCATGCTGGAACGGCATAGAAGCTTCGGATCGTCGGAATTTCTCCTTTTCTACCTCGTATCCGGCACCCTTTCCGGAATCGCTTCCTTCTTTGTGTATTGGATCACCGGAACCTGGTTCGTTTTTTTGATGGGTGCTTCGGGCGCCGTCTTTGCGGTGCTCTTCGTGTATGCGGTGGTCTATCCACGGTCGACGATCTACCTCATGGGATTCGTTCCCGTTCCCGCCCCGCTATTGGTAATAGGATATGCCGGCATCGAAGTATTCAGCCTCATCAGCGGAAGCAACAGCGGAATAGCGCATGGAACGCATCTGTTCGGCTTCGGATTCGCCTGGCTGTATTGCCGAACGCGCCTCGGAATCAAACCTCTGCAGGCCTGGCGGAACATGTGAGCCGATTCCGGCTTTTTTCGACATTCAGATTCTCGAAAATTGTTATGCTCGTCGGCGTATCCAGCATGCTGCACTGCGCTCTTGCGGCTCAGACAATGCTCAGCATTCCGGTCTGGATATATCTTGAAGCCGTTCCCGGCAGCGGAAAGACTCATTCTTCGCTTTCCGATATTCCGCCGTACGAAGATCTGCGGGATCTCTCGTCCTTTCTCTTCGGCGGAATGATCTATGGATGGAAGTTTTCCTATGTCCCGCCGGATAAAGCCAGAAACGTGGAAGAGGAATTTTCGCTCGAACCGATAGTCGCGCTGTCTCCGGAGGACCCCTCGTTGACGCTCGAAGATGTAAAAAGCAGCTACCCGCGGCTCGAAGGCTGGGCACGATACGCACTTTCGGAGGCTCAGGCAAAAAGGCTTCAATACTGGGAATCGAGCGGCTTCAGAACCGGAAAGGGAAGAGGAAGCGGAGAAAGGAAAGACGAAAGCGGCGGAATCAGGGATGCGTACGTCAAAGCCCTGCTGAATTCAGTCCGAGAGCGAGCCAGAGAGATGGAAAAAAACAAGCCGAAGGAAATAACCGGTGAATTGCTCCTCAGAGACAACCCCCGCCTGTTTCCGGACGAAGGCTTGTTCATCGCGGAAGTCAGGACTGTCATTCATATTGAAAACATTGTTCCCTATCGGTTGTATTAAGGCGTCGCCTCGTCACGCTAACGGAAAGAAAACCCGGACCCGCGAGCCTGAATCGCAGCGGTCTATCAAGAGAGAGCCGTTCAACTGCGAAACCAGAGCCTCGATCATCTCGTAGCCCAGAGAGTCTCCCTTTCGGACGGATTCGTCGAAGCCGCGTCCGTTATCGATGATCGACAAAACTGCCATGCCCTGCGCCGCGTCGAGAAATTCAATATCGATGAAGCCTTCATCTCCGATGCCGAAGGCATGAAGAAGGCTGTTCGACACCAGCTCGTTTATTACCAACGCCAGAGGAAGGGCCCTCTCGATGGAAAGCGAAATATCGATTCCCGACACTGAACACTGCACCTTCGAGCCGATCTCCGAATAGAGCGATACCAGATAATCGCACAAGCCGGTGCAGTATTCCTGCATGACGATGGACTCGACATCCGAAAATCGGAAAAGCGTTTCATACACCATGGAAAGAGCCATTATGCGCGAATGCGTCGTTTGGAGCGCTTTTTTCACCGGCTCATCCGTTGCGTGGATCTGCTGGAGATGCACGATGCTCGACAACAGCTGAAGATTGTCCGCCACCCGTTTTTTCAATTCCAGAAGAAGGTTTTCCTTTTCTTCAAGAATCCGTTCCGAATCCCGAGTCCGGTCTTCAAGAGACGCGGCCATGCGGTTGAAGGCGATCATCAAGTCGGTGATTTCGTCATGGGCGCGGTTCATGCCGGATCGCACGGCAAGGTCTCCGTCGGCCAAACTTTTGGAGAACTCGGTGAGCCGGATTATTCGGTCGACGAAGAGACGCCTCGCCATCTGAATGCACACGGCAAAAGCCGCGATACAGGCGAACAACATTAAAATCAGCACGCGCGCTATCGGAACCCCGGCCTCGTACAGCACGACGTCGTACGGAATCCGGACGGTTACGGTGAATTTCTGGCCGGAATCTGAAAGTGTTTGAGACGACGCCAGGTATTTTTCTCCGCCGATCTGAATAGTGCGCGTTTCCGCCCGCTCCCCGATCGATGAAAGCGCCTGCAGCTCGGAAAGAACGAAATCGCCCGGCTTGTCGGAATTCATACCGCTGGAAGAGAACAGGCGTCTCCCGTGAGCGTCGAATATTTCAAGAATCGTTCCGTCGTCGGGAATGCGCTGGAGAGACAGCTCCGTGTTGTAATACGAGAGGTCGTAGGCGGCGATAAGGACAAGGGATGCGCCGGATGCGATCTCCGCCGGAAGCGAATAGATTATAGACGGGGCGCCGGTCGATTTGCTGTAAAGAAAAGAACTCGCCGTAAATTCCCTGCGCCGCAAAGCATCGCTGAAATACTCGCGGTCGGACAGCGAATATCCTGTTTTCCCCACTCCGGATGCGACGACAGAGCCTGCTTCGTCGGCTGCAAGCAAAACCGCGTAATCGGGATAAATTTTCATCAAGCTCTTGAAATAAACGTCCAACGTAGCATAATCCGCGCGACCGACTGCCCGGGTCTGTGAGACCGCTTGCAGCAATTCTTTCGCGGAGCGGCAGATCAAACGCTGCTCGTTGATAAATCCTTCGCACAAATTGTCTAAAAACTGTTCTTTTTTGGAAATGGAAGCATAGCGCGCCGATGTGACGGAATACACGGTTATCACCAGCGTTGGAACAAGCGCAATGAGAACTATGAAGAAGATCTTTGTCCAGATTCTCAGGTTTTTTTGCACCCTTTACTGCGCTCCGGTGAAAATGATATAAAGGTAGGCATATTGTAACAGGAGTAAGTCATGGATGTACAGTCGATAATCAAAAATCTGCATCCCCTGGAAATCCGCGTTCTCCGGGCCTACGAGCCGGGAACAGAGTTGTCCATGGAGAAACTCGAAAAAGAACTCAATTATAAACCCGGACATGCGAACCAGGCGTTTTCATGGCTTGGAGGAAAATTTCTGGTCAAGGAGCTTCGTAGGGAAGCGAATACTTTTTTTGAAATAACAGAGCTCGGCAGGGCATGGGCATCGGAAGGAACGCCTGAAGAAAAAATCCTGAAACTCCTGCAGGAAAAAGGACCGCACAGCCTTCCGGAGATAGCCGCTGCGCTAAAACTGGAAAACAAGGACGTCGGTTCGGCCTTCGGACAGCTTTCTAAAGAAGGCGCCGTTCAGATGGGAGAAGACAAAAAAGCCGTCTTCAACTGCATGCCCCAGGATAAACGCATGGCCATAACCATCGCTCTGGTCCGCCTCGCGTCCCAGACGCCTTCCGGCGCCATCGACCAGAAAACCCTGACCCCCGATGAAATAGCCGTCATGTCGTCTCTCGCCAAAAAACGAGGCTCGGCGGATTCGCCCTTCCGCATTCTTGAACGGGAAACCGTCTTTTACGCGCTTCAGGACGAGGCGAAGGACGTTAAGAAAGCCCTGGATGCCGCGGGCATCACCGGGGAAGAAATAGGCACGGTTACCCCGGCGCTGCTGAAATCGGGAGACTGGAAAAAAGGCTCTTTCAGAGGATACAACATCGCCGTTCCGCCGGCCCGCGTCATACCGGGAAGAACCAATCCCTACGTGAGCTTTCTCGAGAGCGTGAAAGACAAGCTGTGCTCGCTCGGCTTCGAAGAATTCGACGGGCCCCTGGTAGAGACGGAATTCTGGAACTCCGACGCCCTGTTCATGCCGCAGTTCCACGCCGCGCGCGACATCCACGACGCGTATTACGTGAAAAATCCCACCCACGCCAAATCGATAGAAGAACCCTGGCTTTCGAACGTAGCCGCCGCGCACCAGAACGGCGGAAACACCGGAAGCCGCGGATGGAACTACAGCTTCGACCGCGACTTCACCCGCCGGCTCATCCTCAGAAGCCAGGGAACAGCGCTCTCAGCGCACCAGCTCCACAAAGCGAAGATTCCCGGCAAGTATTTCGGCATCGCCCGCTGCTTCCGCTACGACAAGGTCGACGCGACCCATCTTTCGGACTTCTATCAAACCGAGGGAATCGTTCTCGGCGACGAAGTGAATCTGAAAACCCTTCTCGGCTTCCTGGAAATGTTCGCGGTGGAAATCGCCGGAGCGACGGAAGTAAAATACGTTCCTGGATACTTCCCCTTCACCGAGCCCTCGATCGAAGTGCACATCAAGCACCCGGTTCTCGGATGGTTCGAGCTGGGAGGCTCCGGAATCTTCCGCCCGGAAGTAACGAAGGCGATGGGAATCGACGTGCCGGTTCTCGCCTGGGGAATCGGCATCGACCGCATGGCGCTCATGGCCCTGGGCCTCAACGACCTGCGCGAGCTTTTCTCCGGAGATATCGAAGGCGTCCGCCTGCGGAAAGCAAAGTATTAAAAAGGAGCTATCATGCCAAAGATCGAAGTGAACGAGCGGCTCTTCTTCAGCCTCCTCGGCGATACATACGACTATCAGAAACTCGAAGACCGGCTCACCTGCGCGAAGGCTGAGCTCGATGAAAAGCCGGACATGTCCGTCTCTTCGGACGTCCGCACCATTAAAATCGAGCTGAACGACACCAACCGCCCGGACCTCTGGTCTACCGCCGGCGTTGCCCGCCAGCTCAGGCTGCACGCG
>ERZ795059.6170-NODE-6170-length-10712-cov-5.856245_pt1 | contig 10712 bp, 4 predicted proteins | sample MGYA00375143_ERZ795059 | MGnify/ENA primary metagenome ERZ795059 (study PRJEB30188, sample SAMN05720168) | activated sludge metagenome | isolation source: Anaerobic digester | place: USA | collected 2015-01-07 ... | reverse complement strand
ACCGGCGAGCAGCGCGGGTCGTTCTCGCTGCGTCCTGCGGTCGGGCCGGGGCCCTGGGTCTTCGAGGCCTGGTACCGTACCGATCGGATGCAGGCCGAAGCCAAGAAAGGCCCCGTCGCGCGGCTCATCGCGGTCGATGACGAGGGAACCCAGCGTGCCGTGCTCCACGCCTACGGCGAACCCGCGGAGGGGCAGTGGCAGAAAGTCGCCCTGTCGTTCGAACTGCCTGCCGGGGCCAAGCACATCCATCTCGAGCTGTTCAACTTCTTCGCCCAGGGAGTCGTGTGGTGGGACGACGTGTCGCTCCGCTTCGACGTGGCCGAGGTGCAACGCCGCGAGGAGCAGCGGCGATTGGAAGCGGAGCACGCCAAACAGGCCGCGGAACAGATCGGCGACGTCGCCGCAACGGTCGATAAACTGCCCGAAGCGGCCGCCAAGCAGAAGCTGAAAAAGGCGGTGCTCAAGTGGGCGATCGAAGACGCCCAGGCGTCGCTCGACGCGGGGCTCGGCACTTCGGCCAGGGACGTCCTGGTTGACGTGCAAACGCATCTGACGAAGGACATCGGCAGCCGCGTCGAGCCGCCCAAGGAGTTACTGCCGCCGGTGACCGACTTTGACAACAATCCCTACGCCCAGGGCGCGCTGGGGCGGGCGCGTTCCGTACTCAGGTCCCGAACGCTGTACAAGAAGGGCGACGAGGGCTACCGTCAGATCGACAACGCCTGGACGTTCAGCAGCCTGGGCAACAACGTCTACGCCGGCGCTTGGGCCTTGTGCTGCCCCGACAGCCCCCACGCGGCCGATCCCGATCTGCTGGTCCGCGTGCTGCGGCTGATGCAGGCCATCTTCCAGAACCACCGCGACGGGGACTTCAACCCAGGGCGGCAGGCGATCTACGGCAGCGACCCCAATATCAACCGTTTCTGCTTCGTGCCCACGTTTGAAGCTTATTTGCTACTCACCGCCACGTACCCGGACGTCGTGCTGCCCAGCAAGCGGACCGAATGGTTGGCCTCGGCCCAGGTCGCCGCCGAATTCCAGATCGAGACCTACGGCGTGCGGGCCAAGAACGAGCCGCCCGAATGTTACTACGCCAACATGGACGTTCACTACATGCTGATGCTGGAACTGGCCGCGCGGATATTCAACTCGCCCCGCTACCATGAAGAGGCCGAACGTTTCCTCAAGCTCACCGCGGACGCCCTGTACCCCGACGGCGCTTTCTCGTACCACGGCTTCCAGAACGAGTGTTTCGTCTACCACCAGATCAACGTCGCCCACCTGGCTCGCTACTGGCAACTCACCCGCAGCGAGTTGGCACGGGACACGGTCGTCAAGAGCCGGCCCTATTATCCCTACAACGTCGAGCCCGGCGGTGTGCCCGAATACTATACCGACTGCTTTTGGAAACACTACTGGAGCGGCGCCTCGCCCATCGGGCCGGAGATCGTGGCCGGACTGACCGGCTGTCCGCAGAACCGCCGCATCGCCAAGGACGAACTCCGCTGGGAACAACCCAACAGCTATTATGCCATCTATGCGGCCACGCTGTACCGGCCGGACATCCAGGACCAGCCGCTGCCGGACAACTTCCTGATCTATGACCGCAATGTCGAGGGCCCGCGCGGCCGCTTCGGACGCTGGAGCTTCGCCGGCATCACGCGGTTCTTCGGCGACGGCCAGCAGGGCAAGGACACGTTCGTCGGCGGCATGGTTGTCGACGAACCGACCCGACGCTACCCGCTGAACGCCGCCCTGCAAGTCGTCACCAACCAATACCGCCTCGAACCCCGCCAGCCCGACGAGGGCAACTGCCGGCGGTGGCGCGAATGCCGCTACCTGTCACAGGACGAACGCAACGCCGTCACGATCGGCCAAGACTTTGCCACGCTCACCACGCGCTACCGCATCCAGAACGTAGCCTGGGGCGGCAAGTCGACGCTCACCGACTGGGCCGGCAACCAGCAGTGGATCCTCACGCCGGGCCGGCTCGTCGGCGTGCTCGAAATCGAGCCCCTCTCCGATCAGCAAGCGTACTCGATCCACGGCCGCATCCGATTCGGACTCGAAAAGCAGATCGAGCGTCAGGACGCCGCGTGCTTCCAATACGGCGCGCTGGTCTGCCGCCTGCACGAACACAACTATGCGGACGTGATCACGGAGAACTCCGAGACGTTCTACCTCGACAAGCCCGACAAGTTCCGCAGCACGGAAATCGTGCTGCGCGACAAGGCCAGCCTTGAGACCGACGAACAGAAACCGCTCACTTACGCCCAGGGCACGCGGCAGTTCTTCACGGTCGAGGTGCTGCCGGAGTGGAGCCAGCCGGCGGACAGCGTGCGGCGGATCGCCACGCCCGAGGGACTCCGTGGGCTGGAGGTCCGTGCCGACGGCCGATGGCTCCTGCTGGTCCACAACGCCACCGACGCGGCCGTCCCGTTCGAGACGTCACTGCCGTGGGCCGAGGGCCCGTTGTCGCTGCACACCAGCGGCAGCCACACCCCCGCGCCCCAGCCGTTCCAGGCGGCCGATGGCAAGGTCCACCTCGACATCCCCGCCCACGGGCACATCGTGCTGGACAAGGCTCCGTGAATCGCCCCGCAGGCGGGAAGACACCGTTTTCAACTCCTCGTCCAGCGGGTCGATTCGCTTCGGGGCCCGGTCGTTACGCATCCGTCCCCGCATCGCTCGAGAAAGTAGCCATCACACTCCGTGTGATGATCAGCAATACGACGCTTACGGGGAAGACGATCCACCAGCCGGATTGACTCGTCCCTTCGGCTGGCTCTGTGCGGAACCGACCGGGGCTTCAGGCGTCCAGGAGGCCGTTGTCACCCACCACTGGTGCATGTTCGTTTTGGCCCCGGAATAACTGACATCGGCGTGGATCAGAAGCCTTTCTGGTCGCGCGGGATCGTATTTGCCGATGATCTCGTTGTCGGAATAGCAATCGCCTCCGCCCGGAGTCTGTAGTCTGCTCATCAGCACCATGCCCTCGTCCCAATGGATACCATCCCGCGACGAGTAGAGCACGAAATTGCCCGGGCCAGGATCGTCGCCGACCAGATCCCGCTGATGGCTGCCGCTTCGCCCCTGCATGAAGTACAAGTCGCCCAGTTTTCCGGAAAGCTGCATGTTGCGGATTCCCTTGGCAAAGTGCGTCGTCCGCATCTCCGACCAGGTCCGCCCGCCATCCCTGCTGATCACGTAGGGAATGTTCTGTTCGGCCGTCTTGTCCTCTCTTTTCAGATGAGCGTTGTACGTATAGACGATGATCTCGCCGCCATCGAGCGCGCCGGCGGCCCAGTAATAGCTCGCGTGGTCGAAGGGCAGCACGCTCCGCCGGCGGAACGATTGCCCATTGTCGTCGGAAACCCACAGGGTCTGCGGCCCCCCCGGGCTCATGTCTGACGGTCCGCCTCGGAAGACAATGAAGATCTCCCCGTCATGCACGAACGACGTGTTCATCGTGTAAGCAATATCATCGACCGTCGCCGATTCATCAAACGCGCGCGGCCCCTTCCAGGTGTGCCCGTGGTCATCGCTGAGAAAATAGACCGGCGGCCGCTGTTTCTCCCATTTCTCGTTCGCGTAATGGATCACGGTCGCAACCAGAGTTCCGTTGGGCGAAGTGACGGCCGAGTACACCAGGGCTGAGCCCACCTCGTTGCCATCCCACATCCGCTTGGAATAATCGAACACCACGGGGGCGCTCCAGCTCAGGCCGCCATCGCTCGAACGCCGGTATTCCGACCATCCCGCCGAGCCGTGCCCGTTCAAATTATCGCCCCCCGTACCGGTCACGCTGTAGAAAGCGACAATGTCCCCGTTGCGACATTCGGCAATCGAGTTGTTGCCGTGTCCGGACCGGTCATCCGGTTGCCGGTCCACGAAAATCACTCCGGTGTTGGGGATGTCCGAGGGATAAACGAAAAACGGTTTTCCCTCAGCCGCCCGGGTCCGGTTTCTCGCGGATCGAGCGTCCTCGAACCCCAGCACGACCACCCATTTCCCAAACCGATAGGACTCGCCGGAGGCAGCCTGCTTTTCGTAGACCAGCACCCGGTCAATCGCGTTGCTCCCGAACAACTGGAAGGGAGCCTCCTCGGTGCGGCCAAATCCTCGCTTTTCGAGTTCCTCGACCTGAGAGGCGGCACCGGGAATGGACACAGGGGTCAGCACGATCAGACGGCCGCCTTGCACCACGTCGAACTGGGTGGAATCAATCGCACTTCTCAAGAACTTCTTCCCTGCCAGCCCTGCCGGGCATTCCGCCAGTCGGTGGCCTCGATCGGTGAACAACACGGCGCCCGACCGGAACCACATCACTTCCGATTCCGGTTCCCCGCGGACTTCGATCACCGCACCATCCGCAGCCTGCGCGTCGCACGCGACCATCGTTCCCATTGCCAGAAGCACGAAAAATACGCTCGTCCCGTAGATCCCTCGTCTGCTCATCTTGCGTTCTCCTTGGAAATGCCGGAGGACCGCTTGGCAGAGCGTCTTCCGCCGTGCCTCGGCCCGTTGGTGGAGGAGCTAATTGTAGCCGAAGGCAAAGCCGCACGCCATTTCCGTCCTGGCAAGGACCCTGTCCTCCGGAGTTCGGCCCTCCCAGGTCCCGGCCCGGATCGTGCCGCCGTGAGGGCCAGTCACAACCCAAGGATGACCTTCTTCCCGCTTGTCTCGTTGCCCCAACCGTCCTATGCTGATTGGTATGAAGCCGATCACCACCAGTGTTTTCACATTCGAAAAATTCGTCGAGGGCGGATTCGTCTACGTCGACAAGACCGCCCGGCTGTACGACCTGGTCAGGCCGCCCTACGGCGTATATTTCCTGTCGCGCCCGCGGCGTTTCGGCAAGTCGCTGACGATCTCGACCCTGGAGGCCATCTTCGAGGGACGGCGGGAGTTGTTCCAGGGCTTGGCCATCGAGGCAAGCGATTACGACTGGAAACCGTACCCGGTCATCCGCATCGATCTGGGCGACAAGCAGGCGCGTACGCCTGAAGAACTGAAGATAGCCTTAGCGTACGCCGTCGGACAGAACGCCGAACGGCATTCCATTCGGCTGGAGCAGACCGCGTGCAATCTGATGTTCAACGAGTTGGTCACGGCACTTGGCCGCCACGAAAAGGTGGTCATCCTGATCGACGAGTACGACAAGCCGATCTTGGGCAACATCGAGAACCCGGCCGTCGGCGAGATCCTGCGGGTCTTGAAAGCCTTCTACTCGGTTGTGAAGACGTGCGACGCGCAGATCCGCTTCGCCTTGCTGACCGGCGTGAGCAAGTTCAGCCGCGTTTCGGTGTTCTCCGACCTGAACAACCTGGTCGACCTGACCATGGATGCCCGGTACGCCGACATGCTGGGCTATACACAAGAAGAACTCGAGCGGAACTTCGCCCCGCATATCGAGCACGTGGCCGCCCAGCGGGGCTGCACGCCCGGCGAGGTGCTCGACCAGATGCGCCAGTGGTACAACGGCTACCGGTTCTCAAAGGCGGAAACCTGCGTGTACAACCCGGTTTCGGTGGGCCGATTTCTCGACACGGGCGAGCTTTCCAACTACTGGTTCGAGACGGGCACGCCCAGCTTCTTGATCAGATTGCTGAAGTCGGGACGGCTGAGCATCCCGGAGATCTCGCACGAGCCATTGGACGAGTTGGCCTTTTCGGCCTACGAGGTCGAGCGGGTTTCGGCGCTGCCGCTTCTGTTCCAGACCGGCTACCTGACCATCCGCGAGGTGATTCCCACCTCGCGCCAGCCGCTCTACCGGCTCGACTACCCGAATATGGAGGTCCGCGAGGCGTTCAGCCAGTATCTGGTCGAGTCGTACACGAACGTCGAGAAGAGCATCATCCCCGCCTACCTGCGCCGCTTGCTCGCGGCCTTGGAGTCGGGCGACGTGGACCGAGCGATGCAGACGCTGCGCATCTTTTTCGCCGACATCCCGTACGACATCCAGTTGAACAACGAGAAATACTACCAGACCATTTTCTTCGTCCTGCTGCGGCTGCTAGCGCTGGACGTCGACTGCGAAGTGCGTACGGAAGCGGGCCGGATCGACGCGGTGGTGAAGACGGGCGCACGGATTTTCGTGTTCGAATTCAAGCTGCACGGGACCGCCGAAGAAGCACTCCAGCAAATCCACCAGCGCCGCTACCACGAGAAATACGCCGCGGACGGCCGCCAAGTCCTGCTGGTCGGCGCCGCGTTCGACCCCGAAACCCGCAACCTCGAACGCTGGCTGGTCGAGGGCGTATAGACGCGGGCACCCCGCCGCGGAAGTGGCCGGATCGCGAGCCGGGCTCGGGAAAGGCCGCCAGTAGATTCGCACAGGAAACCACGGCTCATGCGCGCCCACGAAGTCAGACAGGTCGTCCGCTCCGTATTCTCCGATTGGTGCCGCGCTCATGGTTTCCGGCGCAGCCAAGGCCATGATCTCGGCTGGTATCACCCGGTCGAGGAACACTTCTTCGCTCATCAAGTTTCGGACGGGGCTGCTCTGGAGCGAGCCTTGGGGTGGAGGCATCCAGTGTTCGGTGAGCGTCCGTGACCAGATTCAGCGCCCTCTTGGGGCCTTTCAGCTTATGGTCTGGCGTCCGGTTGTCTCGCTGATCAACGACGCCGACCGATCCATCGCTGCCAAGACCGAAACACCGTTTGCGAGCGGTCAGGGGGCGAGGGGGAAGGGGCGATTACGGCCGCTCACCTCCCCCTCGCCCCCTCGTTTCGCTAGGCTTTCCCGGCTATGCTCATGTCTGTGGTCGGGAATCAAATTTCCTATCACTCATGCAGCACTTAGAACGTCGGATCAGGCATCCTTCCTGCGGGGTTCGAGGAGCGCGTCGTTGCGGACGGCCGTTTCGGCGCAAGGGTTCTTTAGCTCTCCGGGCACCGGGATTCCCACCTTGCCGACCGTCGTCGTGCGGGAATCGCCGCGGAGGATGCTTTCCGAGGCCAGTCGCCGTTCGGCCAACGCCGCACGTTGGGCCAGGACGCCGTCGAAATCGAAGTCGATTGGCTTTCGCCGGGCCAGCGGCGCCAGGATTTCGCGGACCTCGTCCGCGGTCTGGAAGCGGTGTTCAGGGTGCTTCGTCATCATCTTCTGGATGATCTTCGCGACCCGTTCCGGGACCTTGGGATTCAGTTCCCGGACAGGGCGTGCACGGCGGTTGCGATGGCCGTCCAGTTTTTCGGTATTGCTCTTGGCTGGGAAAGGAACGTGGCCGGTTACCAGAAAATAGAAAGTGCAGCCCAAGCTGTAGATGTCAGCTCGGCAGTCCACGTTCAAGCTGTCGATCGACTGCTCCGGCGCGATGTAATCCGCCGTGCCCAGGCAGTTCTGGCCCAGAATGGTAGCCAGCGAGTATTCGGCCTCACTGCCTCCGATCATCGCCAGCCCGAAATCCAGCAGCTTGACCGCTCCGTCGGTGCGGATCAACAAGTTCTCCGGCTTCACGTCGCGATGCACCAAACCCATCTGGTGCGCGTAGTGCAGACCCGTGGCGGCCTGACAGATCACATCGCACGATTGGCGCCAGTACAGCGTGCGGCGGCGGATTTCCAGCAGTTCGCGCAGACTGACGCCCTTGACCAGTTCCATGACCATGTAGTGGATGACGCCGTAGATGTCCTCGGTGCGGCGGATGGCCCTGGTCCGGAGGATGTTGGGATGGCTCAGTTTCAGCCCCGCCTCGGCCTCCAGTTGGAAGCGGGTCAAACGGCCCTTGTCGAAGCGAAACCGGTCGGCCAGGACCTTGATCGCCACCTCCCAGTCGGTCTGTAGTTCCTCCGCGCGGTACATGTATCCCATGCCGCCGCAGCCCAGGATTTCGAGAATCTTGTAGTCGTCGATGAACAGGCCGCGACGCCGGCCCTCCAGCAGCCGATTGGCTTGATAGCGAGTCAACACCCGTTGGGTGACCAGCGCGCCGGCGGCCTGCTCCGCGGTGGTCGCCTCCACCTTCCGCACTTGCTTCAACGCAGCGGCAAACTGAGCATCGTTGAGCAAGCGGCTCTTCTGCAGCAGGGTCAGAAAACTGTCCAGCGCCAGGGCGGCTGCCATGCGAAGTTCCTTTCTGGTGGCCCGAACTTCACGGAACCTGCCGGAGGATGCGACGATTCGACGAACCGTGGGACCGCGGCTACTTGGGGCGCAATACCAGGAAGGTTACGCCAAACAGCAACAACAGGGCCACGCTGAGACCTGCACCGACCGCAAACACGCCGATCGCATCGGCTCCGTGAGCCGCCGACCCAGCCTCGGCGTGCGCCACGGCGGGCGGCGGTGCCGGTGTCTCGTCCGCTTCGGTCGCCGACGGCTCGGTCGCCGGCCTCGGCGCCTCCTTCGGTTTTTCGGCGGCCTGCTCCTTGGTTTGCCCAGGTTGCTCTGGGGGTTGCTGCTGGGCGGCATCCGGCTTCGCGGACTTGGCCGCCAACTTGCCGTCCTGTTTGGGAGCGGCCTTTTGCCCGGCGGCTTGGGGCTGGTCTTGGGGGGCCTCAGCAGCAGCCGGCTGGGTCGTCTCCGAGGACTCGCCGCCGGCGTCGGCCGGCGCTTCCGCCACCTCCTCTCCGCCGGGGATCATCAGCTGCGGAAACAGCTGCGCCGCTCCCAACTGCGCCTCGTTGCCCTCCTCGGCGCCGAAGTCGGATGCCAGTTTGTCGGCAACCGACCACCAGTCTGTCGCAAACAGCAGATCCATGCCCGGATTCTGGTCTTTGACGGTACAGGAACAAGCGCCCGTCAGGAAGTACACGCATTCCAATAAATTGTCCCGCGTGATGCCTTTGCCGACGAACGGCGGCAGGGCCCGCCCGCGGCCAAACACGGCGAAGACCATCGGTTGGGCGGCGAACTCCTCGCTCGTCAAGTCGCTCTCCAACGACAGCAGCGAATCCACCACCCATTTCTCCGCGGCGTCGGTCCGCGCGACCTTGACCAGTCCCATTTCCAAACGAGGGCCGGCGGGGTCCTGGCCGTCTTCCGGCGTCTCGGACATTACCGGCGGCAGGTACAACTCGACCTTGCCAGCCGCCAAGTCCGCGATCAGCGTCTTGGCCTCCTTTTCCGCGGCGGCGTTGGCCGCCTCGTCGCTGCCGGTCAGAAGAATCATCACGCCGACCTTGCCCTCGCCCAATTGCTTGACGATTTCGGTTCGAAGACGACTTTCCAACATCGCTTTCAAGAATGCCTCGTCCAAGGCCCCTTGGTACAGCTTGTGTCCGTGCGGCGTGACGACCATGTAGGTGGGAAGTTGCCGTTCTTTTTGGTCCTGCCAGGCCTTTCTGACATCAGGCGGGATTCTCTTCAGCTCCGGATCGTCGCTCACCGAGACGGGCACGAAGAAGAGATTCGCAGGCTTCTCCTCGGATCGCGACGCCGCCTCGATCAGCTTCTGAACCTGCGCCGCTTGTTGGTCCATCGGCTTGTCGTGGAACAAGTACACCTCATACGGCGCCGGCTCCCAGCGGTACATCGCGTAGCGGTAGACCGGCGTGTCGCAGGCCCACGCGAGACCGGCCGCAAGTCCGGTCAGCACGGCGGTTATGACGACAAGACGACATGAAGAGCGCTTGGTACGCTGGAAATGGGGCACGCACATCGATCTCACCTCGTGTGACGGGAATCAGAACCGGTTGTCGGCTTTCCATTACCATAGCAGTCGGACGGCGATTCGGCAATTCGCCTGCCGGAGGGACCGTGCTGCTGGTGCGTCCACGCGAGAGAATCGGCAGCGTTCGAGAAATGACGGGGCAGTGTTTCTTGGCGATCATCACACGGAGTGTGATGGCTACTTTGACGGGGCGACCGTTATTCCTTGAACGCTGCTTAACTGCGTTTCGCCGGGATCGCGAAATCGCCCCTGGGATCGCGCAAGTAACTGTGGATGTGGCTGGCTGCGTTTCCGGCAGAATCGCTCTGGATGTTGACGAATTCGATCAAGAACGTGGGACCTTGGATGCGGTAGTAGTGGCCGATGCCGGGCCGATCGGCGCCCGCCCAGGCGAAGTACACCTTGTCGTAATCGGCTTCGTCGATCGCGCGCAGGCGAGCCGAGGCCAGATCGGTTGGCAGGTTGCCCACGTACACGGCGATCAACTTCTTGAGCAGCCCCTGCTGCGTCTCGTTCATTCCCGTCGACGAGAGTCCTTCCGGTTCGTAAGCCGGCGGTTGTGCCTCACCCGCCCCGCGGACGTCGCGTGGCGCCTTGGCGTCCAGGATCGCCATCTTCCGCTGCTGCGCATCCAGCGACTCGATCAACTGGAACGCAAGCAGTTCCTCGTCGGCCAGCGTGCGAATGCCGGGGGGCACGTTACCGGGCATGCCTTCGCGGACCACGTGGGGATTGGCGGCAAAGAACATCGGTGTCGAGGCGATCACGACGCCGCTGTCGACCAGGAAGTTCAGGGACAGATGGTGCCCCTCGATGCTCAATCCCCAGCGGCTCACTTCGCTGGGCTCGCCGAACAGGGTAAAGTAATAGCGCTCGGGATCGCGGATGGCCCCGCCCTGGCGGCTTTTCTCCAGTTCGCGAATCGTCGCCTCCAGGGCCATGACCTTAGTGGCTTTCTCGTAACCGGCCGGGCTGAGCACGCTCCGCAGCAAAGCCAAAGCGGCTTGCCGTTGGCCGTCGGTCATGTCTTTCAGCTGCAGGCCCTTCCGCTGGGCCTTGGGGATGACATGCCAATCGACGCGTTGCGGCGAATCC
>ERZ795059.6169-NODE-6169-length-10712-cov-6.232992_pt1 | contig 10712 bp, 7 predicted proteins | sample MGYA00375143_ERZ795059 | MGnify/ENA primary metagenome ERZ795059 (study PRJEB30188, sample SAMN05720168) | activated sludge metagenome | isolation source: Anaerobic digester | place: USA | collected 2015-01-07 ... | reverse complement strand
ATGTTGATCTCCCACGCCATGCGTATTCAAATCGGCGATTTGAGTCTCCCGTCCAAACTGTGGTTGATGTTTCATCCGCCGTGGGCGCAGGTTTTTTTCTTCGCCTCGGGAATGAACATCGTGTTGCTCATGGAACGATACCAGAAAGACAAAAACTTCCGCCTGGATCGCTACTACCTGACGGCGGCGGCGCTGTTGTTCGTTTTGGGATACACCTACAGCTTCGCGCGCATGGCGCTGCTGACCTGGCAGATTTTCCAGGGCATCGCGGCGGCGACGGCGCTGACCTATGTGTTTTTACGCACGCGCCTTTCGACGCCGGTGCTGTTGTTGATCGCCGCTGCAATGTATTTGGTCTACCTGCCGTTCCGTTTGAATATCGAGCCGGTGCTGATGTGGTACCGCGCCATCCTGCCGCCCGGTCCGCCGGGAAGCAACCTCGAAGCGCTGCATTCGCTGCAGGTGATGACCTCGATCGGGCCGGTGTCGCGGGCGCTGTTCACCAACTTCAGCCTGCTGCCCTGGACCAGCTATGTGCTGATCGGCGCGGCCGCGTTCCGCAGTTTGCGCCGGCATCCGGAACACGAACTGCGCTGGTGGCTCGGCTTCGGCGTCTGCTTTGTCGCCGGCTTCGCCGTCATCTGGATCCCGCACGGCATCGAATACGGTCTGTGGTACGTCGACCAGAACATCGACGCGATCTACCGTCACGTGCCCTATCACACACTGACGGCCACCGGGCTGTGCGGGCTGGTCTGGCTGAGTTGCCACCGCTGGTACAAGGGCGTGCCGGGCGCGAAAAGCAAACTGAAAAGGTTTATCTACGGCTACACCGAATTTCTCGGCGTGGCTTCGTTCATCTTTTTCATTTTCCATTGGTTCATGTTGCTGCTGCTGGTCGCCGCCTGGGAATACCTGGCCGCCGTCGGCTGGGTGCCGGCGCAGATGAACATCCACCTGCGCTGGATCGTCGCCTGCCTCATCGTGCTGCCGCTGATGTGGCCGGCGACGCAATTGGGCACGCTGTGGTCGCGACGCAAGAGCTTTACCACCGAAGTCTGGACGGTGATGGGTGTGAGCATCTTCGCGGCGCTGTTGCTGTTGGCGCGCGGCCACTTCCACGCCGGCACGTTAGTGGCGTACGGCGCGTGTTTCTCCTACGCTTTCCTATACCCGGTGCTGCGCAACCGGTTGAAAAAGCGTTGCACCATCCGTCCGAAAAGGCCGCAACCGAAGGCGACCGTCGCCTGATCTTTTGCGTTCACTCGAGATTATGCGTCGGCGGCAAGAGCCTTGCCTCGATTTCCGGGCGCGAGTAGGCTGGAGCGCATGAAATTTCATCGCCTCATTTATTTATTCATTGCGCTGGCCCTGTCGTGCGCCGGCTGTTTCGACCTGGAAGCCGAGGTGAAAATCCTCGAAGACGGCTCGGGGTTCGTCACCGTCTGGGCGCGCGTGCCCACGCGCATCGCGGTGATCGGCACGGCGATGGGCAATCAGTCGCTAGCCGATGCGCGCCGCGATCTTCTCTTGCATCTCGATGAATTATTCGCCGAACGCGACGGTATCCAATTGGTCGAGCGATTGACGTTCACCGAAGCCGACCAGGAAGTGCTGCGCTATCGCTACGCCTTCGACAGCCCCCGGCAATTGAATGAGTTCTGGGCTGTCGCGCAAAACCGCGACCAGGATGTCACCTTGCGCAACGCGCAACTGACGGTGACCAAGACCGGCGACAACAACCAGGCGCGTTACGAGGCCAGGCTCGTCTTTCCCGCGCAACCGGCCACGGAAATTTACGCCCTGACCGGCACGCTTTTCGCCAACCAACCGCTGCACGTGCGTAAACAGGTCGTCGAGGAATACTACAAAGGCAGCTTCCGCCTGCGTCTGGCGCTGCCGGGGAAAATCGGCGCGACCGACGCTTCACAGGTCGACGCGGGCGATTATCCGATCTGGCAAACGCGTTTGCTCGACCTGTATTTGTACGGACTGACCGCCTCGGCGACCTCCACGACGAGCGCGCCGCAGGACGAACAGGCGCGCCCGGCCGCGCCCGACGAGTCGTTCCCCGCGCCGTCCACGCCGTTGACCGCCGGGCCGCACGCGACCATCGGCGACGTCTGGCGCGCGCTGGACAGTCTGGGCGATCTGGTGCGGCTGGAGATCGAATTGGATATCGCCAAGCGTTCGCGCATGACCGTCGCCTACCGCGTCGACCAGCGCATCGACCGGCCGCTGGAAAGCCTGCTCACGCTGCCGCTGGTGACCTTGCCGACCGTCGCGCCGGACTGGACGGTCGAAACACAGCGCGACGAGCGCGGCCGCTTGCTCTACCGCCTCTCGACCAAAGAACCGTTGCGGCTGGACCAAACGGAAAGCCCGCACCTGTTCGCCGGGCGCGAGAGCGACCGCTACGTGTTTCGCCTGAACCTGCCGCAACTGGCATTCGCCGAGCATCGTCCGCCCGAAGCGGCCGGCACGGTGGCGGTGAAGGTGACCGTGACCATGCCCCATGACATTCATACGAGCAACGCGACGGTGATCACCGGCAACAAAGCCGAGTGGACGCTCACCACGCGCGATCTGCTCGTGCCGCTGACCCTCGAAGCGATTTGCGATAAATGACGACTCAGAAAACGTGCGGATAGTCGGCGAGCGTTTCGGCCGCCGCGATCACATCGCGCACCGCGCGGTTGCGCGGATCCAGCAGCATGGCGTCCACGCCGCATTGCACGCATGCCGCGGCGAAGGCTTGCTCGACGGGCGTGCGTTCGGCCAGACCGTAGCTGATGTTGCCCAGGCCGATCAGCGTGCGCACGCCGGGAAATTCCTCTTTAAGCAATTCCAGGGTATCCAACGTCACGCGCGCGGCCCGCGGCTCAGAGGCGATCGGCAGCACGACCGCGTCGATCAACAGACGTTCGGCGGTTACGCCCGCGGACAGCATCGCGTCGACGATGCGCCCGCAGACCTTGGTGCGTTCGCGCGCCGTGGGCGGCACGCCGTGTTCGTCCCAGGCCATGGCGATCAGCGCGGCGCAATGTTCGATCGCCGGCGGCAGCACGTTGGCGAGGCTCTCCGCGGTCGCGTTGATCGAATTGAGCAGCAGCGGCCGCCGGCCGGCCAGATGCGCCGCGCCCGCCGCCAGCACGCGCCACGAGCCGCTGTCCAAACTCAACGGCTTGATGCACACGTTCACCGCGAGGTCGATCAGCCACTGCATGTCCTCGATCATCGTCTCGACCGACGCGCCGGGACGGCCGACGTTCAGGTCCAGATAGTCGCACCCGGCATCGACCTGACGTCTGATCAGGTGGCGCAGAAAATCCTCGTCGCGCTCCGCCAGCGCTCGCGCCACGGGTCGGGCATTCGCGTTGAGGCGGTCGGCAATCACGATCATGATTGGTTATTCCCACTTGATTGACAAGCGATGCTCTTTCCCGGACACGGTACATCCCGCCCCGATTCGCGTCAACGACCGCTTTTGCGCCGCATCCGGAATTTGGGTATCCTACTCGAGCTCTTGGGAGGAAACGGCATGGAACCAATCCGTCTGCCGATCGAGCCGATCGGCGTGAAAATCTTTTCCGCCACCCCGGCTTGGGTCGACTCGTTGCCGCCGTATCGCGGCGTCAGCTATTGCCGCGCGGTGCACGAAACGCCGTGCCTGGGCGAATGCTGGCTCGATGCCTCGTCGCTGACTGTCTGCGGTTGGGCGCCGGTGGCGCTGGGCATGAAAGCGGCGACCGGCGAATTCGGGCAGAGCATCGAGCCGCGCCTGGAACACCCGATCGCCGGCGTCTACCTGACCACGCTGAGCAAGATGCGCGCGGGCGTCGCGCCCGACGTCGCGATCGTGCGCGGCAATGCGGAAACGTTGCGCCGCCTGATCGACCTTATCGGCTGGGATTGCGCGGCCTGGGAACACGTTGAAGAGGAGCGCGTGCAAAAAAGCGCGCTCCGCCTGTTGCGCGAGGGAAACCGCGGCTGGCGCTATCGCTTGGTACAGCCGGTCAACCAGACGCTCTTTTACCTGAAACGCATGCCGGGCTTCGCGCAGGGCATCGAGTTCGTTTTTAAAAGCGAAACCGTCACGCACGGCTTCGATCGGTTGATCAAACGCGCGATGGCCGACATGTCGATCTGCCGCAACTCGACGGTCATTCCGCACCTGACCGGCCTGCTCAACGCCTCGTTTTTCTGCACCGGCGGCATCGCCTGGGGGCACAACCATCCGTCGCTGATGACCTCGGGTTGGCCGTGGGCGTTGTGGGAACAAATCGCCAACGAAGTGACCTGGTAGACTTACTTGAGCAGTGAGCTCTCGCCGATGCGCAGGCGGCGCGGATCGAGCGCTGCGATCTGCGCGCCGTAGGCGGCGGTCAGCAACTCGTGCAGATTGTCCGCGTTGACGCCGCCGGAAATTTTGATGCCGCCGGCAAAGGATTCGCGCATCGCCGCGAGCGCCGCGACCGTCGCCCCGCCCTTGCCGAAGCCGGTGCTGGTTTTGACGAAATCCGCGCCCGTCTCGGCGCACAGAACGCAGGCGCGGCGGATCTGTTCATCGCTCAGCTCGCAGGTTTCCAAAATGACCTTCACCAAGGCGTCTTGCGCGTGCGCGACCTCGACCACCGCGGCGACGTCGGCGCGCACGATTTCATCTTCGCCGTTTTGCAGCGCACGCCATCGCAACACGGTATCGATCTCCCGCGCGCCCTGCGACAGCGCGAATTGCGTTTCCAGCACCTTCAAATAGCGGGGCGCCTGGTCGCCCAACGGAAAGCCGACGACCGCGGCGATGACGATTTGCTCCTTGCCTGCCGCGGATAAAGCCGCGCGCAACCGGGCCACCTCCTCGGCGCGCACGCAGACCGCATACGGCGCGGGATCCAGCGCTAGTAATCCCTCGATGAAGGCAGAAACATTCCGCTCGTATGCCGCCGGCGGATCGGTCACCGCGCCGCGTAGGCATTCGGGGCGCTGCAAAAAGGTGTGGTCGCAGACGGCGGCGACCTGGGCGAGCGTCAGGGAGCGGACATCGATCATCGTTCTTCCTTTCCGGCTCAATCGCCGACGGTCAGGTACGTGCCGCCGCGCCGCCAGGTTTGCCGCACGGTCAGTGTCGCCGCGTCCAGGCTTACCCAAAACAGTTGGGCGTCGCTGGCGATGCGCGGCAGATCGGTCATCAGCGGCGACAACACATTGTCCGTGCCCGGCAGCGCCGCCGCCCACACGTCGATCACGTCGTCCTTTTCGAGAATATGCACCGCCACGTTGCGCCCGCAGTCGGGCGAGCGCAGCACGGGCGGCTCTTCGTCGGGTGAACGCGGCGCGAAAACGGCCAGGAACGTCGGATCGTCAGCCTGCGCCCGCGCCCGCAGCACGCGGTGCAACTGGATGCCGCCGTGGCTGTAGCCGTGTTCGTCCTCGTAGTCGGACAGCACGGCGCCGCCGGGCACGGCGGTCACCGCCAAGGTCATGTCGCCGCCCGGCCGCCCTAGCATTGCGCCGTTGTCGGTCGGCAGAAATTCGCCGTCGGTCGTGCCGCCGGCCTGGGTGTGCCCGAGCCAATCGTAGTCGTGCGCACCGTTGCCGTCGACCCAATCAGCGACGACAAAATAATCGTCGGCGATCAGCCCCGTCCAGCGCGTGATGCTCGCCCCGGCCCAGGCGGACTGCGCGACGAAATACGCCACGTCGCCGTCCCGCTGCGCTTCGATCAGAAAGGCGTCGACGTCGACGCCCAATCCTTGGAAGCCGCGCGGCGGACCCTGCCCGTCGACCAGAATCAGGTTGTGATTTTCCGGCCCGGCGACGTGGTGCCGCTCGTCGAAGCTGATGTACCCCGAGTCGATCAAAAACATCTCGCCCAAGGCGAGCAACTGAAACGATGTCGCGTCGGGCTGCTCATGGCCCATGCCCTGCACACGCGCCTTGCCGTGCTCGGCATTAAGCAGCAGGTAGCGCGCGCCGTTATCCCAACCGCTGCGGGCGACGGCCTGCCCCGCTTCGGGCGACGACCAAAACAATTCGTCGTCCGACGGCGCTTGCGCTTCCGGGGCATCCGGTGCGAGCAGCAGTTGCTCCCAACTTAAGTCGCCGGTGAAATTGACGCATTGCGCTCCGTTCTCGTGCGCCCACTGGTAGCGCCCGTCGCCGGTCATCGCGCCGATCACGCCCAGCGGGAAGCAATGCAGGTTTGCATCGTCCAACGGCGGACCGTAGCCGCCGGGCAGGCGCAGACGCCGCCACCATTCATGCAATTCGAAGAAACGCGGATCGTCGAGCGGATCGCCCATCTCGACGATTTCCGGTTCGCACCACGGCCAAACATGATGCGCGCAGGAGGTCCTGTACGGATAAAAGCGCCCTGCCGCAAACCGGCTGTAGGCGAGAAAAAACGGCAGGTAGTTGATCGCGCTGTAGGCCAGGTAGTTCGGTCCTTCCGGGCAGCAGCCGGCGCCGGGGCAATTTTGCACTTCCAATTGCCAGTAAACCGTTTCGGTCAGCCCGCCGTTGATCAACTCGGCGGCGCGGTCCCAGTCGTTGAAGGTCAGCGCGACGTAGCCGATGCCGGCCCAGAACTTGATCGTATGGTTGTTGCGCGTGGCCATCAGCCACAGCGGCAAGAACTCGACGTAAAAATGGTGCATGCTCGCGGCGAGCTGTTTAATCGTCGCGGCGGCCTGCTCGGCTTCGCCGTCGGCAAAGCCATCGGTCACCGCGAGAATCTCATAAGCCTGACACAACAAAATCAGCGCTTGGCTGACCAGGATGCCACCGTGATCCAGCGTTTCGTAGGTCCAAACCTCGAAGTTGGGATCGGTATTGCGGATCAACAACGAAGCCTTCGCCGCGTCGGCCGCGTTGCCCTGCGCCCAGAAACGCACTGCCGCCTTGCGCGCCAGGCGGGCGTTGTACAAACAGGCGTCCGGATCGTAATCGCTGATGTTCGGCTCGGCCGGCGCGGCGTCGGCCCCGGAGACCGCCCGCAGAAAATGGGTGCGATAAGGCTCGGCTGAAGCCTGCACCTGTTCGCGCACGAACGCCCAGCGGTCCGTATCGGCGATCAAGCGCGGGAACGGCCCGATTTCGTAAGGGTGCCACGAGCGGGCGCTGGCCGGATCGTCCGGGTCGGTGCCGTCGATCGCTTCACGCTTGTCAACGATGCCGTCCAGGTCGCGGTCATCCTCCAGACGATAGGGAAAAATTTCCGAGGTAGTGTATTGCGCCGCAGCGTCGGTTTGAGATGCCTGGCGCGCCGCGACAGCCGCCGGTTCCGGATGATCGCACCTCACCGTCCACAACAGCAACAGCAGCAATAGCAAAAGTCGAATCCGAGTGGACATCGTTTCCGCTCCGCACAAACGACCAGGGGCGCAACACTAACCCGAACCCGATCGCGGCGCAATCGCCCATCGGCGGCGGGGTTGCATTGCCCAAGGTTCTATGAAAACAAATGTGGCTGCCGATCCTCCGGCAAAGACAACCTTATCAGGAAGGATGCGACGATGAGCAAACGGTTGCCGACCACGACCTTGATGATAATGGCGGCGCTCGCCATCGCCTTTGCTTTCATGTGCGGCGGATGCGAGAAGAAAGGCACGGGCAAAAAAAGCGGCACCGAGAAAAAAGTGAACCTGGCCAAGGATATCAAAAAGATCCGCGCGAAACAGAAATGGTCGCCGCGTAAAAAGGCCGTGCGTAAGGAGATCGGCGCGCAGCCGCCGGCCGATCTGCGCGAGCACATGGAACTGCGCATGAACCGCGAGCTCCTGGAAAAGAGTTTCGAGTTGGGCGCGAATTTCCTGGTGGTCAACCAGACGCCCGAAGGCAACTTCAATTACATGTACGACTGGATCGAGAAAAAGTACTTTCAGGGCGACAGCCAGGTGCGGCAAGCCGGCGCGTTGTGGGGCGTGGCGCTGTGCTACAAATATCGGCCGACCACGCAACTGCGAGAGTCGTTGGACAAGGGATTGAAGTTCTGGTTCGACGCGACGGTGGCCGGGCCGGACAACACGCTGTTTCCGCAATACAAAAGCGATCGTCAAACGTCGGCGGGCACCGTGGCGTTGGTGGCGCTTTCGCTCATCGAGTACCTGACCGCCGGGCAGCCGATCGAGCCGGAATACGAAAAGCAATTGCGCGCAAAACTCGACGGTTATCTGGCTTTCCTGCAATGGCTGCAACTGGACAACGGCCATGTGGCCAAGGATTATTTCGTCAGCACAAAGAACAAGTCGAACACGTCCAGTCCCTATTACGACGGTGAAACGTTGCTGGCCTGGTGCAAGGCGGCGCGGCTGCTGCAGATGGAAAAATTGGTGCCGACCATCGAACGCGCGGCGCGGAGCATGGCGGAAACCTACACCGTACGCGCCTGGCGCAAGGATCGCGATTCGGCGCAGACCAAGGGTTTCTACCAATGGGGCTCCATGGCCTTTACCGAATATTATTTTGCTAAGTGGAAAGATTACCAATTGTACGGCGACATCACAATGGCGCTGGGCAACTGGATGATCCACGTGCATCGGACATTGCGCAAGGGCCGCAACCACGCTTACGCGTTGGAAGGGCTGATCAGCTCGTATCGCATTGCGCAAGATCGCGGCGACGTCGCGGCGATGGTCGATTTGCATTACGTCATCGACCGTTCGCTGTACAAGCTGACAGCCTGGCAGATCGGCGGTCCGCTGGCCGACCAATGCAAGTTCCTGGTGGACAATCCGACCGACGATCCGCTGGCCATCGGCGGCGTGATGAACGCCAAGCGCAGCGGACCGTTCAGCCCCAGCGATACGAAACACGAACTGCGTATCGACGTAACACAGCACCAGATGCATGCGGTGACCATGGCGCTGGAATACGTATACGCCAAACCGTAACGAGCGGCAAAAATCGCCTGTCGGCAATCGCGTTGGGCTGGACGAAAAATGGCGAATCGGCTAGCGTTGTTCACCACCGACAGGAGCGCGTATTGCAGTTCGTTTCACTGGCCAGCGGCAGCAAAGGCAACGGGTATCTGGTTCGCGCCGGCGGCACGACCGTGTTGGTCGACGCCGGACTGTCCGGCCGCGAAATGGAACGCCGGATTCAGGAAGCCGGCCTCAATCCGTCGGACATCGATTTGTTGCTGGTGACCCACGAACATGCCGACCACATTCGCGGCTCGGGCATCCTGTCGCGGCGCTTCAACTGGCCGGTCTACGCCACCGAGGGCACGCTGTTCACCCCTTGCGGCCAAATCAAGCCCGTCGGCGAAAACGCCCATCTGGCGCAGGTTTTCCCCGCCGGCGACACGCTGACGATCGGCGCGCTGACCATCACCTCGTTTTCGATCAGCCACGACGCAAGCGACCCGGTGGGCTATGTTTTTCGCGCCAACGGGCATCGCCTGGCCCTCGCGGCCGACCTGGGTCAAGCCACGCGGCTGGTGTTGCAGCGCATGACGGACGTCGATGCGCTGATTCTGGAAAGCAACCACTGCCCCGAAATGCTGCGCAACGGGCATTATCCGCTGTGGCTGCAGCGGCGCATCCGCGGGGCGCAGGGGCATTTGTCCAACGAGGAAGCCGGCGAGGTCGTCCGCCACGTGCATCACGGCGGTCTACGCTACCTCGTGTTGGCGCATTTGTCGGAAAACAACAACACGCCGCAGCGGGCTTATTCATTGATGCGCGCGACGCTCGACGAACTGGGCGCCGCCACCGATCTGCGCGTCGGCCTGCAGCACCGCATCGGCAACTGGATCGACCTGGACGAGGAGTAAGGCATGATTCCACGGTATTCGCGAAAAATTATGACCGACATCTGGAGCGACAACAACCGCTACCGTTGCTGGCTCAACGTCGAGTTGGCCGCGGTGGAGGCGATGGCCGACGCCGGGCTGGTGCCCGCCGAAGCGGTCGCGACGATCAAGGCCAAGGCCGATTTCGACGCCAAGCGGGTCGAGGAAATCGAAGCGGTTACGCGCCACGACGTGATCGCCTTTCTGACCAACGTCGCCGAATACGTAGGTGAACCGAGTCGATTCATCCACCTGGGCATGACCAGTTCCGACGTGCTGGACACCGCCTACAACATGCAACTGCTCGAAGCCGGTTCGATTCTCATGACCGACATCGACCAGATGCTCGCGGTGCTCAAACGCCGCGCTTACGAGCACAAAGACACCGTGCAGATGGGCCGCAGCCACGGCATTCACGCCGAACCGATCACCTTCGGGCTCAAGCTGGCGATCTGGTACGACGAGATGCAACGCAACAAGCAACGGCTGCACGCCGCGCTTGACGGCGTGCGCGTGGGCAAGATCAGCGGCGCGGTCGGCACCTTTGCCCATCTGCCGCCGCAAATCGAAGAAAAGGCACTGGCCGCCTTGGGGCTCGCGCCGGCGCCGGCCTCCAGCCAGATCGTGCAGCGCGACCGCCACGCCGCGTTTTTCACCGCGCTGGCCGTGCTCGGCGGCACGCTGGAGAAAATCGCGGTCGAAATCCGTCACCTGCAGCGCACCGAAGTTTACGAGGCCGAGGAGTTCTTCCACCAAGGACAAAAGGGCTCGTCGGCGATGCCGCACAAGCGCAACCCCGTTTTGTCGGAGAACGTCAGCGGGCTATGTCGCCTGCTGCGCTCCTATGCGATCGCCGCGTTGGAAAACCAACCGCTGTGGCACGAGCGCGACATCAGCCATAGTTCGGTCGAGCGCGTGA
>ERZ795059.6165-NODE-6165-length-10715-cov-7.234522_pt1 | contig 10715 bp, 10 predicted proteins | sample MGYA00375143_ERZ795059 | MGnify/ENA primary metagenome ERZ795059 (study PRJEB30188, sample SAMN05720168) | activated sludge metagenome | isolation source: Anaerobic digester | place: USA | collected 2015-01-07 ... | reverse complement strand
GGCTATGTTAGAGAAGAATGGATTGCAGAAATGGAATATCTTGAAAAGACCGGAAAAATATCAAGAACTGTTTTAAATATCTGTAAGGAAGTTTTTAATAAACCAAATCCATATACTTCTGTTGCATTATCTCAGAAATACGACTTGCCTTTATTTCCAAAATATTTAGCTTATTATGAACTTTTAAATCATGAAGAACTAAAAATACTTATTAGAAACTTAAGAGAATCAGATAAAATATTTAGTGATGAAGAAATTGAAATAAAAAAGAAAAACTTCTTTGAAAATATTAAAGACGTTATAGAAAAAGCAATTGATGATATTGATATTATTGGTATAGGAGATTTATTATCAACAAAAGAAACACAAATTATTGGTTTTAAGATTGAATATAATAAAGAAATAAAAAACATATTTGAGAAAATGGGACTACCACACAAATATCTTGAAGAAGAAAACAAAATACTTGTAGAAAAAGAAATGGCTTACCCTCTTCTAAAAACGGTTGGTTCACTTAATGCAATTGATCCTTTAGAAGAATATAAAGAACTAATTGAAAATACTGAAAAAACAACAACAGAAATACTTAGTGCAATTTCAAAAATTAAAATTAATGAAAAATCAGGGTTTTGGGTTGGAGCAAGAATGGGAAGACCAGAAGCTGCTCATGAAAGAGAAATGGCAGGTAAACCAAATGTTTTGTTTCCAATCGGCAGAGGCTTTGGTAACTCTAGAGATTTAATGAGAGCAATTAAGAAAAGAGCAGATGGCACAAAACAACAAGATATTGGAGTTAACGAAGTTGAGATCAAATCATATCTTTGCCCTGAGTGTAAAAAAATTATTTATAATGGTTATTGCTTTAATTGTAATATAAATACAAAAGAAATAAGAATGTGTAATAAATGTAAAACACAAACACATGAAAAAATATGTCCTAAATGCAATCAAGAAACAAAATTGATTTTAGAACATAAGATTGATCTTGATAAACTTATTGAAAGTGCAGCAAACAACTTAAAGGTTGGAATACCTGATAGCCTTAAAGGTGTTAAAGGTTTAGTCAGTAAAGAAAAAATATCTGAACCATTAGAAAAAGGACTATTAAGAGCTAAACACGAAGTTTATGTTTTTAGAGATGGAACTTGTAGATACGAGGCATTAAATGCAACTATATCTCAATTTAGTGGAAAGGAACTAAATCTTTCTATTGAGAAACTAAAAGAACTTGGATATAAAAAAGACTATCTTGGAAATGATTTGAAAGACAATAACCAAAGACTTTCTATATTTCCACAAGATACAATTGTTGATGAAGGCTGTGGAGAATATTTTTTAAGAGTTGCAGGTTTCGTTGATGACTTGTTAGAAAAATACTATCACTTGCCTAGATTTTATAATGCTAAAACTAAAGAAGATCTTATTGGACAACTTGTGATTGGTCTTGCACCACACACTTCTGCTGGAATTGTTGGAAGAATAATTGGTTATTCTAAATCTAAACTTGCTTGGGGACATCCTTATTATATTACAGCCAAAAGAAGAAATGTTGATGGAGATCAAGACTCGATGTTATTGTTAATGGACTCTATGCTTAATTTTTCTAAAAGTTATCTTAGTACGGGTAGAGGCGGAAGAATGGATGCACCTTTAGCATTTACTACTGTTCTTAGTCCTTACGAGATTGATGATGAATCGCACGAGATAGAAACTAACACAAGTTATCCTTATGAATTTTATTTAGCAACAAAATCATTTGCTGATCCAGATAAAGTTGAAGGAATTGTTCCTGTTAAGAAACTTCTTGGAACAGAAGAACAATATAGTTGTGTGAAATTTACACACGACACCAATTACTTCGATGAAGGACCAAAGCAATCAACTTATATCTCAATTAAATCAATGCAAGAAAAAGTAGATAAACAAGCTAAACTTCAGGGAAGAATCCTTGCAGTTGATAATCAAGACGCACTTGAAAGACTTTTGCACTATCATCTTTTCCCAGACATTATTGGTAACACCAGAGCTTTTGCAAGACAAAAGTTAAGATGTGTTAAATGCAACAAGAAATATAGAAGAATGCCTTTGTCAGGAAAATGCGACTGTGGGGGAAAAATAATTTTAACAATTGCACAAGGCTCAATTAAAAAATACTTAGAAGTTGCTAAAAATCTAATTATTGATTATCAATTAAATCCTCATCTTTTACAAAGAATAAACTTAAGCGAGAATGAGATAGACAGTTTATTTACAGACAAAGAAGCAAAAAAGCAGAAAAGCTTATCTGAGTTTTTTTAAAACTCAACATAACTTTTAAACTTATCTTGTATCTTCTTTTTTGTTTTATTATCAATTCCAGCTAGCTTTTCTAATAGTTGCTTGTATTCTCTATTAACATCGATAGGCTCTGCTAATATTACTTTAACAAATAAAGAACCGTGCAAACCTCTTTTGTTTGGATCAGGAGAACCTTTTCCTGAAACTTTAAAGATAGTTTCTGGACGAGTGCCTGCTGGTATTGTTAAATTAATTGTGTCTTGAATTCCTTTTATTTTTATCTTTGTTCCAAGAATAAGTTCAGAATAAATTATTGGAATCTCACAATAAAGATCATAACCTTCTCTTTTGAAGAACTCGTGTTCTGTTACACTAACAGAAACAAATAAATCTCCTACTTCTCCATTATGTGTGTTACCTTGCCCTCTTAGTCTTATAACATCTCCGTTGTTAATTCCTGCTGGAACATCGATGCCAAGAATTGTTTCTTTTTTTACGTGCCCCTTTCCATCACATTTCTTACAGGGGTCTGTGTTTATTTTTCCTTCTCCCTTACATTTAGAACAAGTTTGTTCTATTGCAAAAATACCAAAAGGGGTTTGTTTTTTAGTTAGTGTTCTTCCTTTTCCACCACAAGCTGAACAAGTGGTTTTAGATTTGGATTTAGAGCCTGTGCCATCACAAGTATCACAAACAACATCTTTGTAAACACCAACACTTACTTTCCCGCCTTTAATTGCAGTAACAAAATCAATATTTATTCTTGTTCTTAAATCTAGTTCAGCCCAAGACTCTCTTTGACTTCTTCCTCTGTGCATGTTTCTAAAACCTTGAAAGAAACCAGAATCTTCATCTTCATCAAAACCAAATTGAGAAAAGATATCAGAAAAATCAAAATTAAAACCTTGTCCTGAAAAACCTTGATTAAAACCTGCGCCACCTTTTACTCCCTCTTCACCAAACATATCATACTGTTGTCTTTTAGTTGAATCAGACAGAACTGCATAAGCTTCTGTTATCTCTTTTAGTTTTTCTTCTGCATTTGGTTCTTTAGAAATATCTGGATGATATTTCTTAACCAATTGCTTATAGGCTTGCTTTAGATCTTCATCATTTGCATTCTTGTTAACTCCAAGAATCTTGTAGTAATCTTTTGTCAAAATGGGTCACACTTCTTTATTTTTCCTCTGTAAAATCTGCATCAACTGTTTTTCCTTTGTCTTTGGAATCATCTGTGCCTTCTTGATTTGGAGCTGCATTTTGATAAAGCTTTTTAGAAACATCATAAAGTTTTGTTTGTAAGGCGTTTGTCTTTTCTTCTAGATCTGCTGAATCACTATCAATTGCTTGTCTTAGTTCTTCTTTTAATTTCTTTATCTCTTCTGTGTCTTCTGGAGACAACTTTTCTTTTGCTTCTTCTAAAACAGAATCAACAGAATATACTAGAGTTTCTGCTTTGTGTCTTGTCTCTATTCTTTCTTGAGTCTTTTTATCTTCTTCAGCATGCTCTTCTGCTTCTTTTTTTAATCTTTCAATTTCATCTTTACTTAAAGAAGTTGTTGAAGTAATCTTAATTGCTTGAGATTTTCCTGTGCCCAAATCTTTAGCTGAAACATTAATTATTCCATTGGAATCTATATCAAAACTAACTTCAATTTGAGGAACTCCTCTTGGTGCTGGAGGAATACCAATCAACTGGAATCTTCCTAACGTTAGATTGTCTTTAGCTAAGGGTCTTTCACCTTGAAGTACATGAATATCAACAGCTGTTTGAGAATCTGATGCTGTTGAAAAAACTTGAGATCTTTTTGTTGGTATTGTTGTATTTCTTTCAATTAATTTTGTAAAAACTCCTCCTAAAGTTTCAATACCTAAAGACAAAGGAGTTACATCAAGAAGAAGTATGTCTTTTACTTCTCCAGCAAGAACTGCACCTTGAATTGCAGCACCCATTGCTACTACTTCATCTGGGTTGATTGATTTATTTGGTTTTTTATTTGTCCATTTTTCAACAAGCTCAATTACTTTTGGAATTCTTGTTGAACCCCCAACCATAACAACTTCGTCAATCTTAGATAAATCAAGCTTTGAATCTTTAATTGCTTGCTTTGTTGGAATTTCTAATCTTTTAAAAATATCTGCACATAAATCTTCAAGCTTTGCTCTTGTTAATTCTATGTTTAAGTGCTTTGGCCCCTCTTGTGTTGCTGTAATATATGGGATATTAATTGTTGCCTTTAAAGTTGTAGACAACTCAATCTTTACTTTTTCGGCCTCATCTTTTAATCTTTGCATTGCCATTTTATCTTTTATTAAATCAATTCCTTCTTTTTTCTTAAACTCTGCAACTAAGAAATCAATTATCTTTTGATCAATGTCATCTCCACCTAAATGGTTGTCTCCAGCTGTGGCTTTGACTTCAAACACCCCGTCAGATAACTCTAGAATAGAAACATCAAAAGTTCCACCACCAAAATCAAATACTAAAATTGTGTGAGCGTGTTTTTTATCTAGGCCATACGCTAAAGCAGCAGCTGTTGGTTCGTTAATTATTCTTAAAACTTCTAGACCAGCAATCTCTCCTGCTGCCTTTGTTGCTTTTCTTTGAGAGTCTGAAAAATATGCAGGAACTGTTATTACTGCTTGAGTAACTTTTTGACCCAACTGTTCTTCAGCATCTTTTTTTAATTTTTGTAAAATATATGCAGAAATCTGTTCTGGAGAATGATCTTTTCCACCAATTTTAACTTTATCTCCACTTCCCATTTTTCTTTTTATGGAATATATGGTATTGTCTGGATTAACAACTGCTTGTCTTTTTGCAAGTGCTCCAACAATTATTTCGCCATTAGATAATCCAACAACAGAAGGAGTTGTTCTTGACCCTTCTGAATTAATTAAAATTTTTGGCTGTCCAGCTTCTACAACAGAAACTGCAGAATATGTTGTACCTAAATCTATTCCAATTACTTTACTCATATCTTATCACCATTTTCTTTTTTACTAGCACCAACAATAACCTTTGCTGGTTTTATTAATCTTTTATTTAATGTAAAGCCATCTTCAATAATTGCAATTACTTTATTGTCTTTATCTTCTTCACACTCTTGCTTTAACAAACAATCACAGAAATTATAATCAAAGTCTTTACCGATGACTTCTAATTTTTCTATGCCTTGCCTTTTTAAAATAATATCGTAATTTACTAACATGTGCTCTAGAGATTTTTTTGTAATCTCTTCTTTTTCTTTTTCTATTGCTTTAACAATTGTGTCTCTATAGTTTAGAAACTCAGCTAAGATTTTTGCTTTCTCTATAAAGACAATATCTTGTGTTTCCCTTTCGACTCTTTGCTTATAGTTTCTAAACTCTGCTTGTGTTCTTTGAAGCAAATCCAGATACTCTTTAGAAAGTTTGTCTTGTTCTTCAAGTTTTTGTTTTATTGTCTCTATTGTTTCTTTAATTTTTGTTTCTTCCTCTTTTGAGATGGATTCTTTATTGTCTGTACTCATAGATATCCTCACATTATTTATATTTAGAATAATTTTATGGTCAAATGTCAAAAGACATCAACTAAAGATATTAATAACCAAAATTAATAAATGCTTTGTGCTGTAAGATTTATAAATTTTTGTTTTTTTAGGGCATTTTTTAGGAAAAATTAGTCAATAATCTCTAGAGAAATACCTTCTCCTTTGTGGTTGTAAGCTGTAAAATCCATTGCGCTATACGGATATCTTGAAATAATATTTATTGCTTTACTTTGGAAAAATTTCTGGTCGGCTCTTGAAGCTTGACTTGAAGAAGATGGATGTGAGTGAACAGAGCCTACGATTGAAAAAGACATTGGCACCAAGTCTAAACGAAGAGTTGAAGAATTGTGATTATTTATTGTTGCTGGAATTATATAGATGTCATCAATAATCTTTTCGTCTTTATCCCCAACAAGCATTCCACTAAATTCATTTGGATAAGCCTCTTTAGATAATTCCATGATTGTCAATAGGATTTTTTTCTTTATTTTCCAGTTACTCATAATATCCATTTCCTTAATTAAACAAAAAACAAAACTGTTGGAATAATTAAATAAGACATTAGAGCCAATCTGTTTTTATTATAAACTATTGGCAAAAAACCAATTGCTGTAGAAACAAGCAAAAGGAAAACCCCCGCAAGGCCGCAAAACCAAAATATAAGGAGAATGGAAAAAGTAGAAACACAAAATAAAATATTTCTTTTATCAAACCTATTTAGAAAAAAAATAATTGTGTCTATTGAACTGTAAATTATAAACACAGTTAAACCAACAACTAAAAGAAAAACAAAAGACATAAAGAAAATATCAGATAGAACCATTTTTGGAAAAATTTGGTTTGTAGAAAGCATTGATAAGAAACCAAGCCTGTGCTTGTTAAAAACAACAGACAAGAAAAAATAAATTAGTAGCACACTTGAAAGAATGCTTGAAAACATTACAATTGTTTTTTTTGAAGAAATTTTTTTTTGAAAAAAAGAAGCAAAAGACATGGCAAGACCTGGACTAAGAGACGGGAAAATAGCTATGGTTGAGGAAAAAAGCGTGCCAAGAAAAGAAGAGTTAACAACATCTTTAAAACTTATTATTTCTTGGACAGATGGGCTTGACTTTTCCTGACCCTTACTATCAGAAAACAAAATCACTAAAATATTTGGGAAAGCAAACAAGCCAAAGATACAAGGAATTAACGGTTCTTTGAAAAAGAAATTATATTTTAAAGTAAAGATGCCTAAGACCCCAGAAAAAACAACAATTGAAAACACAAGGCCGCGAGACTGCCAATAATTTTCTTGAAAGATTAAAAATATCAAGACAAGCAAAAGAACAATAAAAATCAAAATGTAGAAATCCGAAAACATAACAAACAATAAGTAAAAAATTGGGAGAAATAAAACTGCGAAAAAAGCACCAAGAAGAAAACCAAAGAAAGAAAGAGAAAAATATTCTAAAAGAGTTATTTTGAGGCTTTCAAGTTGTCCAATAAATGGTGAGATTAATGTGTCGTGTGTAGGAGTATAAAAAATAAAAGAAGGAACAATACTTGTAAGAGTCTGAGAAATACAAAGAGAAAAGAAAAAATAGAAATGGTTCCTGAAAAATATAAATATTCCAAATAAGAAAAAAAGATAACCTACAAGATTAATATGCAAACTCGGAATTAATCCAAGAACAAAACCAAACAGAATTCCTGCAATAACATCTACGAGAAACAAAAAAAATTACCTCCTGAAAGAAAAAGCAATTAGTTCAGGGGTATTATTAAAAGTTGTATATTTTGCTTTTACTGTTAATTTTTGATTTTTAGAAACAAATGCCACATCTTCTTTTGTTGGATTAAAATAAACCGCTTGCACACATTTCAAAGAATCACATAATTGAAAAAAAAGAGTATTGGATTTTTCTGTAATCTCTTTTACTTGCCCTGAAACAATATATATTTTTTCATTTGGTTCAGTACCTAAAAGAGAAGAAACTGAAATTTGTCTAGATTCATAAAAATAAGTTATCGATAGAATTCCAAGAAGTCCGAAAAGACAAGAACAAATAATTAGTATTCTTATATATTTCTCAAACATTTATAATATTCCTTACAATCTATAAGGAATATTTATTTTTTCTTCTTCTTAATTGTTTTCTTTGATTTTTTTGTGATTTTGTTATTTTTTATGACGGTTTTGGTAATTTTTGGTTCTCTATCTATTTGTTTAATAATCGATATTGGTTTTCTTAAAACCGATTTATCTAGTTCTATTAAAACTATTGAATCAATTGTATACTTCTTAGTTGATCTTAATTCAAATTTTTGCCCATAACTAAATAGTTCATCTGTTATTTTAACTTTAGTAAACCTTGTTGAACTTTCTAAAACAACACCGAATGTTTTTGAAAACAGTACCCTTGAAAGATAAACAAACAAAACAAGTAAACAACAAAGAATTAAAATATATGTTGTTCCTGTTGTGTGTCTTACAAACAAGAATAAAATGGATATAATAACAAAGCCAGTTGCTGAAAATAAATACCTTTCTCTATTATATTTAAATTCAGGTAAAATCAATAAACCATAAAGGAAAAGTAAGACTATCAATAAAATTTTTAAAAAAAGATTTTTATCTACAAATAAACTTACAAAAACACTTGTTAATAAGAATCCTTGTAACAATAAATATTTTGAATTCATTTTATTACCTCAGTTATATTCAAAACTTAAATTAATATTTTCATAATAAGTTGTTTCTTTTATATTATTTATTACTTCTGTGTAGTTTTGATCTGTTAGATTTAATTGTAATCCATCTTTAATGTATAGTTTTAAATTCAGATTAGAATCCGTGATTGTGTTATCTACCTTTAAAAGAGTTGCATTAGAATCATTTAATGTAATTAAATCAAGCGTTCTTAATTTTATTTTAGCTATGGCTTTTGTTGTGTCTGTTGTATCAAATGTAAGATTAGCAAAAAATACAGTTAAGATTAAGATAACTGCAATAACAATCACATATTCTATACTTACTTGTCCTTTTTTCATTTGCTATTCACTTTCTTATTCAGAAGATATATTTATTTCGCCTTCATCTGTTTTTTCTATAAAGATATTGCTATTATATCCTGGTCCAATCTTTGTACATGAAAAATCGTTAGTTATATACAATTGTTTAGAAAACTTACATAGTCCGTTAACATCACAGCCAATTGGGGTTGGCTTTTGTGTTGATATTCTTATTTCATAATTTATAGTTTTATTTGTATTATTACAGTCTGTAATTGTTGTGTTATTTGGAATATAGAAAAACATATGTCTTTTACCGTATCCTGCACTATTTGAAAATTGTTCTATATTGTCTGCTAAACCATCTATGCCTTTCTTTGTTTGAACAATAGCGTGAGTATCTTTTATTGTATTTTCTGCAAATTCAATTGACGGTAGAATCATTGCTTGAAAAAAAAGTAAAAATATTGCTAATAATATTATAACTTCAATTGAAAGTTGTCCTTTTTTCATGTATTATTCACCTAAATTATTATTACTAAAATATATGCTAATAAAACTGCTGGAACAAATGCCAGAGTCTTTTTTAAATATATTTTAGAGCTTATTAAATTATTTTTATACATACCTTTTAAAAATAGAATGTCTTCTTTGGTTATCCCACAAGCTTTAGAAGAATCTATCTTTAAATTTAAATAATAGGTATTATTCAATAACATCTTTATTTTAGTTAGAACTGTAGGTTTAATTAACTTTAATTTTTTATTTTTATAATAGTAATTGTAGAGTGGCAAATCTCCTTCTTTTAGTTTAGAGAGTGCTTTAACTTCAATTAGTACTTTTTCTTTTATTATTTTATATAGTGTTCCAAGTATAGAGAATCCAATTACAAACAAAATGGTTATTAAAAGATTAGTTAAAGATATTGCTTTAATTTGATTTTCTAAAACTAAAGCAACAATTGTAAAACTATAAAATCCTAATAAAACAGAATAAAAGATTTTCTTGTTTTTTATTTTATAAATTAATATAGTAAATACAAATGATGCAAATAAAAGAATTAGAACAGTTACCTTGCTAAATAAAGAATACAGTAGTGATATCAAAAAGATTACTGCTATTGAATCACCCATTGATATTAAATTTGATTTGGATATCCACAGTTTAAATAGATCTAAATAATATTTTTTTACTACAATAAAATAAATAGAATATATTATTATCCATGGCAGTAACATAAATAAGCTTATTACGAAAACAAAGGCCGGAAACCAAATAATTGAAAGATTAAATGGCATACTAATATTTGGGATTAGAATAGAAAGCACTAAGAAAAGCTTAAAATCTCCTCCAGCAATAACTCCTAATTCCCATAATATATAAAAGACAACAAAAGTTAAAACTAAAGACAATAATGCACCAAACACTACGGAATAATTCCTAGTAATAATACTATATCCTAATTTTAGAATTATACCAAATATTAAAAAAAATAAGATTAATTTATTTGAAATCTCTCTTGACTTTAAATCAGAGATACAAGCAATTATAAGAAAAATTAAAGTAAACAAGATTAAAGATAAATAAAACATAATAATACTAATTATAATGTTGCAAGAATATTATCCCTATAATTTAGAATCTTAGTTTTTGCAATTGTAATTAATGTACTTAGATTAATAATAATAATTCCTGTGATAATAACAAGCATTGTTCCAAAAACAATCATTATTAGATATTCTACAGAAATTTGTGCTTTTTTATCAGTTATTAATCTTTTATACATTGTTTTCAAATTTTATTTTAATCATGAGGTATACAATCAATTGATGGCATAGATGGTTGAGAATATGCAATTCCGTTCTTATCTGCCGATATAGATATTGATTGCTTATTATAATCTGCAATTGT
>ERZ795059.6163-NODE-6163-length-10718-cov-6.839539_pt1 | contig 10718 bp, 9 predicted proteins | sample MGYA00375143_ERZ795059 | MGnify/ENA primary metagenome ERZ795059 (study PRJEB30188, sample SAMN05720168) | activated sludge metagenome | isolation source: Anaerobic digester | place: USA | collected 2015-01-07 ... | reverse complement strand
GACCCGGGTGCGCTCGAGCTCGCGTTTCTCCAGGTCGTACTGCCAGTAGATCTCGTTGGAAGCCCACAGGGACAGGCGCAGGCGCTGCTTGCGTTCGCGCATCGCCCGCAGGTGCTCACGGTGCTCGCGCTCGCGGCGGCGATGCCCGGCGATCGCCATGCCGGCCATCGCCAGCACCAACAGGGCGACCAGCAATGCAAGGGAATGGCTGGCCGGCATCCCCATCAACAAGGCAGCCGCCGATGGTTCCATGGCGTGGTCGCCGTGGACAGACGTTGACGGCGAGATTGCAGGGACCCCCATCCAGCCAGTGTAGGCACGGTGCGCCACCCGCAACAAGCCGCCCGGGGCATGGATTGCTAAACTGCCCGGCCCCGCACCAAGGTGTATCCCCGTGAGCGAAACCGAGCTGCCGGCCTGGGCCGACGTGGCCACTGCCGCCGACCGGCTGGAACTGGCGAGCACCCCCGCCGAACTGCATGGCGCGTTGTGCGGCTGGCTGGCGGGTGGCGGCGCGGACCAGCCGGGCTGGATCGCGACGGTAATGGCCGACCCCGGCCTTCCGGCACCCACGCCAGGCGATGCACTGGACCTGCTGCGCGCCGCCAGCGCGCAGCAGCTGGGCGATGCGGATTTCGGCTTCGAGCTGCTGCTGCCCGACGATGAGGACGTGCAGGTGCGTGCCGGCGGGTTGTTCGCGTGGTGCCGTGCGTTCCTGGGCGGGTTCGGATTGGCGGTGGGCGACAAGCCCCTGTCCGAAGACGGGAAGGAAGCCCTGGGCGACCTGGCCAACCTGGCCGCCGCGCGGATCGAGGAAGTGGATCCGGAGCAGGACGAGGAATCCCTGACCGAGATCGAGGAATACCTGCGCATGGCGGTACTGCTGCTGCACGCGGACTGCGCGCTTGGCCCGCGCAGCCGCCAGCGCCTGCACTGAGGCGGCGGGCGTCCGCATGGCCGCGCCCACCACGAGCCACCGCAAGGCGCTGGCGCGTCGCCGGCAGCAGCTGATGCAGGCGGCTGGCGACGGTTCCATCCTGATCCTGCCCGCCGCACCGGAGCGCATCCGCAGCCGCGACACCCATTACCCGTACCGCCAGGATTCCGACTTCTGGTACCTGACCGGCTGTGCCGAACCCGACGCCGTGCTGGTGCTGGTGCCCGGGCGCAAGCACGGCGAGGCGATCCTGTTCTGTCGCGAACGCGATCCGGAACGCGAGGGCTGGGACGGTCCGCGGCTGGGGCCGGATGGTGCGGTCGAGCTGCTGGGCATGGATGATGCGTATCCGATCTCGGACATCGACGACATCCTCCCCGGCCTGCTGGAAGGCCGTCGCCGCGTCCATTACCACCTGGGCCGCGATGCCGATTTCGACCTGACCCTGATCGGCTGGCTCAACCGCGTGCGTGCGCAGGCGCGGCAGGGTGCGCAGCCGCCGCAGGAATTCCTGGAACTCGGCCACCTCCTGGACGAGATGCGGCTGTTCAAGTCGGCCGATGAAATCAAGCTCATGCAGCGCGCCGCCGACATCAGCGTGGACGCCCATCGCGCCGCGATGCGCGCGGCCCGCGCCGGCATCCACGAATACGAACTGCAGGCCGAGCTGGAACGCGTGTTCCGCATGCACGATGCGCAACCCGCGTACGCCAGCATCGTCGGCGCGGGCGCCAATGCCTGCGTGCTGCATTACCGCGAGAACAACGCGAAGTCGCGCGACGGCGACCTGGTCCTGATCGATGCCGGCGCCGAATACCGCGGCTATGCCGCCGACATCACCCGCACCTTCCCGGTCAATGGCCGCTTCAGGAAGGAACAGCGCGCCCTGCACGACCTGGTCTGCGCGGCGCAGGCGGCTGCGTTGGCGCAGGCGCGGCCCGGCGCGGCGTACGAAGCCGGGCATGACGCCGCGGTCGCCACGCTCACCGAAGGCCTGCTTTCGCTGGGCCTGCTGAAGGGGCGGCTTGAGGCCGCGATCGCGCGTGGCGACTACAAGCGGTTCTACCGGCACAAGACCGGGCATTGGCTCGGCCTGGACGTGCACGACGTGGGCGAATACCGGATCGATGGCGAATCGCGGCTGCTGGAACCCGGCATGGTGTTCACCCTCGAGCCCGGCCTGTACATCCCGTCCGATGACGCATCCGTGCCGGCGAAGTGGCGCGGCATCGGCATCCGCATCGAGGACGACGTGCTGGTCACCGCCGATGGCCACCGCGTGCTGACCGGCGCACTGGAGCGCAGCGCGGATGAGGTCGAAGGGTTGATGGCCAGCGCGGCGGCATGACGAGGCGGCTCTGCCCCATTTGGGGAATGTCGAGCGCGCCATGGGTGAGTATGTTCTGCTTGCGCGGCGTTGCCGCGCGAACGTACGAACGCCCGCACGGAAGTGCGGGATGGGCCGCGAAGCGGGCGCGCGGCCGCGAATCGTAGCCGGATGCGAAGCCTGAGCGGCGACCTTCCCCAAACGGGGCGCAGCCGCCGAGAGGGAATGCTCAGGTGCCCGCGAACGCCTCGCGCGTCAGGTTCAGCGGCGCGGCGTCGGTGCAGACCACATCATCCTCGATGCGGATGCCACCGAAAGGCTTGAACGCTTCCACGCGGTTCCAGTCCACCGCATCGGCCAGTCCCTTCTGCTTCAGTTCGTCCAGCAGCATGTCGATGAAGTAGAGGCCGGGTTCGATGGTGACCACCATCCCCGGCTCCAGCACGCGGGTCAGGCGCAGGTAGGGATGGCCCTCCGGCCTGGCGATCGTGCCGCCTGCGTCGCTGGCGGCGAAACCGGCGACGTCGTGCACCTGCAGGCCGATGCCGTGGCCGATGCCGTGCGGGAAGAACGCGCTGGACACGCCGCTGGCCAATGCCTCCTCGGCACCGACCCTGATCACGCCGAAGTCCTTCAGGATGCCGGCCAGCGCCAGGTGCGCGTCGATGTGCAATTGCCTGTAATCGAAACCGGCGCGCACCGCGTCGCACATCTTCAATTGCGCGGCATCGACCGCATCGACCATCGCCTGGAACTCGTCGCCGGCCTCGGCGGAATAGGTGCGGGTGATGTCGCAGGCGTAGCCGTGGAAACTGGCACCAGCATCGATCAGGAAACTGCGCACGGGGTTGGGCGGCAAGCGGTCGCGGTCGGTGTAATGCAACACCGCGGCGTGTTCGTTGAGGCAAACGATGTTGCCGTAGGGCAGGTCGTTGGCGTCCTGCCCGGCGGCCTGGCAGTAGGCCAGGTGGATGCCGAATTCGCTGGCGCCGGCGCGGAACGCGCGCTCGGCGGCGCGGTGCGCACGCGCGCCGATGCGGCTGGCCTCGCGCATCATCGCGACCTCGTATGGTGTCTTGAACGCGCGGTGGTACTCCAGGTACTCGACCACCGGCGGGGGGTTGTTCGGCAGGTAGTCGCCGACCGCACTTTGCGGCTCACCCAGGATCGCGCATCGGGCGGCGTCCTTCGGCAGGTGGCGCGCGGCTTCCTCCGGCGTGCGGATGGTGACGATGTCGAAATGCTCGACCCAGTAGCCGCTGGGCGCGGCCGGCACCACGTGCCAGTAATCGTGCGGTTGCAGGAACAGCAGCGTCGGGCGCATGCCCGGGGTGATCACCAGCCAGCTGCCGGGCGCGCGGGTCAGCGGCAGCCAGGCCTTGAACTGCGGATTCACCGCGTACGGGTAGTCGCGGTCGTCGAAGAACTGGTAGTGCAAGGTTCCGCTGGGAACGACCAGGTGGTCGAAGCCGCCGCGGCGGAGCGCTTCGGCGGCGCGCGCCTGCAATTCGGCCAGGTGCTGCGGGTACAGGGCGGCGGGCGTGGTCGTTGGCATGAAGGGCGTCTCGCGGGGCGGAACGTCGATTTTGACCGATCCCGCCGGCTCGCACAGTGCGTGAAGTCCCGCCGGCTCAGGTCGCGTGCGATTCCTGCTCGGTCCACCAGCGCAGGCGGCGGGTCGCCTCCGGCGACAGGCCGAGGAAACGCAGCCCGGCCCAGGATTGCCCCGGGGCACTGGCGTCGTCGACCCAGAGCACGTGCGCGCCGACTTCCAGCGGCTGGGTTTCGCCCATGTCGTCCGGCAGGGCGAAGCGGAACTGGTAGAGCGCATCGTCGACCAGCGTGCGGTGGGCGATCAGCAGCATGCCCCCCACCGAGACATTGCCCACGTAGCCAACCGGCTCCTCGGTGATGGTGTCATAGACCTCCATCATCCCCGGCACGGTGCGGCGTGCCTGGCGGCGCGATTCAATCCCCATGGCCGTCCTCCCGGGCCTGCTGGCCCTCGCTTTCGGCGATCCGTTGCAGGCTGGCCATGGTCGCTTCCCACGCGGCTTCCGCCGGTCCGGCATCGACCTCCAGCACGCGCAGCTTGCCGGCCGCCAGCTTGCGCGCCAGCACGTCGAGGTCCTCGCTCAGCGTGCGCATGCCACGGCGGTTGACCACCAGGGTCTGGTGGGTGTGCTGGCTGGTCCAGGCCAGCCTGCGCCGGACGATGGCCTCGTCGGCGTCCTCGTCGAACTCCACCCAGGTCGGTTCCTGCAGCGCACGCAGCTGCCTGAAGGCCGCTTCTTCCGCTGCGTCGCGGGTCGGCAGGTCGGTGCCCGGCGCGGCCACGTTGCCTTCGCCCAGGCGCGCGCGCGCGCGCAGTTGCACCAGCAATTCGGTGCGCGAGGCCAGGTCGGCATCCTCCGCGCGGCCATTCGCCAGTTGGCGGGCGATCGCGGTGGCGTCGTCGGCGTGATAGCCGACCTGCTCCAGGGCGCCCTGCACGCGTGCCACGAAGGCCGGGTCCGCGTGCGGTTGGCCACTGCTGGTGCTGGCATCGATGATCGCGGCGGTGGTGTCGATCAGGTCCCGCCAGGCGGCGGACTGTTCGCCGTTGCGCAGGTGGGTCAGCGACAACACGTCCGCCCACGCCTGGTCCATCAGGATGGCGTGGAAGCGGGGCAGGCTGCGCCCGCCCAGCAGGCGTGCGATCTCGCTGTTGGCGCGCTGCTTGGCGACCTCCAGTTTCTCGCGGCCGCGCGCGGCTTCCACCTGCCTGCGCTCGGCCATCTCGGTCTTGCGGGCCAGCGCCTGCAGTCCGGATTGCAGGGTCTGGTTGGCTTCGACGAAGGTGTCGAAGGCGCCTTCCGCATCCTGCTGCACGGTGGCCACCGCGCGCTGCAGCAAGCCGAGCCATTGCAGGTCGACGTCGTCCTCGGCCAGCCAGCGCGCACCACCGCGCGACACCGCATCCAGCAGCATCCGCCCGGGATGGCTGGGGTCGACGAAGAAGCGGTGGTCGCGCAAGGCGAGCTGCAGCATCGGCAGGCGCAGGCGTTCGACCAGTACCTCGCCGTCGCTGCCCTTGCGCATCTCGCGTTGCAGCTGGGCCAGGAACAGGGCCAGCAACTCGAAGGTGTCGCTGTCCGAATCGGCCAGGGCGACCCCGTGGCCGTGCATCTGCCGCGCCTGCGCCAGCAGGATCTGCCGGAAATCGCCGATGGTGTCGGCCTTGGTCGCGTTGGCGCGCATCCGCTGCAGCGCCCCCAGCACTTCGTCGCGCCGCAGCGGTTCGCGCACGCGCTCGTCCTGGCCACCGGGGCGCAGCTTGGCCAACAGCACGCGGCGGCGCTTGAGCAGGTTCTGCAGCGCGGCGAAGCCGGCGCCCAGGCCGCCCGGCTTCGGCGGCGCCACACTGGCCGGCCCCTGGGCTGCCTGCGACCCCTGCACCGGGTGGGGCGCCTGCGGGACGGCCTGCGTGCCCGCAGGCATGAAGTTGGCCCGGCCCTTGCCTTCCATCGTGAGCGCAGATGGCAGGTCGATGGCAGCAGCCCCCTTGGAAGCGGGCGCCGGACCGCCGTCGCCGGCACCCAGCGCGGGCATCGTCGTGGTGGTGCGGGGCGAGCCCGAACCGCCCGACGCTGGCCGTGCCCGCACCGGCACGAAGCTCAGGTGCGGCAGGATGCCGTCGCTGGCCAGCTTGTTGTTCAAGGCCTCCAGCAAGGTCGAGTACAGCGCCATCAGCACTTTCTCGAATTGCCGGTACAGCTCGAACTTGGCGTGCGGGGGGAATTCGAGCTCGCTGCTCGCGTCGTGCAGCGCCTGGCACAGCGCATACGGTCCGATCGGCAGGTGTTCGCCGTCGAAGGCCGGCGCACCGGCCAGCACCCCGAACCGCTGGCCCATCAGTTGCAGGGCGAGGCTGTTGCGCGATTCGATCCGGCTGGCGATGTTGTTGAGCATCGCCTGGTCGCTCATCGCTTCGTCGTCGAGCAGGGTCAGGCCCTGGCCGGTTTCCTGCTGTTCCTCGAGGCGACGATTGCGGCGCTGTTCGTGCAGGCCGGCCAGGCCGGCTTCGATGTCGGCCAGGAAGCGGTGGGTGAAACGTTGCTGGCCGACCCGCAGGTTGTTCAGCGACACGAATTTCGCCGCTTCCACCTTTGGATCGTTGACCGGGCTGCCCTGGCGGGACAGCGCCAGTTCGGTTTCCAGCAGGACGGTCTGCAATTGCCGGCCCATGTCGCTGCGGATTTCCTGCAGGACATGTTCCAGCACCAGGCGCACGCGGCGCGGAAGCTCGGCGAGCGCTAGCGTCCTGGCGGTGGTCGATCCCTGTGGAGCGGGTGCTGCGGCCATCGGCGTCCCCCTACGCGTCGGCGAACGCTCGATGGTATGCGTTGCGCAGTCGGCTCTCAACTGGAACCGGCGTCACGGATTTCATTCCAGGAACAGGCCAATGACGTCGTTGGTGAACCGGCGTCCGAGTTCGGTCGGGCGCAGCCAGTCGGCGTCGGCGTCCAGCCACCCCTGCGCGCGTGCACGCGCCACCGGGACGGCGATCGCATCGCGCGGCAGGCCGGTGCGCGCCTCGAACATCGCCATCGGCACGCCGTCGTTGAGGCGCAGCGCGTTCAACATGAAGTCGAAGGGCAGGCGGCCAGCACCCAGGACTTCGTCGCCACCGATCGCCGCTTCGCTGCCGGCGCTGGCCAGGTACAGCGACGGATGCTTGTGCTTCCAGCGGCGCAGCACCTGCTGCGATGCGCCCAGGGTCAGCTTGCCGTGCGCGCCGGCACCGATGCCCAGGTAGTCGCCGAAGCGCCAGTAATTCAGGTTGTGCGCGCATTGGTGGCCGTCGCGGGCATAGGCGCTGACTTCGTACTGGGCGAAACCGGAGGCCGCCAGCAGCGCCTGGCAGTCGTCCTGCATGTCCCAGGCGCTGTCCTCGTCGGGAATGCCCGCGGGCGGGCGGGCCGCGAACACGGTGTTCGGCTCCAGGGTCAGCTGGTAGTGGCTCATGTGCGTGGGTTGCAGCGCCAACGCGCGTTCCACGTCCAGCCGCGCCATCGCCAGTGTCTGCCCCGGCAGCGCATACATCAGGTCGATGTTGAGGTTGTCGATGCCGGCATCCTGCGCGGCCTTGACCGCGCGTTCCGCGTCGCCGCTGGAATGGATCCTGCCAAGCCGCTGCAGGCAGCCGTCATCGAAGCTCTGCACGCCGAAGCTCAGGCGATTCACCCCGGCCGCGCGATAACCGGCGAACGGGCCGTGCTCGACCGTGCCCGGGTTTGTCTCCAGGGTGATCTCGGCGTTCGGCGCGAAGCGCAGGCGCGCGCTGGCCAGTTGCAGGAAGCGGTCGATCGCCTCCGGCGGGAACAGGCTGGGCGTGCCGCCGCCGAAGAACACCGTCTGCACGGTGCGGCCCCAGGCCAGCGGCAGGTCGAAGTCGAGGTCGGCGACCAGCGCATCGACATAGGCATCGAAGGGCAGCGCGCCGCGCCCGCCCTCGCCGCGGAATTCGTGCGAATTGAAATCGCAGTACGGGCATTTGCGCACGCACCAGGGCAGGTGCACGTAAAGCGAAAGCGGCGGGGTGGTCAGCATGGATGCTTGCTCTTGCTCGTCATCCCCGCCTTCGCGGGAATGACGGCATCAAGGTCTCCCCAGCCGTTCCCGCAACATCGCCAGCGCTTTCCCGCGGTGGCTGTCGCGATTCTTCGTTTCGGACGGCAATTCGGCCGCGCCGCAACCATGCGCCGGCGAGAAGAACACCGGGTCGTAGCCGAAGCCGTTGCTCCCGCTGCGTGCATGCAGGATGCGGCCTTCCCACACGCCCTCGGCGACCAGCGGCATCGGGTCGTTCGCATGCCGCACCAGCGCGAGCACGCAGACGAAGCGCGCCGTGCGCGCGTCGTCGGCGATGCCCTGCATGTTGCCCAGCAACTTGTCGATGTTGGCCTCGCTGTCGCCATGCCGGCCGGCGTAGCGCGCCGAATACAGGCCGGGCGCACCATCGAGCGCATCGACGCAGAGGCCCGAGTCATCGCCCAGCGCCGCCAGGCCGGTCGCGCGCGCCGCATGGCGTGCCTTGAGGATCGCGTTCTCGATGAAGCTCAGGCCGGTTTCCTCGGCATCGCCCACGCCGAACTCGGATTGCGCGTGCAGCTCGATACCGGTATCGCCCAGCAGGTCGCGGAGTTCGACCAGCTTGCCGACGTTGGAACTGGCCAGGACGAGTTTCAAGGCGCGGCGAGCGCCGCCTGTTGCGCGGCGAACAGCTCGTTGCACCCTTGGCCGGCGAGCACCAGCAGCGCGTCCAGTTCATCGCGGCGGAAGGCGTGGCCTTCGGCGGTGCCCTGCAGTTCGATGAAGCCACCGCCGTCGTTCATCACCACGTTCATGTCAGTGTCGCAGTCGCTGTCCTCGGCATAGTCGAGGTCGAGCACCGGCGTGCCGCGATAGATGCCCACCGACACTGCCGCGACCGCGCCGATGATCGGGTTCTTGGTGATGTCGCGCTTCGCCTGCATCCAGCGCACCGCATCCACCAGCGCGACGTACGCGCCGGTGATCGCGGCGGTACGGGTGCCGCCATCCGCCTGCAGCACGTCGCAGTCGAGGGTGATCGTGCGTTCGCCCAGCGCCGCGCGATCCACGCAGGCGCGCAGGCTGCGCCCGATCAGGCGCTGGATTTCGAGCGTGCGCCCGCCCTGCTTGCCGCGCGAGGCTTCGCGGTCGTTGCGGGTATGGGTGGCGCGCGGGAGCATGCCGTACTCGGCGGTGATCCAGCCTTCGCCCTTGCCGCGCATGAAGCCGGGCACCTTGTTCTCGACGCTGGCGGTGCACAGCACGCGGGTGTCGCCGAACGCCACCAGCACCGAGCCCTCGGCATGGCGGGTGAAGCCGCGGGTGATCGACACGGTGCGCAACTGGTCGGGACTGCGGCCGCTGGGACGGGTAAGGGACATCGGGTTCCGGCAACGAATGCCGGCAGCCGGCGGGGCGCTAGATTACCATCCACGTTCCGCTCTCCCGGCCGCCCGCACGATGCCCATCCGCAGCATGACCGCCTACGCCGCCGGCGAGCGCAGCACCGAATGGGGCGTGCTCGGCTGCGAAATGCGCGCGGTCAACCATCGATTCCTCGAGCTCGGCGTGCGCCTGCCGGATGAATTGCGCGTGCTTGAGCCGCAGTTGCGTGAGCGCGTGGCGACGCGGGTGTCGCGCGGCAAGCTGGACCTGGTGCTGCGGCTGCGCTCGGCCAACGGCAGCGACGCGCTGCAGGTGGACGAGGCGCTGGTGGCGAAGCTGGGCGACCTGGCACGACAACTGGATGCAGGGTTCCCGCAACTGCGCGTGCAGTTCACCGACCTGCTGCAGTTCCCTGGCGTGTTGCAGGCGCGTGGCGTCGATGTCGATGCCTTGCAGCGCGAGGCGATGGTGTTGCTCGATGCCGTGTTGGACGACTTCGTCGCCTCGCGCGAGCGCGAAGGCGGCAAGTTGGCCGAGGTCATCGGCGAGCGCGCGACCGCGATCGCCGCGATCGCCGCCGAGGTGCGCACGCTGGTGCCGCTGATCCGCACCGGCCAGCGCACCAAGCTTGAGGCGCGCCTGGCCGACCTCTCGCAGCCCGCCGATCCGGGCCGTGTCGAGCAGGAACTGGTGTTGTGGCTGCAGAAACTCGATGTCGATGAAGAGCTCGACCGCCTCGACAGCCATCTGTCCGAACTGCGCCGGACCCTGAAGCAGAAGGAGCCGGTGGGTCGCCGCCTGGACTTCCTGCTGCAGGAATTCAACCGCGAGGCCAATACCCTGGGCAGCAAGTCGGTCGACGCGCGCACCAGCAACGCCGCGGTGGAGCTGAAGGTGCTGATCGACCAGATCCGCGAACAGATCCAGAACATCGAATGAAAGCAGTCGAGTAAGCCATGCGCGGAACCCTCTACATCGTCGCCGCGCCCTCCGGTGCCGGGAAATCGAGCATCGTCAACGCGGTGCTGGCGCGCGATGCGAACATCAGCCTGTCGATCTCGTTCACCTCGCGGCAACCGCGCCCGGGCGAACGGCATGCCGAGCATTACCACTTCATCGGCGCCGACGAGTTCAAGGCGATGGTCGCCGAGGGCGAGTTCTTCGAGCACGCGCTGGTGCACGGGGACTGGAAGGGCACCGCGCGGCAATCGGTGGATCCGCAGCTGTCCGCCGGTCGCGACGTGTTGCTGGAAATCGACTGGCAGGGCGCGCGCCAGGTGCGCGCCAAGATCCCCGACGCGGTCAGCGTGTTCATCCTGCCGCCATCGCGTGCCGCGCTGGAAGAACGCATGCGCAAGCGCGGGCAGGATTCGGAAGACGTCATCCGCCAGCGGCTGGACGCCGCCCGCGAGGAAATGAGCCACTACGGCGAATTCGACTACGTGATCGTCAACGAGGATTTCGAGACCGCGGTGACCGAGATGTGCAGCATCT
>ERZ795059.6158-NODE-6158-length-10725-cov-7.826242_pt1 | contig 10725 bp, 10 predicted proteins | sample MGYA00375143_ERZ795059 | MGnify/ENA primary metagenome ERZ795059 (study PRJEB30188, sample SAMN05720168) | activated sludge metagenome | isolation source: Anaerobic digester | place: USA | collected 2015-01-07 ... | reverse complement strand
CAATTTCTTTCACACAAAAATTTGATAAGAATTATGTCATCTCCATTTAAATAAAAGTCTTCTTTAATCAGGGGGTTCGAAATGATACTTTAATTGTATCTATATATGCTTCTTTGTAAAAAAATAATAACAGATTACCTTATTAATTAACTCTTTTCTTCTTTATCTTTAATTGCAGATGAAATGATTACTCCAATAAGCAGAACAAAAGCTCCTATATAGTGCAATGAATCAAATTGTTCACTTAAAAAAATAATTGCAAAAATACTGGCAAAAACCGGCTCTAATGCAAAAATCAGGGCAGCTTTTACCGGATTGGAATAACGCTGGAAAGTAGTATGCAAAAATGTGAGGAAAAAAGATGCGATAACGCCATTAAAAAATAATGAAAGCAATAAGCTGTTTGTAAATTGTAAAGTAATAGAGCCGAAGTCTATTAAGAAAAGTCCGGAAACAGCAACAGAAGAGGCAGCAATGAACTGTAAAATTACAAGCAATGATGTTTCTTCGCGAGAACTTCTGCCTCGCGTAAAAACATCCATAAAAGTAATGTAAAAAGCCCAAAAAAGACAAGAAATGAGAGTTAGAACATCGCCTAAATTTATATTGTCAAAATCTGGATTAGTAAAAATCCAAAGTCCAATTCCGGCAATAGCAACTCCAACTTTCTTCCACATTGCAATTGGCTTCCTTTCAATCAGGAAATATGCAAATGGAGTTAGTACAACCGAAAGACCAGTAATGAAAGCAGAATTGGAAACAGAAGTATATTTTAACCCAAAAGTCTGTAAGATAAAGCCACCTCCGAATAAAAGTCCAAGAATGAATCCATTCCTGAATATTTCTTTATTGATTTTTTTAAAATTTCTATGAAATAGTGTTAGAGAAATTGTCAGAGCAATCATAAATCGAAAAATAATATAAAGAGATGGGGAACAATCATTTAAACCGATTTTTGTAAAAAGAAAAGTAGCCCCCCAAATTACAGTAATTAGGAGCAAAATAAGCTCAGCTTTCCAGGTTTTCAATCTTTCACCATAATTCTTTTAAGAATCAGAATGCATTTTTTTTAGCTTTTCAGCTTCTTTCTTTTGCTTTTCTAATGCTTTTTGTTTTCTTTGTTTGTTAAAATCAATAGAAGGAGTAAGTTTTACATTTTCACGAATAACTCCTCTTGCTCTCAAAGTATCTTCAGCGTAAACGTATCTATCTCTGTTTCTTAATACCCCACGGCTGGTTTTTGGAATTTGAATAATTGGAATAAGTGCTTCTTCAACCTCCATTGGCTTTTTAGGTAACTCCAATATTTTTTTATTTGATGTCAGGTCAATCCAATCGCCGTATCTTTTACGATTGAAATCGAAATAGTCAATAATAATAACAGTAGTCCCGGAATGTGGTATCCAGCCAGTAGAATCTCGTTTTGCTCTATCACCCCAGCTATATAGCCATTCAGCATCATCAAGGAACTGCCTGATACAGGAATGGGAGACTGGACGTCCGGGCATTGAAAATTGGTGAAAAGCACTGCCAGCTTCATTATGTATATTGAATGTGAAAGGCATTTCCCATGTTTCATCTAATGACGATATTCTTAAACGCTGTTTCCAAACTAATGAATACCTGCCCGGAAAAGTAGGCGTTTTTTCTTTGCCAGTGTTTGCTGCTGCAAAACGGACTAATTGACCATACTCATAACAGGCATAACATTGCATCCTGTTAGAAACCATAATGATTTTAGGAATATGTCTGGCTTCATAGTAAAACTGCGGAAAAACTGAATATGCTTTTATATCATCTATAATTGTATCGGGTATTAATATACTATCACCAATGTACATAAATCGTAATTCTTTACGATTTAACGTTTTAAGTATTTTAGATTTATCAAATCCTTTTTCTTCTTTAATAAATCTTTTCAGTATATCCGATAATTCTTTGCTGCTATTAATTTTAATTTTTGAGTATTTGATTAATGGGAAAAAATTTTCAGCAGCTATTTTTTTCTCCATATCAATGCTATCCTGGACTCTTACTAATTCCAATAAATCTAAGATAGCTGCATTTGCCATATCAGCTTGAGATGTCTTCTTATCGCAACTCACAGCAAAGATAATAATAAAAATTAAAATTGATATTTTTAAAAAATATTCAAAAAGTATTTTAAACATTATTTTTCATACTTTTATACAAACAAATCTTACAAAATTACAAATTTTTAATTTATTTTTAATTGTAATTTTAGTTAAAAGCGAATGAACTTTTAACTAGTAGTAATTGTTAAGGAATAAGTCATACGATCAACAAGTTGATAGTATGACAAAAATTAAAGTTTAAATTTATTTGAATTCTTAAACCATTGGGTTTATCCCATACCTGATAGTTTTTTCATTTAAATTTTTATGCTACTTGCCATACTGTCAACTTGTTGATTGTATGGCTTATTTCTTAACAATTCCATAGTCTGAAGTTCTTATTAACTGATAACTCGACTTATGCATTTCTCTCTTGAGAAGTAAAAAAGTATAGTTTTGATAGTTCTTTATTCCACTTTTCTTATTCCAATTTTGAGAGTGGCATATTTATTACCCACAAGTATAATTTTTTATAATAAGGTGTAGAAATGGTTTTATACCAAGCCGACAACAAATAGTGCAAAAATAAATTGTTATTCCAGCACGAAGTCAGGATTCTCAAATGTTTTGTTAGCAATGATTTGTGAGATTCATCGCTGCTCTCGGAATGACAAAATACATTAAACTTATTGTTATCGGTTTGGTATTAGTAAATTTAAAATTTATTCCGTAGGAATTATATATTTGTAACCGGAATAATCCTTGACTGTGCTTATCCCGTAGGGATTATATATAAAAAAGCAATTATATATTTAATTCCTACGGAATAAAAAAACTAAAAAATATCATTGTTACAAATATTTTATCCCTACGGGATAAGTAGAATAGCAGTACGTTATAAAGAAGCGAGTAATGAATAGCTTTAAAAAGGGAGCATTGGGGATTTATTTGTAGTGTTCTATATTTAATAAGTTTTGTATAAAAGATGTCATCAGCACTTCAGACTTTGGAAAAATCTTACATTCGCCACTCAAGAGTTGAATGCTTAATATGAATTTTTAATTTACTCAGGAAAAATGATTTATACAGAAAACATTAAGAAAATAAAAAAAATTTTATTAAATTTGTTTTATGGTTTTTTTAACTTATATTGAATAATTATGAAAAAAATAAATTTACTCTTTGCGATAATTTTAGCAAGTTTGCTGATGGGAGTATCATACTCTTATAGCCAAAGTATTCTATTACTGGAATCCGATACTGAGATTCAGTCCAGTCCAGACATGACAATGAAATCTTTTGCAACGATTAAGAATTTTTCTTCTGTTTCATTAGAAATTGGATTGAAAATAATAAAGTTGTCTGTTCTTGAAGGACATCAGGTAGGACATTGTTTTGGAGGAAATTGTTTTCCACCAACAACAAACGATACTGCTATTTCACCTGGCACTTTAACTTTAGAACCGGGCGAAGAATCAACTGATGATGATTATGATGTGCAATTAGAACCAAACGGGATTGAAGGTGAATCAACATTAAAAATTGTCTTCTTCGTTATTGGTAATGAATCTGATTTTGTTGAATATGAAGTTAAATTTATTGCCGGAGAAGTAATTACACCAGATGTAGAAATAATTGAAGCAAATACATTTGTAGCCGGAGATGATATAAATGTTTCATATAAATCTTATGCAACTTTAAAAAACAATACAGACCATAGTGTTGATATTGGCTTAAAAATAATTAAAATATCAGTTTTTGAAGGGCACGATGTATTGCATTGCTTTGGAGCCAATTGCTATCCTCCTGTTTCTAAAGACACAACTATTTCTCCCGGAACCTTGACATTAGAACCGGGCGAGGAATCCACTGAAGCCGATTTCGATATTGAACTCAATCCAAATGGTATTCAGGGAACTTCAATTATTAAGTTGGTTTTCTTCGTTATTGGAGACGAAGAAAATAATGATGATTACCAGGTAGAATTTAAAATCGGAAGCTCTGGTGTTACCGATAATAGTGATAATCTTAATTGTCTCGCTTTCCCAAATCCAGCAAATAATTTTGTTAATGTTGATTTAAGTGATTTATCCGGAAATGTTCAGATTAAAGTATATAATTCTCAATCTAATTTAATGAGTGATTATTCTTTATCAAATCCAGACAGTTCTTATTTGCTAAACTGTTCTGATTTTTCACAGGGAGTTTACAATTTAATCATTTTAAAAAATGGAAAAGAAGCAAAACAAGGCCGATTTGTAATAGTTAGATAAAATAAAAAAGAATTTATGATTTATTACCCCAGTGCTTGATTGTTAAGAACTGGGGTATTTTTTTTGTTTAAAGATAGTTTAGATGGTTTTTAATTTTTGACTTTCGTAAAGTTAGAGTATTCATACGTAAAGATGTCGTACCGGCGTATACCAGAATGGCAAGACAAATTGAATTTTAGAAAACCAATATAAAATTTTATTATGAAATAAAGTTATAAATAATTAATTTGCTATCAAAAAAGTAATTTATTTTATTAAGAATTTGGAATGTTGCTATGAAAAAAAAATTAACACAAATTAAATATTACACTTTATGGCAAACTTTATTTGTTTTACTGCTTCTTTCGTGCAGTAGTTCTACGAGTAGCAATAGCAATAATCCTTATGGATTGGATTTAGTAGATAATATTTCAAAATACAAAGAATCAATCAGTAAAAATGCTGATATGGAACTTATTGATTTAGAAATTGCTATTCCAAGTATAAAATTGGATATTCGCTATGCAACAAAAAATAATTTCACCGGTGAGATAATATACACAAGTGCTAAAGCGTTTGCCCGCAAGCCAGTAGCCATAGCATTGAAAAAAGTTCAGGACTCTTTAGCAAAACACAATCTTGGATTAAGGGTTTATGATGCTTACCGTCCTTATTCTGCGACTTTAAAATTCTATGAAGTCTATCCTGATACTAATTTTGTAGCAAATCCGAAATATGGTTCCCGCCACAACAGAGGTTGTGCTATTGATTTGACTTTAATTGATTTAAATACTGGCAAAGAAATTCCAATGCCCTCAGAATTTGACGAGTTTTCTGAAAAAGCCCATCCTGATTATATGAATTTATCGCCAGAAATTATTAAGAATCGGACATTCCTTTTTAATATTATGTCTCATTTCGGATTAACACACTATCCAACCGAGTGGTGGCATTTCGATTATACTGGCTGGGAGAGTTATAAACTAATGAATCTGTCTTTTGAGGAATTAATGAAGATGTAGCCCAATAGCCATATTTGTGAATTTATTCCATTAGTGGAGTTCTAAAAATTATCATTTTTAAACCTCTTAGAAAAATGAGAATTTTTGTTTAGATAGAAATTCTAATTTTTCTAATGGGGTTTGTGTTATTAACTAAGAGAACAAATCAGCTCTGGGGTGGTATAGGAAGTTTTGCTTTAATTTGTTGAATTAAATAAATTACTTCTTACTGAAATACTTTATTGATGATATAGAAATAACAATTAAAGAACCACCTACAAATATATTAATAAACAAAAATAATAGTGATTCATCTTGGATAAGGTAACTAATACAGGCAAGAAAGCAAGAAATAGAATTTATAAAAAAATTTATTTTCAAATCTTTATTCTTTGATACTGTCGGAATAATGAAAAGTGAAGATAAACCCAAAAATAAGGTCCAGCCCAAAAGAGCTATTGAATTCATTGCGGATAGTGGATTCGCCTGTAAAAACATTTCTAATCCAACGGTTACTCCTTTTTCCAAGTTTAATCTGACTGCACTTATTTGAATGAAATAATTAATACTTGATAAAATTGTAAATCCCAAAGCAAAAAGCAAACTTAAGCGGGCTGCCGGTTTCTTTGATTCTTCAGAACAGTCATAAAAAGAATTCATAAGCATTAAATAAAAAAAGCCAAAAAGTAATACAAAAATCTTTGCTAAATTTTGAAAAAACTGATTGTTTGAATTTACATAATTAAGAAAATCATTAAAATTTGTCCAGACGAACAAAGGCGATGAAGCTGCAATTATAACAAAACAAATAATCCATACCACAAGAGAAATATGCATCAGAATTGATGACCAAAAACCAATTTTTCTAGATAAAGTATTCATATTTAACACTGTGTTTATTTGAAAAAATTTGTTGGAAAATAATAAACTTTCCGAAAGCCGGCTGGCTTTCGGAAAGTAAATTTATAGAAAAGAAATTCTTTCAATTGGGAAAGGATCTGATTAGGAAATAATGTTTACTTAATTATTTCGAGTGCATTGTCGAGTGTTTTGCAAATTGAGAAAACAAGGTTAAGCTTCATAACGCTGAAAAGGTTTTCTACGTAGTTATTTGCATTAAAAACAACAAATTTACCGTCTAGTTTTGAAACTAAAGCATTTCCGGAAAGGAACGAGCCCATAACAGGAGAGTTTAAAAAGAATACTTCTTTCAAATCAACTAAAATGTTTTTTAAACCTTTTTTCTGAATTTCTTTAAATGTCTCACGAATCTGCTCGGCATCTTCAATTGAATGGAAATCTCCAATCATTGTAACAACAGCATAATTATCAAAATACTCGATTTTAATATTGTTGTTCATATTTATTTCCTATTAATTTTAAAAAAATATACTATAAAAAAAGCAAGTTAATAAATTTTTACTAATTATTTATCATATTTTATTAAAGGAAGTTCTAATAATTCAATTTTTCTGCTATTCTGTCCCCCCAAGATAAAGAAAGTCTTTATTGAAATGGAGATGACATCACTAAAAGTGTCATTCTGACGGATGTCAGAATGACACTTAAAAGTATAAAATTAATGTGGTCAAGCACTACTACTTAACCACATTAAATAAATATAATAATTATCCTGTCATTCTGAAACGAAGTGAGGAATCCCAAGTTTCGTAGTAGTAATGACTTGTGAGATTTCTCGCTGCGCTACGAAATGACAAGCATGCGAAATAACAAAGTACGAGGCATCAGGAGTTCTTAATTTTGTTTGTAGCTTTTAGCTACGATATGTCATCTCCATTTAAATATCGCACTTCCTTTACCTTAGGTCCAGAATAACAATTAACAATTAACAATTAATCATTAATCATTAATCATTATTACAAGTATCTATGTATCATACCGACCTGTTGTTTAAAAACTGGATTGTATTCTTCAGGTTTTCTTCCGAAACAAAAGTCTAAAGACTCGTAGAACGATATTTCGTTTAAATCTACGAAGCGTTGTTTGATAGCTTCTTGTGTCGGGATATAAGTAACTTCTTCGTGTTCTACTCCTACAACTGTAACACCGAAAATACCGTTTCTCATAAGCAATACAGCCCCACCACCGGCTTGTTTACCGAAAGTAACATCATAGCAACTGGAATCTCCGGAGCGAACAAGGTGCCCTAAACTAATTTCACGAATTTCCGGGAACATATAAATGCTATCGACATAAATACCATGACGTTCTAAAAATGGTTCCCAGTCTGGGTCCTGGTGCATAAAATATTCAATTTGACTTCTAACGTAGGCACCAACACCAGTAAGTTTTTCGTGTCCAAAAGAATCTTTTTTACTATCATCTGAAAAGTGTCTTCCTTCTTTGCTTTTAACACCTTCAGCAGCAACTATTATATAGGTTGAACCTTTCACATCACTTGTTTCCAAGCGGCTCATATACCTTTTTTTGAAATGATGATATACAACTTCATAGTCCACAGGTATTTCCGGAATAAGAATGCAATCAGCTTCAGCGCCGATGCCTCCGCGAAAGGCAGTGTGCCCTGCGTATCTTCCAAACACTTCAATCACCAATGCTCTGTTGTGAGTAAGTCCGGTAGTTCGTAAATCCTGAGTGAAGCGTGAAATTCTGTTAATTGTAGAATCGCCACCAACGGAATAAGTTTGCAAATCCAAATCCATCGTTTTAGGGACGTGGACGCAGTTGATTCCCTGATTGACTAAATCGACCATAACAGAGCCGGTATCATCACCACCTGCAATTATTAATCCGTCAATATTATGTTTATTTAAGCCCAGACGAATTTTTTCGTATTTTGAAGCATCTTTGATTTTAGCAATTTTTACTCTTGAATGTCCTGCTTCTGAGCCGGCAACACCGGAGTGGATTTTATCAACTCTGTCTTCATCAATAACGATTGGAGTAAGATTTGCAAGATTATAAAGCCCGGCATACCCATTAGGAATAATACAAATTTCAATTCCGAGGTGATGAGCCATACGGGCAGCACCAGTAATAAATGCATTTAAGCCGCCACAATCGCCACCGCCTGTTATTAGTCCAATTTTTTTCATTTTTGACATTTTCTACTTGTTTTATGTTAAAAAAAATAATTCATTTTTATTTCTCAAATATAAAATGACTAATTTAAAAATTTTCACACACATTTTGTATTTTTTTTTGAAAATATCTTTAAAAACATTAATTATTTCATTATTTTTGGAGTTATGGATAGAACAAAACCGATAGGTGTTTTTGATTCTGGAATTGGTGGATTGAGTGTATTAAAACAATTCATCAGGTTTTTGCCCTTTGAAAGATATATATATCTTGGCGATACAGCGCGAGTCCCTTATGGAAATAAATCTTATCAAATTGTAGAGCAATACGCCAGACAATCAACAGAATTCCTTTTAGAAAAAGGAGTTAAGCTCATTGTTGTTGCTTGTAATACAGTATCTTCAATAGCACTCGAAACTATAGAAAAAATTGCAGATGTACCTGTTATTGGGATGATTGAGCCGGCTGTTAATGCTGCTTTAAGAGAAACAAACAATAAACGGATTGGAATAATTGGTACCCGGGCAACTATATCAACCAATGCTTATTTGAATACTATTAAATCAAAAATTGGTAATGACGATTTTCAGGTATTTTCAAAAGCTTGCCCTTTATTCGTTCCGTTGGTTGAAGAGGGACTGCTGCGCCATTCCGCTACTGAACTTATTGCAAAAGAGTATTTAGAAGAATTTATCGAAAATAACATTGATACTCTAATTCTTGGTTGTACTCATTATCCGTTACTAAATGAATTAATAAGAAATATTTTGAAAGATGTAGAACTTATTGATTCAGGGGAAAATGCTGCTGTCCTTGCGATTAGACTTCTTGCCGAGCAAAAAGCATTAACTGAAATTCAAAATGAATTTGTCAGAAAACCATTTATTGATTTTTATGTAACAGATGTTCCTTCAACTTTTTTTGAATTAGCACAAAGATTTTTGGGTTTTCCAGTAGATAAACCGAATAAAATTTCACTTGAAAAATTTTAAAAAATAAATATATGCCAGAAGAAAAAGCAAAAGCTAATGATAATAATATCAATAATATAGAAAGTATTACAAATGAATTGCATGAGCAATTAGCTCAGTCTTTTTACGATACTATTCAAATATTAACGACTATAGCTCCTCTTAGGGAATTCTTTTACGACAGCAGCCATTCTCATTTTGTTTCTGAAAAATCAGTAGAAGTAGCAAAAAAGCTGGGAATGAATGAAACAGATATTTTTGAAATCCAAATAGCCGGTTTAATTCACGACATTGGGAAGCTTGGATTTAAAGATGGCTTGCTTGTTAAATTTACTAATGAAATGAAAGAAAGTGAGTATAAGCAATATATTACTCACCCTACAATTGGGAAGCAAATATTAGACAAACATATCGGATTCAAAACTATTGCTGAAATCGTTTATCAGCATCATGAAAAGATTGATGGCTCTGGCTTTCCAAATCATTTAATGGGAAAAGAAATTAATCCCGGAGCAGCTGTTATATGTGTAGTCGATACTTTCCACAACCTATTTTGCAAGAGACCAAGTTATAAACCAACTGCACCTACAAGTTCTTCTTTATTAATCGGTTCAAACTCCTATTTAGAGTCAACAAGTGATAAATTTGCAGCATCTATGAACTATCTTCAAACAAAAGCCGGTAATTTATTTGATACTAAAGTCGTTGAAGTTTTTACCGAGATTATTAGGGTGGAAAGACAAATGCTAGGCAAAAGAACTATTATGAGAATTCCTATCAATAAGTTAGAACCTGGTATGATTATTGCCGAAGATTATCATAGTTCCTTTGGTTTATTAATTGCTGCCCAAGGCGAAGCAATTACCGAAGAAATGAAAAGGTCATTATTCAAACTTTCTGAGGCAGGAGAGGTCCCACCTCGAATTCTTATTATGAAATAGCTTTTTTGGATACGTTATGGATAATCTTATACAAAAAGTGTTAATTGTTGACGACGAACCAGCTTTTAGGAAGTTCTTGAAAACTATTATTGAGAAAGAACTAAAAATAGAAGCTTTTGAAGCTAAAGACCCTATTGATGCATTCGATTTTCTTGAGAAATTTACGCCAAATTTAATTATTCTTGATATGGAAATGCCTGTTATGGATGGTTTTACTGCTCTAATTAAGTTAAGAAGTATGCCAGACAAAAGTAATATTCCCGTTATTGCTTGCACTGCTCTTAGCTCGTCTTCACTTTTAAGAGGTTTGCTTAAACTTAATATTTCTGATTATATTGTTAAACCATCTAACGCAGCTACCATTTTAGCTAAAATTAAAAAAGCTCTTAATAATTATTAATTGTTAATTATTAATTGTTAAT
>ERZ795059.6153-NODE-6153-length-10727-cov-6.331709_pt1 | contig 10727 bp, 9 predicted proteins | sample MGYA00375143_ERZ795059 | MGnify/ENA primary metagenome ERZ795059 (study PRJEB30188, sample SAMN05720168) | activated sludge metagenome | isolation source: Anaerobic digester | place: USA | collected 2015-01-07 ... | reverse complement strand
CCCTTAGTCCGGCATTTATTAGTGATAATTTTGATAATGGAGCGCTTACCTGGGCAAAAACAGGCTCTTGGGGACTTAACAGCAACCAGTTTGTTTCTCCAGACAATTCACTGGCAGATAGTCCTTCAGGAAATTATACCCCTGACAGTCAATCATATTGCAGATTCCCTTCTGCTATTGATCTATCTGAATGCTCAAATGCCTCAGTCTCTTTTATGGCAAAACATCAAATCGCTTTAAAGGGAGAATATATTGCATTTGAAATATCAACGGATGCCATCAACTGGCAGGCATTAAAAATCTTTACAGGTAATCAGCCAGACTGGAGTGAATATTACTTAAGCTTAAATTCATATCTTGGACAATCTGTATGGATGCGATTTGTCTATAATAACAATTACAATAGTACGTCAGATGGCATTTATATTGATAATTTCCAGGTTTTTAAAAACTCAAACTGTGTTTCAGCTAATGATCACAATGTAAATTCCCTTTCATTTAAAGTACTTGGCAACTATCCAAATCCTTTCAATCCGGATACCCATATTCGTTTTCAGATTGAACAGGCTGGTACAGTTGATTTAAACATTTACAATATCAAAGGGCAAAAAGTCTATAGTCAAAAAAAGTCCTTTAGTAATGCAGGTATTCATCAGATAAACTGGTCAGGGAAAGATAATGAAAAACATCCGACAGGATCAGGCATCTATTTCTATCGTTTAAGTTATCAAGGCATCCATCAAACAGGAAAAATGCTGTTAATTAAATAATTAAAAGCGCAAGACAGCAACTTGCGAGAAAAGAGGATGACATGAAAAGAATGATTATATTACTAACGGCTTTATTCTTTATTCTTTCATGTCATTCTCAATCTTCAAAGGAGGCAAATATGCATCCATTAGCAAAAATGAAAACGCCTATATTCTGGGCTGAAGGACATCCTGGCCAGTTAAACAGAGAAAATTGGGTAATCGAAGTCAGCGGATTATGCGAAAATCCAAAAACCTTTACATGGGGTGACTTACAAAAAATGAACAAGACAATTGCTGATGCCAGGTTAACCAGTGTAACCCGCTGGTCTGTCAGAGGGAACTGGGGAGGAGTCCGCCTGTCAGATATCATGGATAGTGTTAAAGCCACATCAAAAGTAAAATATTTAAGATTTTGGTCTTATGGCTCGGTTTATGACACCAGCATCCCTGTAGATATAGCCAAAAAAGATAAAACCCTTTTAGCGTGGGAATATGAAGGAGAATTGCTGACCGAAGATTACGGCGGGCCAGTTCGAATTTTCTGTCCTTACTTGTGGGGTTATAAATCTGCAAAATCCGTCATCAAAATTGAGCTGACAGAAAAATACCATCCAGGGTTTTGGGAAAAAAGAGGATATACAGACTCTGGAAAAATTGAAAAAGGCTATGTAAGAGATGTCAATGACAATTTCCGATATAAAGATATACCTGAAGGAGAAGTAACAGATTTCTAATTTAACTAAACATTGATTTCTAAAAGACTTTATTATCCCCCCTTTTTTAACAAATCTCTCCTCAAATAAAGCATTTTTTGTTAGAAATTCTCATTTTTAAAAAGAAGTTTCTCTTCTTTTAAAAAGCCTTTTTTTTCAATAATTATCGGTTTTCCAAGGATTTGGCATAATAATTGCGAACTTTTTTAAAAATTTAAAATAAAAAGATTGACAAAATACTAAAAATCAGAAATATTAGGTTTTATGGAAAATATAATAAGAGTTCAGAGTTTAGCTAAAAGCTATGGTAAAAAACAAGTCGTCAGCGATATCAGTTTTGAATTTAAACAAGGCGAGATAGTCGGGATTTTAGGACCAAATGGTGCAGGTAAATCGACCACTTTTTATATGATACTTGGTCTAACCAAACCAAATGCCGGTAAGATTTTCTTTAATGATACTGAAATCACCCGAAAACCAATGTATAAAAGATGCCAGCTTGGAATGGCATATCTGGCACAACAACCTTCCATTTTCCATAAACTGACTGTTGAAGAAAACATAATGGCAATCCTTGAAACGATGCCGTACAGTCGTACTGAACGTCGACAAAAGCTGGAAGCTTATCTGGCAGAATTAAATCTGACCCCATTGGCAAGACAAAAAGCCTATACCCTTTCAGGCGGAGAAAGAAGAAAACTGGAGATTACTCGTTCTCTTGTTACAAATCCTTCCTTTTTACTGATGGATGAGCCTTTTGCCGGTGTCGATCCGCTTGCAGTTGCTGATATTCAGGATATCATTGTCAAATTAAAAGAAGAAAAAAACATGGGTATATTCATTTCTGATCATAACGTAGCAGATACATTGTCAATCACACAAAGATCTTACATCATATTCCAGGGGAAAATACTGATTTCAGGAACTTCAAAAGAGTTAATTAATGATCCGGAAGCAAGAAAACTATACTTAGGAGATCGTTTTCTAAATCCAATGTTTGAATAATCATTTTTATATTACAAACATCCTGTTTGTAGTAAGCACAATTCATAGAGTCAGGGGGCATTTAAAAAGATGAATGATTATCTGAATCTGATAAATCGTATAGTCACTTGTCGAAAAGACTTAGGGGGGTATTGTATATGACTCATAAAATGTCACAAAGTCTTTCATACAAACAAATTCAGGAAATGTCCCTGAAACCTCAGATGATTCAGTCTCTGAAAATGCTGGCTTTACCCATGATGGATCTGGAACTGGAACTTAAAAACGAAATTGTAGCCAATCCGCTTCTGGAAATCGTGGAAGATTATGAAGAAGACAATCAAAAAAACGATATAGATGAAATTGAAATCAAAGAAGACGATGGAGAAATCAAACAAACACTGGACGAAGTGAAGGAATTAAGTGAAATTCTCGACACCTGGAATGAATACCATGACGATAAAGATTACTCATCAAAAAGTCTTGACGAAGAAGAAAACAACTATGACAACTACATCAAAGTAGAAGACAATCTTAAAAAAGAATTTATTGAATTCATCGAAAATTATCCATTAAGCGATAATGAAAAAGATTTTGCTTTCGAAATCATTGAAAGAACAAATGAATATGGTTTTTTACCAGTAGATTATGATATTTACGAAATTGCATCAGAATATGAACTAACGGAAGAAGAAGCAGATAAAGTCCACCAGATGATTTTACATACTAAGCCAAAAGGAATTACAGCCAGATCTATTGAAGAATGCCTGATAGCCCAGTTAGAAGAATATGAGCTGGATGATCATGTGCTTGTCAATATCATTCAAGAAGATTTTAATGATCTGATCCATCGTAAATTTCAAAACATTGCGGATAAGTATGAGCTTACAGAAAAAGAAGTTTTAGCATTCAGAGAACGTATTTCCATCTTAGACCCCAAACCCGGTATGCGGCTTAATACTTCAAAAGCAAATTATATTGTTCCTGATATCATAGTCAGAAAAATAGAGGATGATTACGAAGTCATTATCAATGATTTCTACATCCCAAAAATAGTGCTAAGTAAGCATTACAGATCAATGCTTCACGAGTCTGCAAAAGATAAAGAGACAGTTAAATACATTCGTTCTAAAGTCAATTCGGCTAAATTTCTCATTAAATCAATTTTTATGAGAAACCGAACTCTTGAACGAGTCATGAAATCCATCATCAATTATCAAAAAAACTTTTTTTTCAACAATACAGGCATTTTAGATCCTTTAACTTACTCAGTAATCGCTAATGATCTAAATGTAAATGAATCCACAATTTCCAGAGTAGTAAAACATAAATACGCAGACACACCTTTTGGTATCATGTGCCTGAAAGATTTCTTTTGTTCTGCAGCAGGAAAAGATAAAAACTATGAATCTGTTTCCAGACAAAATGTGCAGTCCCAGATTCATGACCTAATCGAAAAAGAAGATAAAAGAAATCCGCTGAGTGATCAGGATTTAGTTGATATTCTAAAAGAAAGAGGTATCAGCGTATCCAGACGCGTAATCGCAAAATACAGGGAAGAATTAAAGATACCGAATAGTCGTTTAAGGAGAAAATAATGGAACACTTTCAAGTGGCTGTCATCGGAGGAGGACCGGGAGGGTATGAAACCGCAATCCGGTTGAATCAATATCAAATCAGTACCGTCTGCTTTGAAAAAGAGCGTTTAGGCGGTGTATGCTTAAACTGGGGATGTATCCCAACTAAAGCCCTTGTAAAAGTGGCTGACTTATATGCCGAAATGAAACATGCTGAAGAATTTGGTATTCAGATAAGGGACGTAAAACTCGAATTTGATAAAGTTTATAATAGAAAATCTCAGGTAGTTGAAAAACTGGTTTCTGGCATCGAATATATCTTTAAAAAAAGAAACATTCCTGTTATAACAAAGAAAGTGGATAAAATATCTAAAGAAGCAGGAATATATAGCATTATAGCTGAGGGTGAAGTCCAGTGCACAGCTGACTATATCATATTAGCGACAGGTTCTGTTCCAAAAGAGCTGCCTTTTATGGCATTTGATGGAAAATCTATTTTATCTTCCAATGAAATTCTTAACATCTCTGACCAGCCAAAATCACTGGCTGTTATCGGTGGAGGTGTTATCGGCTGTGAATTTGCATCTATCTTTGCACAATTTGGTACTCAGGTTGAAATCATTGAATTCTTACCTGAACTGGTTGCAAATGAAGATGAAGAAGTATCTAAACGACTAGCTCTCGCACTAAAAAAACAAGGCATTAAACTACATTTGAAAACAGGTGTTGAAAAAGCAGAAGTAACAGAAGACAAAGTCATATTGAGTCTTTCAAATGGTAAATCAGTAGAAGCAGAAAAAGTACTGGTTTCTGTAGGTAGAAAACCAGTCTGTGATATCTCTTTTGAAGGTTTTGATATTGTGAAAGACAAGGATTTTATCATCATCAATGATGATTGTCGAACCAATGAACCTTATATATTTTCAATTGGTGACGTAACGGGAAAACTCCAGTTAGCTCATACGGCAAGTAAGCAGGGTTTACGAGTCGCTGAGCTGATTAAAGGAGAAATTAAGAATGAAACAATACATCAGGAAGAACTAATTTACCATAACATTCCCCGCTGTACCTTTACAAACCCGGAAATAGCATCCTGTGGGCTTACAGAAAAACAGGCTCAGGAAAAATATGGCGAAATACACGTTGGCAAATTTCCATTTGCTGCAAATGGCAAATCACTTGGAATGGGTAATAATTTTGGTTTTGTTAAATCAATAGCTGACAAAAAAACAGGAGTAATCGTTGGTTTGCATATTATTGGGCCGGTTGCGACAGAACTGATTGCGCAGGCATCGTTTTTAATCAATACCCAATCCACAGCAGAAGTAATTGAAAAAGTGGTATTTGCCCACCCAACACTGTCAGAATGTGTGATGGAATCAATTGAAGACTTACATAAAATGGCAATCCATACCGTTTAATATTATATTATCAATAAGATTGAATATCTTATGAAGGTATTCAAAAAAGAAAGGGGTACGCTATGCAGATTACAATCACTGCTCGTCATTTCGAATTGACAAAAGCAATTCGGACTTATGTAGAAGATGCTTGTGAAAAATTGACTCGCTACTTTGATCACATCATCAATATTCACCTCACACTTGGTTTAGAAAACAGTCGTAATATTGTTGATATGTCTCTGCATGCTTCAAAATTTAACCTGCAAAGTCAGGCTGAACAAATGGACATGTACGCTGCAATTGATGAAGCAATTGACAACATGGAAGCTCAGATTAAAAAGCTGAAAGACAAAGTCACTGATCATCAGAAACGCAGATTGAAAGAAGAGCCAAATTTTGTTTATGCCAATCTTTATGAGAAAAATCATGAAGCAAAATCAAAAAAAGTGATTCGGACAAAACGAATTGTAGCAGAATCCCTTACCGTGTCTGAAGCCATAGATAAGTTTACTGAAATCGAAGATAACTACTATGTTTTCAGAAATGTTGAATCCGACAGAATCAATGTTCTGGTAAAAAAGAACAATGATTATTTCAAACTTATTGAACCATAAGAAGAGGGCAGCGGCTTACGCCGCCCTTTCTTTTTATATCATCTGGAAGTCAGGAATTTTATGTATCACCTGAAAACAGGAAAATCCTCTTCAACTCAAAATAACAGTGGATTTTCATGTGATTCAATCATGCTTAATCGTACTACAATCAGGGTAACTTGTATCAGTTGCCCTGATTGTAGTAATTTTTACAAAACAGATAACATAAAATATTCAGCTTATTTCAGCTGTACAAATAGGCCTATATCAGGAGAAAGACTGCTGTCTAAATTATTATGAAAGAATTGAGTATTAAACATTTTTTCGATCTTTGCCGCCAAAGATTTGTCCTCTCAATTGTTACTGACCCCGGATCTATGGATAAAAAAATTATTGAACCCCATATTCATCGACCAGGGCTTGCTTTGTCTGGTTTTTTTGACAGATTCCCCTATCAGCGAATTCAACTTCTGGGTGAAACGGAAATCAATTATTTACAAACCCTGCAGGATGATATTCTCTATGACCGCCTAAATGAAATGATGAGTATGAATATCCCTTGTTTCATGGTCAGTAAAGGACTTTCAGTGCCCAGCCAGATGGAATTTATTGCTAATGAAAAAAACGTACCTATTATTGTCAGCCGACTTGCTACAGAAAAACTCTATTGGCAGTTAAGCCGGTTTATGAGAGATTACTTTGCACCAGAACAATCCTTACATGGTACTCTGGTTGAAGTATTTGGCGTAGGTATTCTTCTGGCTGGACGTAGTGGAATTGGAAAGAGTGAATGTGCATTAGAATTAGTTGAAAGAAAGCACAGGTTGATTACAGATGATATTGTGAAATTAAAACTTCAGGAAGACAAGCTTTACGGTATGGCAACCAAAGACATAGGACATTTTATGGAAATCAGGGGAGTTGGTATTATCGATGTAGAAAGAATGTTTGGTATTGAAGCGATACGAAAAGAATGTAAAATCGATATTCAGGTAGAGCTCATGCCCTGGCGTGAAAATATGGATTACGAACGAATTGGTCTGACTAATCAACATACAGAATTACTTGGGATAAATATACCAACAATCTATCTTCCTATTTCTCCAGGGAAAAACGTATCGGTCATTATTGAAGTCATAGCCATGAATCATATACTTAAAACTTATGGGTATGATGGAGCTGAAGCGATGCAACGTAAACTGGCTGAAGAAATGCAACAAAAGACAAGAATGAGAACTATTAGCGGAAATTTACAGGAAAATTAAGGATAAATTATGTTTAGAAAAAAAATTACTGTACAAAACAGATTGGGATTACATGCCCGCCCTTCATCATTGTTAGTAAAGCTGGCCAATAAATTTCGTTCTGATTTTCATATCCGTAAAGAAGATATGACGATTAACGGTAAAAGTATCATGGGTGTAATGATGCTGGCAGCAGAATATCAATCAGAAATTGAACTGATTGCAGATGGAGTGGATGAAGATTATTTGATTGAGGAAGTAGAAAAATTGTTCGCTGAAAAATTTGGAGAAGATTAATGATGTTTTTCATTGAGGGTGTTAAGGTATCAAATGGAGTAGGTATAGGTAAAGCACGTATCATAAATGAAAAGAAAATTGTTTTTGATGAAAGACAGATTCAAAAACATGAAATCGAAAATGAAAAAGACAGATATAATCTTGCAATAGAGATTTTAAGCAGAGACATTGAAGAGTATATTGAGAAATATGCCTTTTCCAAAGAAGATAAAGAAATTCTCGATACTCATAAACTGATACTGACTGATCCTGACATTAAAAAAGGTATTTTTGATTTAGTATCAGAAGATCTACATAATCTGGAACAGGCTACTACGCTTTATTTTAATAAAACAATCAATTTCTTTAAGAATATGGATAATGAATTTTATGCAGAAAGAGCTATAGATTATAAAGATACGTATGAAAGACTAATGAACTATCTGCTTAAAAAAGATGATACTCTTTCTGATCAACTAGAAGAAAACTGTATTGTTGTCATGGAAGATATTCCTCCTTCAATGATTTCAGAAATTGTAAAAAGAAAAGCTCAGGGATTAATCCTGCAAAGAGGAAGTAAAACCTCTCATTCAGTTATTCTGGCCAGGGCAATGAACCTGCCTGTCATTACAGGAATTCACTTTTATCACAAAATCCATGACAATGATATGATTATTCTCGATGCTGAACAGGGTCAGGTGATAGTAAACCCTGACCAGGAAACAATAGAAAGATTTGAAGAATTGAAGTTAAAAGAAGACATTGAATTTGATTATCTCAAAAATATCATATCCTTGCCAACAGAAACAGCCGATGGAGAAAAAATCCATCTGATGGCAAATATAGAATTGCCAACAGAAATTGATACCGTCAGTAATATTCACGCAGACGGTGTTGGACTGTTCAGAACGGAATTTTTTTATATAAACAGAGCCTTAATGCCATCTGAAACTGAGCAGTTTAATATCTATAAAAATATTGCCATTCAATCTAAAGGAAAGCCAGTAATTATTCGTACAATTGATATCGGCGGAGACAAATTGGCAAATTGGTATCCTCATTTTAAAGAAGATAATCCCTATCTGGGTTGTCGCGGAATCCGTTTTTCTCTGAAATACCCCAACGTTTTTAAAACACAGATTAAAGCGATTTTAAAAGCATCAGTTTTTGGAAATATTCATATCATGTTCCCTTTGATATCTTCAATTGAAGAATTTCGAATTGCAAAAAAGTATGTCATTGAATGTATGAAAGAGCTAGATGAATACTCTATCGAATATAATCAGGACATCAAAATCGGCACAATGATAGAAATACCTTCTGCAGCGCTTATCTCTGATATACTTGCAAAAGAAAGTGATTTTTTCAGTATTGGCACGAATGATTTGCTTCAATATACTGTAGCAGTTGACAGAAACAACGAGAATGTAGCCAATTATTATAATTTGTATAACCATGCATTCTTACATCTCATTAAAATCACTGCAGAATCTGCAATTAAGCATAAAAAACCTGTTGCTGTCTGCGGAGAAATTGCCAGCGATGAGCAGTTTATTGCTTTGCTTTTAAAATTTGGGATAAAAGAACTCAGTGTGAATCTTCATAATCTACTTAGAGTTAAACAATATATACGCTCCATCAGTTATCAGAAACTAATTGAATATCCAGACAAACTAAACACACTCATGGAAAGCAGTGAAATCAAGTATTATCTGGATAATCTAAAGCAATCTATTTTAATAAAACAGGAGGGGAAATGAGTATCAGATTAGATTACGCAAATCTAATGAAATCTTCAAAGATTGATTGTGGTATTACTGTTGCTGAGATTGAGAATAATTCTCACTTATGTTTGAATGCCTGGAACAGATTTCAAGAAGAACGAAAAAAAGATATTCTGGGATTTTATGATCTACCTGACTATCAGGTTGATCATATTATTGAATATATTGACTCAGTTAAAAATGATTATGATGATATGGTTGTTTTAGGCATTGGTGGCTCTGCCTTAGGAAATAAAGCGATATATTCTGCTCTTAAAACAGTTAAAAAATTAGATAAAAGATTACATGTCATGGATAATGTAGATCCCTACATGATAGAAGACATACTGAGTCAAATTAACTGGAACAGAACTCTATTTAATGTTATTACCAAATCTGGTACAACCGCTGAAACCATGTCCACTTTTTTAATTATACTCGATTTACTGAAAAAAAAATGTCCTGATACCTATAAAAAACAAATTATAATAACAACAGACAAAGAAAAAGGATTCTTAAGACAACTGATTAAAGAAGAAGGCTACAAAGATTTTATCGTGCCTGATAGTGTAGGAGGTCGTTTTTCTGTTCTGACAGATGTAGGTTTAGTATCTTCAGCCTTCATCGGAGCTGATATAAAAGCCATGCTTAAAGGTGCAGCAAACATGAGAGACAGATGCGACAAAGATTGTATCTGGCAAAATCCGGCTTATCTTAATGCAATGATTCACTATCTGTACATGAAAAAAAATAAGAATATTTCTGTAATGATGCCTTATGTCAATTCTTTATATGACTTTGCGGACTGGTACAGACAGTTATGGGCAGAAAGTCTTGGAAAACGATTTGATCTCGCAGGTAAAAAGATTGAAGTAGGACAAACTCCGGTAAAAGCATTAGGTACTACCGACCAACACTCCCAGATTCAGCTTTATGCTGAAGGTCCAAATGATAAAATTATTACATTTATTACGGTAGAAAATTATGGCTTTGATTTCAAAATACCCAATCTTTATCCAGAGAGAAGCGAAATCAATTACCTGGGAGAAAAAAATATCAGTGAATTACTGCTAGCAGAAAGACTCGCAACTGAAATTGCACTCACAGATGCCAGACGCCCCAACTGTAACATCATTTTCCCTGAGATTAACGAAGAAAATCTAGGCGAGTTTATATACCTGTACGAAATGCAGACAATCATTGCAGGTTATTATCTGGACATCAATCCTCTTGATCAGCCTGGTGTTGAAGCAGGCAAGATTGCAACTTATGCCCTGATGGGAAAAAAAGGTTTTGAAAAACAAGCCGAAGAAATTAAGGCTTACATAAATGAAAAAAGTAAAAATGGACGGTTTATATGAATGTGTTAGATAACATCGATTTAATCAAACAGATAGATACAGAAGATATGTATCATAAAAT
>ERZ795059.6151-NODE-6151-length-10731-cov-5.622049_pt1 | contig 10731 bp, 8 predicted proteins | sample MGYA00375143_ERZ795059 | MGnify/ENA primary metagenome ERZ795059 (study PRJEB30188, sample SAMN05720168) | activated sludge metagenome | isolation source: Anaerobic digester | place: USA | collected 2015-01-07 ... | reverse complement strand
CCGCTTTGTTAAAAAAGGCGACGTGGTCGTGGTTAAGCCCAACATGGCTTGGGACCGGACGCCGCGGCAGGCGGCCAATACCGACCCCATGGTCGTGGCCGCGCTGGTGGAATTATGTTATAAGGCCGGGGCTAAACGCGTGAACGTGTTTGATATCCCCTGTAACGAGGACCGCCCGGTTTATGAGCACAGCGGCATTGCGGCGGCGGCCAAAGAGAAAGGGGCGTTTGTTTATTTCGCGGACCACTGGAATGTCGTGAAAGCGAAATTTAGCTACAACAGTTCCATGGAGGGCTGGCCGGTTCTGCGTGACGCGGTGGTGTGCGACACGTTCATTAATGTCCCGGTTCTGAAGCATCATGGGTACACGAAATTGACCCTGTCGATGAAAAACCTGATGGGGGTTTGCAGCGGGAAGCGGGGGTTGATCCATCTGGATATCGGCACAAAACTGGTGGATATGACTGATTTTATCAACCCGGATTTGACGGTGATCGATGCCACCCGCGTGCTGCTGCGTAACGGCCCCAGCGGCGGGAATGAATCCGACGTTCAGGCGTTTAACACGGTCATCGCCGCGACCGATCCGACGCTGGCTGACGTTTATGCCTGTTCCCTGGTGAAAATTGACCCGGCCGAGATCCCGTATTTAAAAGCCGCCATGGCCCGGGGAGTTGGCCGCAGTGATTTGACTCAGGCGGATGTCCTGGAGGTTCAGGCGTGATGCCGGCGGTAACCGGACGGCTCTTTGAAGGAAGGTCCTTTTTGCGTTTATGAAAAAACTCGTCCTTTTACGGCGCATTTCACAGGCTCTGTTTTTAGGGCTTTTTGTTTATATCCTCTGGTCCACGACCTACCCTCTGGGCGGCGGGATTTCCCCGAGAATCCTGTTTAATCTGGACCCTGCGCTCATGATTTTTACTGCTGTGAGCGAACGGCTCCTCCTCCCGGGCCTGGTGTTTGCCTTTCTTATGATCGGAGCGACTTTTATCCTGGGCCGTTTTTTTTGCGGGTGGGTGTGCCCTTTGGGAACGGTCATCGACGCCTTCGGTTCTCTCCGGAAGAAGAACGCGCGTGACCTGTCCTGGCTGAACAACCGGCGCCTGAAAAATATCAAATACGTGTTTTTAGGGATATTTTTCCTGCTGGCCGTGGCTGGCTTTCAGGCGGTTTGGGTGATGGACCCTGTTGTGACCGCGGCCCGGGTTGTGTCCCTCAACGTGATTCCCGCGGTGACCTTCGCGGCGGACCGCGGTTTTGTCTGGCTGATTCAGCGGTTCGGCCTTTACGGAGGATTTTATGATTTTTACCGCGGTCTGAAGGCGGGAGTTCTGGGGGTGAGGATCGTGTTTTTCGCCAACGCCTTGATCACGTTTATATATTTTCTGGTTATCGGGTTTTTATCTTTGGTGGTCGCGCGGCTGTGGTGCCGCGCGCTGTGCCCTTTGGGCGCGCTTTACAGTTTGGTCGCGCTGTTTTCGCGGCTGGAACGCAAAGTCGACGCCTGCAACGGGTGCGGGCTGTGCCGCCGGAACTGCCGCATGGGCGCGATCCGGGAAGAGGGGGATTACGATAAAGGGGAATGTGTTTTATGCATGGACTGCGTTTATGACTGCCCGACGGGCAAGACGCGGTTTGCCTTTAAAGGAGCGGCCGTGCCGGCCTTAGCCGCGCCGGCTGCGGGAAGCAAGGGCATGACCAGGCGGTCGTTTTTGTGGCTCATGGCCTCTTCGTTCTTGTCTTTGGGCGGGCGATGGGCGCCCGCGGCCCGGCGGCGTGTTATCCGGCCGCCCGGCGCCGTGGAAGAGGCCGGATTTTTAAATACCTGCGTGCGCTGCGGGAACTGCATGAAGGTATGCGTCACCAACGGGCTTCAGCCGGTGATGCTGGAATCCGGTCGGCAGGGGCTCTGGACGCCCCGGCTGGTCCCGGAGATCGGGTACTGCGAGTATAACTGCACCCTTTGCGGACAGGTTTGCCCGACGGGTGCGATCCCGCGGCTTTCCCGGGAAGCGAAAAAACAGGTTCGGATGGGGCTGGCGCGCGTGGACCGTTCCCTCTGCCTGGCCTGGGCCCATAACGAGCCGTGCATTGTGTGTGAAGAGCATTGCCCGGTCGCGGACAAGGCTATTAAGCTGGATATTGTCCGGGTTCACGGCCGGGATGTTTCCCGTCCTGTGGTGGACCGGGCGTTGTGCATCGGCTGCGGGATCTGCCAGAATAAATGCCCGGTCAGCCCTGAGCGGGCGATCCGGGTGGAGGCCTTTGTCCCATGAACGGAAAGAGCCAGGCCGTGAACCCGGACACAGGAATCCCTGCGCAAAAACTGCGGGTTTTTTCCGGCGAGCATCTTTGGTACGAGATCCACATGCTCTATGGGGTCATGGAGCTCCTTCTTCAAGGGGTCGACGATTATTATCTTTATAACGCCCTACTGGAAGCGTTTGTCCTGCACGCGAGCGTTATCTTGGATTTTTTTTACAAGCCGGCAGTCAAGCCCGATGATGCCCGCGCGGTCCATTACGTGCGCGACCCGCGCGCGTTTCATAAGGCGCTGCCGCCGTTTGAACAGAAGTTCGGAGGGTTCACCCGGAAACGCAACAAGGAAGTCGTGCATTTGAGCTACCGGCGGCTGTATGTGCGGCCGGAAGAAAAGCATTGGCGGTCCTCTAAGATCACCAAAGATATCCGCCGGATCGTTGACATTTTTCTGGATCACGCCGACCCGGCACGGCTTCATCCTAAAATGTACACATTAAGGACCGGGGCTGAACGCCGTGGCGCGTTTTGAGAAACGTTTAATCAGGAAGGGATTTCTAAACATAAACAGAGGAGAAGCGATGAAAAAAGTTTTTGTGCTGGACACCAACGTGCTGATACATAATCCGATGGCTTTGTACTCGTTCGCGGATAATAAGGTGGTTATCCCCATTACGGTTATCGAGGAGCTGGACAACCTGAAAAACAGCGTGGACAAGAAAGGGATGCACGCCCGCCAGGTCTTGCGGGAGATTGATATTCATATCAAGCACGGCGCCTTAAAGCAGGGGTCCAAGATGCCGAACCACGGAGTGATGGTGGTGTCCCTGGGTGCTCCGCCGGAAGAATTCCCCCTGCTGGACGCCAATATTAATGATAACAAGATTTTAAGCGTCGCGTGGGATCTGCAGCAGCGGGGGGAAACGGTCTTTTTTATTTCGAAAGACGTGAACGCCCGTATTAAAGCGGAAGCCCTGGGGATACGGTCGGCGGATTATGAGAAGGAAAAAGTCGAGTATGAGACCCTGTATAAGGGGTGGAAACAGGCCGCCCTGCCCAAACGGGACATTCAGAAATTGCGGCAGGGGCAGCTGGTGAAATTGAAGGGCGTCCATTTTAACTGCAATGAATACGCCGTGGTGTCCGCCCCCAAAGATCCGGGCGAGCAAGTGCTGTGCAAGTACGATGATGGGGAAGATGCCCTGCGGGCGCTCCCGGGAGCGTGCAACGTGATGGGCATCGTCCCGCTGAATATCGAGCAAAGGGTGGCGTTGGACCTGCTTCTGGACGACCGGATCAAATTGGTCACCCTTGTGGGGCAGGCGGGGACCGGGAAGACTTTGCTGGCGCTGGCCTCCGCCCTTGAAAAGATCCTCGCGCGGCACCCGGTCTATGAAAAATTGCTTGTCGTCCGGCCCATTGTCCCGTTAGGAAAAGACCTGGGGTATCTCCCGGGGACCAAGGAAAAGAAACTCAATTACTGGATGCAGCCGATTTTTGATAATCTGGTATTTTTACTTAAGCAATCCATCAACGCGCCGAACAAGGACTGGTCGACCAGCGATCTGACGCTGGATAACCTGCACAGGTCGGAGCTGATTGAAATAGACGCGGTCACCTATATCCGGGGGCGGAGCATTCCCAACCAGTTTTTTATCGTGGACGAGGCGCAGAATTTGACCCCTCATGAAATTAAGACGATCATTTCCCGCGCGGGGGAAGGGACAAAGATCGTCCTGACCGGGGACCCGGCGCAGATTGACAATCCATATCTGGACGCCAATTCCAACGGTTTGGCGTATGTGGTGGAGCGCCTTAAAAAATTTAATTTGTTCGGGCATATCCTGTTAACCCAGAGCGAACGGTCCAGTCTCGCGTCGCTGGCCGTGGAACATTTGTAAACCGGCCGGGGGCCGCCCAGGGAAGAGGGCATAGAATTTATGAGGGGCCATTTGACGCAGCAGCGCGCGTTTGACCAGACGGCCGGGTTCTTAAAAACGGCGAAGAGCGTTTTGTTTATCACCGGCGCGGGAATTTCTGCCGAGTCCGGGCTTCCGACGTACCGGGGGCTGGGCGGGATGTATAATGACCGCCTGACCGAAGACGGTGTCCCGATTGAAACCGCGCTTGCCGGAGCGACTTTGCGCCGCTCCCCGGACGTGACCTGGAAGTACCTCGCGCAACTGGAAGAACGGTTCCGGGGAGCGGCCTTTAACCAGGCACATCGGGTTGTCGCTGATATTGAGCGTCTCTGGCCGCGGGTCTGGGTGCTGACGCAGAATATCGACGGATTTCACGGGGATGCCGGTTCCAAGAACGTTATTGAGATCCACGGTAATATTCACCGCGTCCTGTGCGCCGCGTGCGCGTTCCGGATGAATATCCGGGATTTTTCTGAGATTGAGATCCCGCCTCTTTGTCCGCGGTGCGGGCATTTGATGCGGCCGGACGTGGTCCTGTTCGGCGAAACGCTGCCCGTTGAGGCGCTTACGACTCTAGTAGAGCAAATGGAGCAGGGGTTTGACCTGTGTTTCAGCATCGGGACAATGAGCGTGTTCCCCTATATCTGTCAGCCGCTGGAAGACGTCCAGAGGCGCGGCGGTTTTACGGTCGAGATTAACCCGGAAGAGACAGGACTGTCTTCCATCGTTGACGTCCGGATCGTTTCCGGCGCGGTTGATGCGTTGACGCGGATATGGGACGTTGTGTCTGGGGGCGCAGGGACGGCTGGACACTGTTTTTCATAAGGCGTTGGATTTTTGAGCCCGGACACAATATAATAATTGATAAAGGGGCCGGGGGAACCCGGATTATTCAAGCGGATTTTGATGCTATAAAACTAAGGAAGGAATCGCAGAGGTATGAAGAAGATCAGGATTTTATTTCTTGTTGTGAGTGTCTTGTGGGGCCTGGCCCCGAACGGGCAGGCCGCCCAGCCACGGCTTTTTGAGCGCCGGCTGCAGAAAAACATCACGCAGACGTATTTTGTGCAGACGCCCCAAGGGTACAACCCGGATCAAAAATACCCGCTTCTGATTGCAGTTCATTCAGAGAAGGAAACGTCCCGGGATGCCGTGGACCAATGGGGCCCGCTTGCGGATCGGGAAAATTATATTTTGATATGCCCGTCGTTCTCTTTGGGCTTTGAAACGCTTCAGAATAAAGAGGACCTCTGGCTGATGCACGTCCTGCTGGAGTTGCGGTCGGATTTTCCTTATGATCAGGATAAGGTGTATTTGGTCGGGTTTTCCGGCGGTGGGGAATGTGTCCACCGCATGGCTTTCAAAAGGTCGAATATTGTTCAGGCGGTGTGCGTGTTCGCGGCTGCGGAGTATGACATCCCGCCGACTCTGATGAGGAACCGGCAGGTCAAATTTTTCGTGGGCGTCGGGGAGAAAGACAATTTTGTTAAAGACAACCGGGTTTCCAAGTCGCAGAAGTTTTATAATCTGCTTAAAGTGACCGGGTATGACGTGACTTTTAAAATATACCCCGAGACCGGGCAGTCCCTCACCGAAGCGATGAGGGAAGACGCGATGATGTTTTTTAACACGATCCGCAAAAGCCAGTAGGGGGCCCCGCCATGGCCGATTTCCTGGAAAAAGTGTTTCATCTAAAGAAACGAGGGTCCTCCGTCCGGAAAGAAGTCCTTGCAGGGCTTACGACTTTTCTAACGATGTCGTATATCATTTTCTTGCAGCCGGCCGTGCTGTCCAGGGATTTCAGCGGGAACCCGACGGGCCTGGACTTCGGCGCGGTCCTTCTGGCGACCTGCCTTAGCTCCGCCGGCGCTTCCATTTTTATGGGACTTTACGCGCAATACCCCATTGCTTTGGCGCCCGGCATGGGAGAAAATTTTTTCTTCGTTTCTGTGATCATGACCCTGACCACCATGGGCGTCGCCGACGCCTGGCAAACCGCGCTGGGGATCATTTTTATTTCCGGGGTCCTTTTTCTTCTCCTTTCGGCCCTGCGGGTCCGGGAGGCCATCATTGACGCGATCAGCCCCAGCATGAGAAACGGGATTGCCGTCGGGATCGGCCTGTTTATCACGTTTATCGGCCTGCAGCACGGTCGCCTGATTATTGATAAGCCGGGAACCCTGGTGGGGTTGAATACCCATTTCGCGGCCCCGGATATCCTGGTTTTTTTTGCCGGGCTGATCGTCACCAGCGTCCTGAAGGTGCGGAAAGTCCGCGGCGCTATCCTGTGGGGAATCCTGGCCGGCGCCCTCGTGGCGCTGTGCCTGGGCAAGATTGAATATCGGGGGATATTCGGGCTCCCCGACATCCGGCAGCCGCTTATTTTCAAAATGAATATTGCAGAGGCGTTTCGCGTGGCTTACCTGCCGTTTATCATGGTGTTTTTATTTATGGATATGTTTGACACGGTCGGGACCCTGGTGGGGGTCGCGGAAGCCGCAGGGTTTATGGACGGCAACCGGCTGCCACGCGCGGACCGGGTTTTAATCGTGGACGCGGTCGGGACTCTGGGTGGCGCCTGCCTGGGCACGAGCACCGTCACGAGTTATATTGAAAGCGCGGCGGGGGTCGCGTTCGGCGGCAGGACGGGGTTAACGAGCGTGACCGTGGGCGCGTTGTTTCTTGCCGCGCTGTTTTTCGGGCCGCTTATCGGCATGATCGGGAATTACCCCCCCATCACGGCTCCGGCGCTGGTGATCGTCGGCGTTATGATGATTGAAAGCGTCAAAAAAATTGATTGGGACGACGCCTCGGAAAGCATCCCGGCATTTTTAACTATGATCGGGATCCCGTTTTGTTATTCCATCGCGGACGGCCTGGCGCTGGGATTTATCAGTTATCCGGTTATTAAGATGTTGAGCGGCCGGGGCCGGGATATGAGCTGGCTCATGGCTGTGCTTGCGGTTCTGCTTTTGGCGTATTTTATTTTCCTGCGAGGTCGCCTAGGCTAAAAGACGCGCATTTTCAGAATCCAGACATCGCGTCTAGGCCGGTGATCATAAAATTTTGCGCTCCCAGAGAAGCCAGTACGCATAGGTTGGCCAGGAGGAACAGGATTTTGAGGACAAAGGGCTGCTTCTTGGGGAAGGACCGCAAGAAGGCAATGTCCGTGACTCCCAGGGCGATCGCCTGCGATAACAGGATGCCGCGGATAAGCCCCCACAACGGATTGAAAATAAACGCGAAGATCATGATGCCGGCGGACGCGCCGAAATGATCGCTTTCCCAGAATGTGGCGTGAAGGCTGGCTTCCGGATTTTTTTTGCTGTTCGTTAATCTGGAAAAAGCCGCCTGCCTGGCCCCGAACACCCCTCCGAGGCAGACGGTCAGGATAATCCCCGCGGGTAATATTAAAAATAACAGGTCTTGATGCCGGGTTCTTAGAAGGTAGCGGAGCGTTTCGTTGGCCAGGAGTGCCGCCCAGATGCCTGGGGTTGCCAGGAGGATGCCGGCGAAGCTGTTGAACAAAATCAGGGTGACCGTCCCTTCAGGGCCTCCGGCAGGTTTTTCGGCCCGCAATGTCCCCAGGCCCCAAGCCGCTAGATAGAGGCCGGTGAAGAATGGGAAGACGAAAACAGGGTCGCTGAAAATATAGCTGAAAGCGGTCGCGAGCGCGATATATGTCAGGGCCCCGTGGCCAGCAGCGCATGAATTCAGAAATGTAAGGTGTTTATGGGGAGGCATAGTCTTCCGTTATCATTTTAAGCCGTGTTTTAATCGGGAATTTTGAAATCAACGTGTCATACCCGCTCAGGGAGTGGTCTGCCGTGTTGGGCAGAGAGTAGCTGATGATCCCGAATTTGGCCAGGTCCTTCCATCCGTATTCGAGACGGGGCCGGTATTTTTCTTTGTAATCTTCCAGAAAAGAAGCGCGGGATTTTTCCGAATGAAAAAGGACGAGTTGTTCCGTCTCTCCCAAAGATTCCTCTTTCCCCCGGTAGGATCCTGCAAGGGGAAACAGCCCGGCGTCCAACGCGGTCCGCGCTTGGACAGACATCTTTAACGGGGACGACAAGGTGTTGGATGTGATAACGATCACCCCGTGTTTTGAGAGGAGGCGTTTAAGGTCCCGCAGGAATTGAAGGCTTAAGGTTTTTGTTTTTATTAAATTTCTTGTCCCCCCCGGCGGGGCATCGACAATAATGAGGTCGTAATGCTTGTTGTCGCGCAAAACCCATTCGAAGGGATTCATGAAATGCAGTTTAACGCGCGGGTCATCGAAGGCGCGGCGGGTCAATTCCCGCAGGTAAGGATTTTCCCGGGTTATTGTGACCCACGCTTGATCGGGTTCCACGACCGTGATCTCCTTCGCGGATTTGTACTGGACCGCTTGCCGGGCCGCCAGCCCGTCCCCGCCGCCGAGAATAAGGAGGTCCTTGATGTAGGGCCGCAGAGTCATGTAGGGGTCAAACAGAAAGGCGTGCCCGGGGTCCCCCCGGGATTCTAACGGAAGGAAAAATTGTAACGCGCCGTTTGTCAGCCCCAAAATGAAATACTTGCTGGGTCTGGCGAGGATTTCTTTCTCTGTCTCTAAAACCGGCCACCCGTCTTTCCGGGTGATATACAGCAGAATTTGTTGAGACGGTGTCTGATCTTTGGCAATGAGTGTGGCCGGCCTGTGTCCCAGATAGGCCCTTTGAAGAACCGTGTTTTCTATTTTGTCACTCCACAGGGAGACGGCGAGAAAAAATCCCACCAGGGCGGCGATTCCCCAGCGCCAGAGGCGGTCAACCGGCTGGGCTTCATTCCGGGAGAGAAACAGGAATAGAACGAACAGAAAGTTTATAAAGGAGATCATGAGGGATGTTTTGAAAAAACCCATGGCGGGGAAAAATACCGACGTGTAAAGCAGCGAGGCGATCGCGCAGGCGAGGGAACTAAAGATTTTAACTGAGGCCCGGTCCCGGGCGCCATCTGTTGAAGAAAGCCGCGGGGGATAAAATTCCCTCCAGGCCCGCCCGCTTAAAAATCCAATAGCTGCGGCGAGAGCCAGCCCGAACACCCCGGCTTCCAGGTTGATAACAGCCAGGGAGTCAAAGAGGATGATGTCGATGCCGAGGATGCTGAAAAAACCGGCGAACGTCAAACCCATCTGGAGCCATATGAGTTTTTTCGGGGTCCTGTGCTCGGGCTCCGGGGCTGGCGCGCTCCGGCGCGCGCTGCCCAGGCCTATAAAAAGGATAAATACGGCGGCCACGACCGGATAAACAAACAGGTCTTCCCCGAACACCCTGGACAGCCGGGATGCGATCAGGAACAGATAGCAGGTCGGGCAGAAGGTCATTAAAAACGCCGCTGCGGGGTTAAATATCCGGATATTGTGGGCCAAGGTTTTGAACCGCATGTTTCGTCCAGGGGTCAGGGGCGCCTCACTTGTTGAATGATATCCTGGGCCAGGGACAGGCTGATTTTGTCAATCCCCGCCAGATCTTTCGCGGAAGCGGACTTCAAATCTGTCGCGTGTTTATAACCGTTTTCGTAAAGGTGCCGGGCCCGGATCCGTCCGATTCCTTTCAGGTGGGCCAGGGAGATCAGCTCTTCTCTAATTCCATACTTGACGCGGCTCCTTAAACTGGATAACAGGAGCGTGAGTTTTTTGTACTGGAAGAGTTCCGCGAATGTGATCGCCGCGTAAAGCAGCCATTGGACAGCCTCGATGTGCCGGTAGATGTCTCCCGGCCCGATATTGAAATCATCGCAGATTTTCTCTTCCTTTTCTTCGTCGATCCAGCGGCATAGCATCATCGTTGTTTTCATGATGGACATATTGAGACCCAAGTCGGTGAGCATGGGGAAATCTTCTTCCTGGAGGATGATTTCGTCCTGGCAGTTGTAGGCAAAGGCTTCGATTTCTTCCCATTGGCTTTTCCAGTTTTTTAATAACGGGCTGTCGGGGCAGCAGCAGGTGAGGTGGAGTAACCCCAGATACGAAAAAGATTTGCCTTTGGCGATTTTATGCAGGCCGTCCCGGATGATGATGCTCGAGGCCGGGTCGATGTACAGCCGGTTGGTGTACTGGCCGAACGGTGTCGCGAAAAAACGGAAGCCCTGTTTCTCGATGAAGTCCTCCTCCTGGAGGAAATCGAAGACGTTGCCGATCATTTCAATCAGGTTGAGGGTCCGCTTTTGATGGGCCAGGAATGTGTGGGAAATGAAATTAAAGGTGTCGTTGATGTCATGGACGTAATCCCCGGCGATGGACGCGAGGATGTGCGTCCGCAATGCGCTGTCCGACCCGAGCCGGCTGGTGACGGGTTCGGGATCGGCGTTGATGTAGCGTTCCGCCAGCGCTTTGGCTTCCCCCGGGGTTTTGGCGATGAGGACCGCTTCCCCGCAGTCATCATACTGCGGCCGGCCGGCCCGGCCCGCGCATTGCTTGTACTCGGAGACCGGGATAAAGCTCGCGCCCAGCCCTCCTTCAAACCGTTTGACGTCGCGGATCACCGCCAGATCGGAAGAGCGTCGTGTAGGGAAAGAGTGTACCATCCAG
>ERZ795059.6144-NODE-6144-length-10735-cov-4.356461_pt1 | contig 10735 bp, 5 predicted proteins | sample MGYA00375143_ERZ795059 | MGnify/ENA primary metagenome ERZ795059 (study PRJEB30188, sample SAMN05720168) | activated sludge metagenome | isolation source: Anaerobic digester | place: USA | collected 2015-01-07 ... | reverse complement strand
CGAAGAACAAACCAAAAAAGCTACCGCCACCTTACTCAATGCTGTTATCGGTATCATCATTATTTTCGCCGCCTTTGCTATTGTTTATACCGTCCAAAACAATATTATCGGTGCAACATCTGATGTTGTCATCAACTAATGTCTATCATTACCAACTACATATTATATCTAATGGATTATCAGTTGAACTCGGATAGTTTTACCCAAAATCTCCATTTCGCAACATCGCCAACATCACCAGTATTTTTGATGTTATCAAGTTGCTAACGGTCGTCCTTACTTCCATTTCCAGCTTGATTGCCGTACTATACATTGTTTACGGCGGATACCAATATATCACTTCCGCCGGCAATCCCGAAGCTTCCAAAAAAGCCGTTAGTACCATCACTTGGTCTGTTGGCGGTTTGGTAGTGATACTTTTGGCATATACATTAGTCGAATTTGTCATCACCTACCTCAAAACCGCTCAAGCATAAACCAAACAATTGACCTCTTTATAAAAAAGACAATAACTCATTTCTCGAGTTACTGTCTTTTTTTATCCAAAAATTACCAAGAAATAGCCATTGAACAAAAATCAGTTTATTGATAGTATTAAATCTTCGCCTGATTTTAAAAAAATAATGTCAAAACAGTTACCGCAGCACTTCATTCTTCAAGCGTTTGCGTTTTTATCATTTCACAAATAAACGAAAAATCAATTCCCATCGCATATCTCGTTGCATTCACTTTTTCTATCCATATTTATCTTGACAAACATTAGACAAATTTGCTACAATAACAAGATTTATTACATATCCTTCTCATGTACTCATTATTAAATACATTCACCTACGGTTTTATCAACATCCTGTCCGCCACCCCCAGTTTCTCCGAATTCCTAACCAGCCCAATCAATGCTGTACGCGATTTATTATACAATCAGATCGCCAAAATTGTTAGTGGAGCCATTGGCATCATCTACTATCTAACGGCTCTCTCTATTAATCTCATGTCTTCGGCCAGTTCGGTTCGCCTCGATGCTAGTAAAATTACCAGCGCCTGGGACCAGTCGATCTTCTATGTCAACGTCATCGCAGTTTTTGTCTTGATCGCCATTGCGCTGGCCAACGCCCTACGACTCAATATCGAAACCTACGAAATCAAAAAAACTCTCCCCGGTCTGATCGCCGGCTTCATCTTGGCCAACCTTAGTCTCTTGTTGTGCCGCGCCGTCCTCGACTTGTCCGACATCATCACCTACCAAATCGCCTCCAACAACAATGATGGCGGCAACTTGGCAGCCTCCCTCATCTCCACCATGACCGGTGTCGCCATCAAAGCCGGCGGCAAGGTTGATCTTGGCGATAGCGCTATCCAAACTATTCTCAAAAATTTTTCCACATTTTTTTTGTTTTCACCACAATCCATAGCTCTAAATGCTGCAGTCGGCATTACCATTCTCATTATGGCTTGTATCTGGTTTAGCATACCTGCTGTGCTCATCGCCATCATCGCTCTGCTTATGATTGTCCGCTATCTAATCCTCATGGTCTTGGTGGTTATTGCTCCCATCGCCATTATTTTTTATTTCTTTCCACCCACCAAAAATTTGGGTCAACGCTGGTTTGACGAGTTTTTCAAATGGGCCTTCTTACCTCCCATCGTCTTTTTTATCCTCCGCCTTTCCACCTTCTTTTCCAAAAATAGTTCCAACAACCCAATTGCATATATACCCCTCCAGCTACCCGCTACCCGTGAAATCCAAACCGCCCTGCATTCTTTTCCTCCATCTGCTGCCAAATTGTTTGTCATCGAACACGCCTATGCTATTGTGGTTGACGATGGCTCTTCAACCGCCACCAACGGTACTGCTAATTCTGCTACCACTGGTGCCATATCCGGCTCCGGTAATACTACCACCAACGGTGCTGCTAATTCTGCTGCCACTGGTGCCAATACTGGCAACACCGGCAATACTACCGCCGGCAAAGCCGAAATATCCGCCGGCTCCGACCTCTGGGCAAATATTTTGTCCTATATCGCCGGCATCGGCATCATGATTGCCGCCATTTTCGTCCCTTTCCAAATCGGCGGATTGGGCGGTCAATTGATGAATTGGGTTTCCAATTTGGGCAAAGGTTTGGCCGGCGGCGTCGGCCGCGCCGGCGTCAAAGCCCTTGATGATCGTTTTCAAATCGGTGAACGTACCAAAGGCGCTTGGGCCAAAACTCCTTTTGGTAAATATCAACAAAGAGCAGCTCTTGGCAAAGAATTGGTCAAATCAAATACCGATGCGGCCAACAAAGAAACTCAAGAAGAATTTTTGTTTAAACGACTAAAACATTTTGAAGAAACCAAAACAAACAATAGCAACAACCCGGAATATGTAGCAACCTTACGAAAATATCGAGCTATCGCATCAGAAAGAAATGCTCCTTTTGAAAAACTATCTTTCGATCAAAAAGCTGCTTTAGTTGAAAAATTTGACCGCGATCATAAAGGAGACATACAAAAGATCGTTAACGGTAAAACACCAACTAGTGCTAATTTTAAAGAAGCTGGCGATCTTCGCGCCTTATTGGCAGAAATCGACAAAGACCGAAACAGCTTTGACCCCAATACACGTGCCAAACAACAACAATTCGAAAATAAATACTACCCCAACAGCAACCGCGACTTCTATGGCAACCTCAAACCCAACAATATGGAGCCTGATCAAGCAGTTATTCAGGCTATTAAAGAAAACTATGCAGACAAAACTACTGAACAAAAACAACTTATTAGAGATTTTTCCTCAGGCAAATTAAACAACATTCCACAAACAGTAATAACTAGAGCTGAAGAACTAAGTGGATTTAAACCAGATCCAAAAAAACCCGACCAACATCTTTCTCTAGATGAAGTTTATCACAACAAATTTACCGCCAGAGTCCAAAACAAAACAGAAAACATTCTTGCGTCACACGATAAATCCAGATACAACAACAATGTCTTACAAAATATGAAAACATATATCGACAACAATGACTTTCAGGGAGCTTCCTCATATGCTAGACGACACAACATGCACGGTCTTCTGCCGGAATTAAAAACACTTCAGCCACATTCCATCGAACACGCCACTCTATCTCGATCTCTGGATGAAATGATTAATGCCAACAAAGCTGTCACCACCAATCGCACCACTAGCATGGACCAAATGAGAGCCGATATAGAAGTAAAATTAGACGCGATAAATAAAGATCCGAGCCTCACCAAAAACAATAGTTATGATCCTGTTCAGCTCACCCTTCAACAAGATATCATCAAACGATTTGATCAACAGATGAATTATATCAACACCAACTCATCGTACGAAACCTACAACCAAAGCATCGGCAACACATACAACAACAGCAAAAAAGCCGAAAGTGTCAAACAAATCATCAAAGATTTTCAAGATCCATCAAAATATTCCAAAGCCTATATCGAAGATTTGCTTCCGGAAATTGATACCAATCGACGCAATGAAATAAGTAGCAACGTTGAAGCCATGGGTGCGGAATATCAAAATTTGTTAGCGGAAAGAATTTACAAAATTTACCAAAAAAACCCGCCAAAAAATCCTTCGACAAAACAACCGTCCCAACCAGCCGTCACACCAGTCGGCCAAGTTCATACAGCCGGTGGAACAAAAGATATAGAAGATTTTGAGATCGGCACACATACCGAACCAACCGCCTAACCAATTCCTCCACCAAAACAACCGCTGGGTCCAAGAAAAACAAATCTATAATTCACAAATAAATGCTCCAATACAAAGTCCCACAAAACATCAAAATGCCCGACCAAATCATTGGTTCTTTGACTCTTGAACAATTTTTGTACTTGTTGTTTGCCGCCGGCCTCATCTATGTCGCTTATCTCTACATCGGGTATGGCAATCTATTCTACGTCATTTCGATCGCTATCTCACTAATCGCCATCGCTTTCGCTTTTGTTCCGGTCAACGAACAACCATTTTCCAAATTTGTCGCCAACTTTATTCTTTTTCTAGCTCGTCCTAAAGTCCTACTCTGGCTACAACTACCTCCTCCAATTTTTGACACCGGCCTATCTGAGAAAAAGAAAGATGATAAGGCCGAAAAAGAAGCTATTCGTCATCCCGAAGAAGTCAAATCACAACTGCAACAATTGTCTCTTGTTCTGGATACTCAAATGTCCCCCGCTTCCATCCGTGCCAAAATCGAATCCCTCGACACCGACAAACCAATCGGCATTGTACCCGCCAAAAAAGTGCTGCCATCACATCAAGACAACAATCCATCCACTCCACCCAACAAAACCAATATCGCCAGTCGTTTTAGTCAAGTTTCATCCACTATTACTAGCCTCTTCAAACGTCCACCCAAATCCACCGGCAACGTCACTGACAATATGAAACAAGCTCAAGAAAAGAAAAAACAACAGATGATGGAAATCGCCAACTCTATTCGTCGCCCATAAATATTTAAACATGAAAAAGAAAACCAAAAAAAGCAAACACAATCCCAAAAGTTCTACACAACAGTATTTACCTTTCAAAGAAATACGCAATGGATTGGTTATCATGAAAGATGGCAGCTTACGCAGCGTTCTTTATACATCCAGCGTCAACTTCGACCTCAAATCCGATGACGAGCAAAATGCTATCATCTACCAATACCAAAATTTTCTTAACTCGCTCCCTTTTCCTATGCAAATTATCGTCCAATCCAAAAAATTGGACCTGACCGAATACATCGCCAAATTAAAAGATCTGGAAATCAAGCAAACCAACGATCTACTCAAAATCCAAATGCAAGAATACATCGCCTTTATCCAAAGACTGCTGGAAGTCACCAATGTCATGGAAAAAAAATTCTATATCATTGTCTCCTACTATCCCACCTCCGCCCCCACCAAAGGATTTTTTGAAAAACTATTTCCCTCTCGCAACGAAATTGTCGTCAAAGAAAAAGATTTTCAAATTGCCAAAGAAAAAATCACCGAAAGAATCAATATCATCACCAGCGGGCTTGGCTCCATGGGCCTATCAGCCGTTCCGCTCACCACTCAAGAAATCAGTGAAATGCTTTATGTACACTTCAACCCCATCACTTCACGCCATCAAAAATTATTCAAAGTCAATTCCCTCACCTCCGATGTCGTTAGTGGCATGAAAGAATAATAACGGGATGAATCAAAAAATCAGTTACTTTAAATTTTACCTTGCGATTTTCATTGCCTATTGCATATTGTTATTGATGAGATACCCGATAAAGAATATTCGCTTCGCTCATGTCTTTTCGGGTATGACAATTCTAGTTACTGTTTAATTTTCACCTTGCGATTTCACTTGGATATTGGATATTGAAAATTGATTCTTGTTTTTGTTTGAAATTTGAAATTTGGGATTTGGAATTTCTTGCGATTAAATTGGATATTGCATATTGCATCTTGCATATTTACTTAAATATTGAATATTGACACTTGACAATTAACTAAATTATTTAAATTATTAAAAACTAATTAACATAAAAAATGTCATTTATTTCCAAAATATTTAGCCGTAAACCCATCGACCCCGAGAAACAAAAAGCCATCGATGAAAAAAAACGTCTGGAACTTGAACGCAAGCACCTTATCGAAGCTCGTGCCGTCTTTGAAGAAGGAATGATTACCATCAAAGACATCATTGCTCCTTCCAGCTTTCGTATCAATCCCAATTATTTGATCGTCAATGACAGCTACGTTCAAACTCTTTTTGTTTTTACCTACCCTCGTTTTCTTACCACCAACTGGCTTTCTCCTATCATTTCTTATGATGCTACTATGGATATTAGCATGTACATCTATCCGCAAGGTTCCAAAGCGGTATTGGAAGATTTGCGCAATCGTGTCGGACGCATGCAAGCCACCTATGCTCTCAACCGCGAAAAAGGTGAAGTGTCCGATCCAAAATTGGAAACAGCCATTCAGGACGCCGAAGAACTGCGCTACCGTATTCAACAGGGCTCGGAAAAATTATTCCTTTTTGCCATGTATTTTACTATTTATGCCGAATCGGAAAAAGAACTCAAAGCCAATATCGACCATCTCGAAACTACTCTAGGTGGTGCGTTAATTTACACCAAATCAGCCATTCTTCAACAAGAACAAGGTTTTAGCTCCACTCTACCACTTGGCAACGACGAACTATATATTACTCGCAACCTCGACACCGATGCTATTTCTACCACCTTTCCTTTTACTTCAGTCGATCTTACCAGCGACAACGGCATTTTCTATGGGTTTAATGGCCACAACCAATCGCTAGTCATCTTCGATCGTTTTGACCTGGCCAACCCCAACTGCACAATTTTCGCCACATCGGGTGCCGGTAAAAGTTATACCGTCAAACTCGAATGTCTTCGCTATTTGATGCTTGGTACAGATATTATCATCATCGATCCGGAAAACGAATATCAAACTCTTTGTGAAGCCGTCGGCGGTACATATATTCCCATCAATCTCAATTCGGATAAAAAAATTAATCCGCTCGACTTGCCGGAGACATCCGAAGGTGACGAAGAAAACGCACTCCGATCGGCCATTGTCGACATTACCGGCTTGATGAATATCATGCTTGGTCAACTTTCCCCGGAAGAAAGCGCTATCATGGACCGTGCTATCAAAGAAACTTACGCTATCAAAGATATTACCGAAGATTCCGCCAGCCACAAAAATGCCCCACCTCTTTTAGCTGATTTGCAAAGCGTTCTAGCCAATATGCAAGGTTCCGAATCAATGGCTCGCCGCCTGCAAAAATTCACCGAAGGCTCCTATGCCGGCCTGTTAAATCACAACACCAACATCGATCTTACCACCAACATGATTGTCTTTTCCGTCCGCGACTTGGAAGAATCTCTTCGTCCAATTGCCATGTATGTTATCACTCACTTTATCTGGACCAAAATACGTGCCAAACTCAAACGTCGCATCATGATCATCGACGAGGCCTGGAACCTCATGCAATACGAAGACTCCGCCAAATTTTTGCGCAATCTCACCAAACGTTCTCGTAAATATTACCTAGGTATCACTACCATCTCTCAAGACGTCGAAGACTTTCTTGGTTCTCAATATGGCAAAGCCATCATCTCCAACTCTGCCATGCAGATCCTGCTCAAACAATCCCCGGCTTCCATCGACCTAATTGGTAAAACTTTCAATCTCACTGATGGTGAAAAAATGGCTCTTCTCGAATCCAACGTCGGCGAAGGAATTTTCTTTGCCGGTATGAACCACGTCCTGATCAAAATAGTCGCTTCCTATGCCGAACATCAGCTCATCACCAGCAACCCGGAAGAAGTCCTCGCCCTCAAATCCTCCCTGGGAGTGTAAAAACATAATATTTTTTCTTATTTTTGTGATTTATTGCATATTGTGTATTGCATCTTGCATATTTTTCCCGTTTGAAATTTAAAATTTCTTGCTTGTTATAAATAAGATCCCCGCACATAGGCGGGGATGACAGAATAAGTTGCTATTTAATTTCAACCTTGCGATTTCAATTGCATATTGCATATTGGATCTTGCATATTTTTTATTGTTTGAGATTTGAAATTTCTGGCGATTTCAATTGGATATTGGCTATTGATCCTTGAAAATTGTCTTTGCGATTTCATTGCCTACTGGCTATTGATCCTTGATTATTGTCTTCGTGTATAATAAAACTAGACTAACCTCATTCTAGTTTTTATTTTTTATTTCACTCACCTCTCCTTCAATGGCCAACGGCCAGAAAAAACAATCATCCGGATTCAGCATCGAATACCTTTGCTGTTGCGGCTGCATCATTGGCGGCATTTTTCTTGTCTTCATGATGATCAATTTTATCTCCGGCAGCGGTTTTGAAGGAGGTAAAAACGACGAATCGTTGCAAGATATTTCCGAAGAAACATGCAAAGAAAATTGTTACGATAAATATGGCGATGATGTCAACGAAACCGGATACAATGGTATCGCCTGTCTAGCCATAGGTAGCAATCAATATTCACCAGAAATCAGAGCATTTGTTCGAGCCATCACCAACTCAGAATCAAATGGAAGTTTCGATAGCTACTACGAGCTATATGGCAGCATCTTTTGCCCAAACAACGATTATTGTTCTTCATTTAATCGCAGTAATCCTATCCACCCGGGAGTAGAAAACACTGGATTAGGCAGTCATAATTGCCATGGTGATTACTGCAGTGACGCATTTGGGAGATATCAATGTCTTTCAACTACATGGACAGGATGGGCAGCACAAGCGAATATTCCATTGGTTAAAAATGGAGCCAATAACAAAGGTGAAAGCTATTATGACATGAGCCCCAAAAATCAAGACGTTGCCGTTATCACCGAATTAATCTCACGCGGTACTGAAACAAAATTAAAAAACAATGATATAGAAGGTGCGATCAGACAAAATAATGGCACATGGACCAGCCTCCCCGGCGGTTCTCAATTAAACAGCAAAACCAATGAATTCCGAGACATTTACTACAAACTTCTTGCCGAAGAAAAAAAAGGCTGCGGCCAAAATTCCAGCCAAACAACTAATGTTCAAGTCGCCCCATCTGGACCAAACGACTTTTCCATTAAAGATGTCAGGTATCTCAATCAAGGAGCATATACCGAATACAACATCAACAATATGGGTTGTGGACAAACATCCACTACCATGGTTATTAATTATATTGCCAACAAAAATCTCACTCCGCCACAGTTTGCCGCCAAATGGGGTTATAACCTACGTGGAGGCTTATCGACCGAAACCGGAAAAACTATTACCGACACCGACTTCGACGCGTCCAATCCGTCAAAAAGCTGGAAAAATATTTTTGATCAAGTCAATAAATACAACCCGGTAATTATTGGCACAGGTTTCTCAACCGGGCTAGGGCATATTATGGTTATTCTTGGCTACCAAAAAGACAATTCCGGCAACGTCAAATATGTTTATGTCCACGACCCGGCCGGCAATCATGGCACTATTTTCAATGGCACATATACCAGTAGCAATGGTGCTTTTGCTAAATACGAAATTAATGATTTTACCTATCATCTCACCGCAAAAAAACATCAAGACGGTTCATTTATCTATTATGTTAATAATTTCTCTCGTTCTTCAAACAATACCGCTACTACTTCTGCTGCGTCAACATCAACAAATACAAATGATGACCTTAATAATTGTCTCAAAAAATGCGAAGAACAAAGTCAAACAAATCAAGGTGAGGACAGCAATAATTATTCTGACGATTGTCGTTTATTCCCTATCTCAACTCTCAAAAAAGATGACCTGATAGCTCAAATCACCACCGGATCAGGAAGAGAATTTCTTGCTCAAAGAGAATACAGTGAAACTTGTGGTACCTATCGCACCCACAAAGGAAATGATTTGCTTATTCCTGCCGGTAGTTCAATAAACTATCCGGTGCGAGCAGTTGAATCGGGCACCGTTTCACAAATTATCGATCAATTTATTGATTGCGGACACGGTTGGACTTCATATATATTAATAAAAAATGACAATGGATTATACAACGGATATGGAGAGGTTGACGCCTCTTCCGTCAACCTCAAGGTAGGAGACAAAGTTACTACCGGTCAACAAATTGCTTACATCAACAACCAAGGTTGCGGCATGCTTCACTTTGAAAGATCAAAAATTAGTCCCAGAGATGGATGTTCCGATAGTAGTTTTGAAGATCCATTTCCATACTTAAAAAACACCACCAACACTTGTCAAACAATACAAAGCACATCTACCACCTCCAATTCTTCCGGCAACATGCCTCACTACTGCCAACCAGATGGAAGTTCATGTGGTCCAACTTCTCTTCTTATGACTATGCAATATTATGGATTAGCACAAAGTTACAACGAAAACACTTGGCTACAAGACTTTCGACAAAACGTCAACTCCGGATCAATCTCGGTAAATGACTTGCTTACCCAGGCTAACCGCCAAACACCGAAAGCCAACAATATTTGTTGGCACACAAACTTGCCCAAACAAGAAATCATTAATCGCGCCAAAAATAACCAACCAACAGTGGTTGACACATATTTTTATCACAATTATGGACAACAATATTTTGGCGTCACCGGAGGTAGCTCGGGCCATTTTGTTACCGTCAAAGGTTATGAAAAAACAGACAATACTGAATATCTTATTATCAACGATCCTGCCTGCTGGGGCGGCAAAAAAACCGAAAATACAAAAATACCCATCACTGATTTCTTTGATTCCAAAAACCAAAGTGGCGATGACGCAGCACTATATGCCACTCCATGCCAATAAAAATCACTCCAATAATAAATTATCAATATAATATTATCATTGTTCAATGAAAAAAGATTTCTTTCAAACTCACCAAAAAAAGATATTAATGATTTCTGTAATCATTCTGATAACATCTATTATTGCGATTCTTATCTGGCCGCTGATCAACAAAGGCACACTAAATATATATGTAAATCAAGCAAACTCTATCCTCAAAATTTGTCAAACAACCACCGGCTATATCGGTAACAGCGAATATGGATGCGATCCAAATGAAATGTCCAGCATTACTATTGCTAACAATGAATATTCTAGCAAATTCAAATCCGGTACATATTATTTCGAAATTTCGAAAAATAATTTTCAAAATTACAGTCAAGAAATTACTATCTCTGCCTTTCAAACACAAAAAATTTCCATCAACCTTATACCTCTTCC
>ERZ795059.6142-NODE-6142-length-10736-cov-4.967044_pt1 | contig 10736 bp, 7 predicted proteins | sample MGYA00375143_ERZ795059 | MGnify/ENA primary metagenome ERZ795059 (study PRJEB30188, sample SAMN05720168) | activated sludge metagenome | isolation source: Anaerobic digester | place: USA | collected 2015-01-07 ... | reverse complement strand
CACCTCCCAGAGGGTGGGCTTTTCGCCCTCGGGCGCGAGGCGGTACTCGGTCGAGTGGCACTGGAGGCATTCGTCGGTGGTGCCCGGCTCCCACTGGATCAACTGGAGCGCCACGGAGTGCTTGGACTCGAGCCACTGCTCATGCTGCGGGTGGTGATTATCGCCGCACAGCCCGTGGCAGGACTGGTGGCACGCACCGCAACTGTCGGAGTCCAGGTTGACCTCGAGTGGAACATTGTTCGGGTCCGAGACGTGGTTGCTGCCCGGGCCGTGACAGTTTTCACACTGCACGTTCGCGAGGTGCGGCGTGGTGGCGAGGTCGATGAAGCCGCTGGCCTTGCCATAGCCGACCGCGTGGCACGGGAAGCACAGGTAATCGTCACCCGAACCGACCTCGAGCAACGTGTTGAAGGCCGTGGCGTGAATGGTCATGGCCCAGTCGGTGTGAATATCGGCGTGGCAGGCGAGGCAGGCATCCGCACCGACGTAGAGCGGCGGGCTGATCAACGGGCCCGTGAAGTTGTGCTGGAGGATCGTGAAGTCCGCGAGGTCCGCGTCGCCGTCACCGGTCAGGTCGGCGCGCCCGAAGTTCGCCGGCGTGCAGGCGGGCGGCACGGTGGCATCCGGCCCGCCGAAGCAGCTTATGAACAGCGTTACATCCGCCTCATCGACGTCGCAGTCGAGGTCAAGGCAGCCGAGCGAGCGGCCGAATGCATCGACGCCAGCGGGGGCGGGGACTTCCGGGCACGAGTCACAGGGATTGCCAAGCCCGTCGCCGTCGCTCTCGTCCTGGTGGGGGCTGTGCAGAGTCAGGCAGTTGTCGCAGGCGTCGCCGAAGCTGTCCTCGTCAACGTCGGCCTGACTGCTGTTGGCAGCCGTCGCGCAGTTGTCGCACACGTCGCCGATGCCGTCGCCGTCGGCGTCCGCCTGGTCGGGATTGTGGCGCGCGGGGCAGTTGTCGGCGCCGTCGAGGTGGCCGTCGCCGTCCCCGTCGCCGGGGTAGGAAATCAGCGGCCAGACGCGGGTAGCGGCCTGATGGACCAGGAAGGGGAATGTGGTGCTGGGGGGCTGCGCCCACGCGATGATCTTGATGTCCTGGGGGCTGGCCCAGCTATCCGCGTCGAAGGTGAAGTCCTGCTCAATCACCTGCGCTTGACCAGGCGCGAGCGTGACGGCCACCGTCGGCGCGGCCTGCTTGAACGTGTTGCGATGGTAAAGCTGCTCCGGCGGCCAGTGGTCGAGAACCTGGACCATGTAGAGGTGCATCGTCTTGGCGGTGCCGCCGGCCTCGATGCCGACCGTGGCGACAACCCGGTAGCTCTGGCCGCCGAGGTATATCGCGCCGAGCGTCAGCGTGACATCGGTGGAGATGGCGCGTTCGGGCAGGAAGTGATTGGTGCGGTAGATCGTGTATTCCTGATCGACATCCGGCACGGCGCCGACAGTGCGATCGCTGCCATCGAAGACGGTGGTGGGCGTGTACTCGCCATTGAACAGCGCGAAGCGCGCGTTGCCCCACTCCGTCTCGTAGCCGTCGAAGTGAACGTGGTACTGGATGTAGGCGAGCGAGTCTGGGTAGACGTCGCTGAGCATACTCAAGGCCGGGCCGGCGTAGGCGCAGCCGAAGCACCAGATGTTGGTGAACTCCTCGCAGAGGACGGTGCGGTCGGCGGCGCGGGCCGGGGGTATGGCGGACAGCCAACCGGCGGCCGTGAGGAACGTGAACACGACGAACGCGCGGCGGCGCGCGGGACTCGGCCGGCGTGAGAACATGCACTGCACCTCGGTCACGGCGCACGGTGTCCGGCGCACACCCAACTTCTTTCCGCGAGGATTGGGCGGCGCTCGGGGAGGTCCCCGGCGCGCTGGCACAAACCCATTACACTCGGGCCGCCGCAGACAAGTCAAGCAGATAATGTTATCTCGTTAAATTGCAGACAGTTATATATCAACCGCCGGAACCTCCGGTATCGGGTGGCTGGCACCGGCGGCGACGGGCGGCGACAATGGCCACGGGCGGCGCGCCGGGCGCGCGGCCCGGTCCTGTAAGGAGTGACACAATGCTGGCCCGAACCCGGCTGGTTGTGACGTTGGCGGGTGCCGTTCTGCTCGTGGGGGCGGCGGTGGGTTGCCGCGCTACGCCTGGCGCGCCACAGCCACAGGTGACTGCGGGCGCGGAGAAGCCGGAGATCGTCGAGGAGCGCTGGCCAAACGGCCAACTCCGGGTGCGCAGACAGGTGCTGACGCTGGCGAACGGGACGCAGGTGAACCACGGCGTCTACTTGACGTGGTACGACAACGGCCAGAAGGAATACGAAGGCGTTTTTGTGCGGGGCCAGAACGACGGCGTCGCCACGAGCTGGCATCGCAACGGCCAGAAGCGCATCGAAGAGCGTTACGCCCTCGGCAAGCGCCACGGCGCCCGGTACACCTGGGACGAGAACGGCACGCTCCGCAAGGAAGAGCACTTCGTCGACGACCAGCCCGACGGCGTCTGGACCACCTGGGACGCCAAGGGCCAGGTCAAAGCCCAGCAGCGCTTCGATCACGGCGTGCCGCAGTAGGAGCGGGGCGAACCGTAGCCTCGGGACGCAAACGGGATGTCACGCCGGCGCACACGGGTGGACAGCATACGACGGCGCGTGCAGAGTGGTCTGCGCCTGGTCAGCCGGCTGTGGGCCAATCCGGACCGCTTGCTGACGACCCTGGCCATTCTCGTAGGCCTGACGACCGGCGTGGGGGCGATGGGGTTTTCCGCCTTAATTGACCGGGTGCAGCGCATCTGCTTCGACTGGTGCGGCGGTGGCCTGGCGGCCCGCGGGGTCTACGAGTGGCTGTTGCCGCTGCTGCCGATGGGCGGGGCGCTCCTGGTCGGCCTGATCACATTCAAGTTTGCCCCGGAAGCGGAGGGCCACGGGGTACCCGAGGTCATGGACGCGATGGCGCGGCGTGGCGGGCATATTCGCCCGCGGGTCGCCGGGGCCAAAGCGGTGGCGTCGGCGCTGACGATCGGCTCCGGCGGCTCGGCGGGCACGGAAGGTCCGATCATCCAGATTGGGGCGGCAATCGGCAGCGGTTTTGGCCAGTGGCTGCAAATGAGCTTGAATGATCTGCGAGTGCTGATCGGTTGCGGGGCGGCGGCCGGCATCGCGGCGATCTTCCACGCGCCCATCGCCGGGGTGCTGTTCGCGATTGAGGTCCTGCTGCGGGACGTTTCGCTCCGCAATTTCGTGCCGATCATCATCAGCGCGGTCATCAGCAGCACGGTCACGCAGGCGGTGCGCGGGCACAGCGATCCGATCTTCCCGGTGCCGCACGAGTTCTTCAGCGCCGAGCCCGTGTATCAGTTCACGGTCAGCGAGATTGGCAATTACGCCGTGCTTGGCCTGTTATGCGGTCTGGTCGCTGTTGCGTTTGTCCGGTTGCTGTACCTGTCGGAGGACCTGTTCCGCAAGGTTCCCGTGCACCGCGTGGTACGGCCGGTGCTCGGAGCACTGCTGCTCGGCTGGGTGGCGCTGGGCACCCAGCAGCTCACGGCTCGGCACCTGCCGGCGACGTCCGCCGCGGTGCCGCGCCCGGCCGTAATGGGCAACGGTTACCCGATCATTGCACAATCGCTGGAGCCCGGTGCGTATCCGCGGCCCGGCTCCGGCGCGCCCGGCTGGACGCTGAACGTGCTGCTGCTGTTGCTCGTCGGCAAGCTCGTGGCGACGGCGCTGACGCTGGGCAGCGGCGGGAGCGGCGGCGTGTTCGCCCCGAGCCTGTTCATTGGCGCGACCACCGGCGGCGCGTTCGGCCTGCTCCTGCAGATGACGGGCTGGTTTCCGGGGGCGAGCCCGGGGGCGTACGCGCTGGTCGGCATGGCGGCCGTGGTGGCATCGTCCATCCATGCACCGCTCACCGCCACATTGATGATCTTCGAGCTCACCCGCGACTACAAGGTCATTGTGCCGATCATGCTTGCCACGGTGGCCGGCCTGGCCGTCGCACAGAAGCTCGAGCCGGCCTCGATCTACACGCTCAAGCTGTTGCGCCGCGGCGTGCGTCTGGGGACGGCGGAAGCGCGGCTGCTGCAGCGGATTGCGGTGCGCGACGCGCCGCGCATACCGGCTCCCCAGGTCCGGGCCCACGATCCCGTGGACCGGCTGTTGGCATTGATGCGGACGACGGCCGCACAGGACTTCGTCGTGCTGGACGAGGAAGGACGTCTCGAAGGCATGGTGCTCGGTGACGACCTGCGGATCATGCTGCTCGAGGCGGAGGCGCTGCCCCTGCTGACCGTCTCGGACGTTATGCGCGCGGACCTGCCCACGGTGCAACTGGACGAAACCCTGGACCAGGTGCTGGCCAAGTTCGCCGGACAACCGATGCACGCGTTGCCGGTAGTCGACCCCGATCATCCGGGGCAGGTGCGCGAATTGATCACGCGCGGGGCGGTAATGAACCGTTACTACCAGAGCCTGAAACCGTCAGCGAGTGCATGACCGGCACGCGGCTTGCGCGCGGGACACCCTCCGCCACGGCCGCCGCCGTTGAGCGGAGCTGCATCGTGGCCTAAGATAGGACAAGGCACACGCTCCAGGAGGCCCCCCGTGGGCAGCGCGGCTGACAATGAGGCGATGAACCGCAGCATCCTCATCGCGTTGCGGCGGATCATCCGTGCGATCGATCTGCACTCGCACCGGTTGATGGATGAGCACGGCCTGACGGGTCCACAACTCGCCGCGCTGCATGAAATTGCGCGGGGCGGCGTCGTGTCGGCAAGCGAGGTGGCGCGCGCCATGCAGCTCAGCCAGCCCACCATGACGGGGATTCTCGACCGGCTGGAGCGGCGGAAGCTCATTACGCGGACCCGCAGCGGGACTGATCGCCGCACCGTGGACATCGGCATCACGGACGAGGGCCGGCGGCTGCTGGCGACCGCTCCGCCGCTGCTCCAGGAGCGCTTCTCGACCGCGCTGGCCCGCCTGCAACCGTGGGAACAGACGATGATCCTCGCGACGCTGCAGCGGATCGCGGCGATGATGGACGCCGAGGACCTGCCGGCGACGCCGCAACTGGTGACCGGCCCCGAGCAGCTGTGACCCCTCCCCCCGGTCGGCCGGAGGAATACGCGGGGGTGTAACGCCCGGCATCCCGGTCCTCCGCTGGCTGCCGCCCCGCACGGGAGCGATGCGGCGGAAGATTCTCGGACGTTCATCGCGTGCCGGCGTCGCTTGCGGTAGGCTGTTCGCCGGATCGGGCGCGGCCGGCGTCCAAGCGGGCGGCCGGGGCGCCCGATAGTATCAGGACCGGCCCGGGCGTGGCCGCGGCGCAACCGGAAGCACGCATGATCCGAGTCGAAGGATTGACGAAAGTCTTCCCGAATCCGGACGGGACGGAGAAGACCGCCGTCGATCACATCAGCTTCGCGGTGCAGCCCGGGGAGATCTATGGTCTGCTGGGGCCGAACGGCGCCGGCAAGACCACGACGCTGCGGATGATCAGCGGCCTGCTGCGGCCGACGGCGGGGCGGGTTTGGATCCGTGACGAGGAGGTCACCGGCCAGCCCGAGCGGGTGAAGCGGCACATCGGCTATCTGACCGCCAACACTGGCTTGTACGCCCGGCTGACGCCGCGCGAGATGCTGGAGTACTTCGCGACGCTGTACAACATCCCGCGCGGGGTGGCGGACCGGCGGATTGCGGAGCTGGTGGCGTGGCTGAACATGGGGGAGTATGTAAACCTGCGCTGCGGCGCGCTGTCCACGGGTCAGAAGCAGCGCACGAACATTGCCCGCGCGCTGATCGCCGATCCGCCGATCCTCGTGCTGGACGAGCCGACACTCGGTCTGGACGTGCTGAGCAACCGGCTGATCCTCGAGTTCATTCAGACGCAGGCGGACGCGGGCAAGGCGGTGCTGCTCTCCACGCACGCGCTGGACGAGATCGACAAGATGTGCCGCCGGATGGGGCTGATCCACAACGGCCAGTTGATCGCCGAGGGCGAGCTCGACGTGTTGCGGCAGCGCACCGGGCAGCAGCGGCTGAGCGAGGTGTTCCTGCACCTGGTCGGCGCGCAGGAATCGGTGTTTGGCGCCGCGGCGCACGTGAAGACGTGACCAGGTAGCGAGGTAACAAGGTGACCCTGTGGGCCCGCGCGATGGGGTCTAGGGTGCGCTGCGAAACGGCCCTGTACCGGCGTGAACAATGATTCGTTTTTCCCGCATCAACACGATCTGGCGCAAGGAGCTGATCGACACGCTCCGTGATCGGCGCACGCTGATCGCGATGATCCTGGTGCCGATGGTGCTGTACCCGGCGATGATGCTGGGCTCGCTGCAGGGCTTCGAGCTGCAGGTCAGCCGGCTGAAGCAGGAGGAGTACAAGGTCGCGGTCACGTCCGAAGCGGCGCGGGCCTGGCTGCGGCAGTTGATCGACAGCGACCCGGCCCGCCGGCCGCTGGCCGAGAGCCGCCCGGCGGAGGAACTGGTCGCGATGGACAAGCGCGGGGAGCTGAAGGGCGAGCCGGAGACGCGCCCCGCGCCGCGCGACCAGTCCGCCGCCGAGGCCGCGCGGGCCGACGTCCGCGAGCAACCGCCGCCCTACGACATCCTCGTGGTTCCGCACCAGGCGGAGCTGGCGGCGCTGGTCGCAGCGGGCACGGTGCATGTGGCCGTGCTGGTGCCGGCCGAGCTGCCCAACCGGGAGAGTACCGGGTCGGCCACGTTCACGCTGATGCTGGACCAGACCGACATCCGCAGCCAGATCGCCACGTCCGGGTTGGAAGCGATCCTGCAGCGCGCCGGCGACTACCTGCTGGGACAGCGGCTGAAGCGGGCCAACCTCGAGCCGGCGTTCATCCGCCCGCTGGAAGTGCGGCAGGCGCCGATTGCGTCGCCCGAAAAAGTGGGCGGCTCGATACTCGGCCAGATCGTGCCACTGATCCTGGTCATCATGACGATCACCGGCGCGATCTACCCCGCGATCGACCTGACGGCCGGCGAACGCGAGCGCGGCACGCTCGAAACGCTGATGGTCGCGCCGGTGCCCACCGTCGACCTGATCGCCGGCAAGTTCGTCGTGGTGGCGCTGATCGCCATGCTCAGCGCCGCGCTGAACCTGCTGTCGATCGGCGGGACGATCTACCTCGGCGGGCTGGGCAAGCTGCTGAGCCAAGGCGGCACGGTCGTGATCCCGCTTGGCGCGCTGCCGTGGGTGCTGCTGGTGCTGATCCCGCTGGCGGTGATGTTCAGCGCCGCCCTGCTGGCGGTGTGCAGCTTCGCCCGAAGCTTCAAGGAAGCCCAGAACTACGTGATGCCGGTGATGGTTGCGGCCATGATCCCCGCCGTGGTGGGCATTCTCCCCGGCACGCGGCTGAGCGGCCCGCTGCTGATCATGCCGGTGACGAACATCGTCATTCTGACGCGCGACCTGTTCATGGGGCGGTTCGACGTGTTCGCGATTGTCTGGGTCACGCTCTCGACGACGCTGTACGCCGGGGCGGCGGTGGCGGTCGCAGCGAAGCTGTTTGGCCAGGAAGCCGTGCTGTTCGCGGACAGCGGCTCGATCAAGACGATCTTCAAGCGCCGGTTCTTTAAGCCCAGCACGCGGCCGACCACGTCCCAGGCCTTCCTGGTGCTCGCGGTCGTGTTCTCGGCCAACTTCTTCGCGCAGCAGCAACTGCTCACCGCGCCCGGCATCGCGGGCACGATGTGGTTCTGGATCGGGCTGGCCGCGATCATCGTCACGCTGTTTCTCGCGTTTCCGCTGGTCGCCGCGGCCTACATGCGCGTGCGGATCGCGCCGGCGTTCGCGTGGCACGCGCCGCCGCTGATGTCCCTGGTCGCGGCGCTGTGCTTCGGGCTGTCCACCTGGGTGCTGGCGCAGGCGTGGTTTGCGTTCCAGCAGACCTGGCTGACCATGCCGGTTGAGATGGAGCAGGCGTACGAACAGATGGTCGCACTGCTCGGCGACATGCACCCGCTCGTGATGATCGTATTCCTGGCGCTGATCCCGGCGATCTGCGAAGAGTGCCTCTTCCGCGGCTACGTGCTCAGCGGTCTGCGCGGCGGGCTCGGCCCCGTCACCGCTGTGCTGGTGGTGGGCGTGGCGTTCGGCATCAACCACCACAGCGTGCACCGCCTGATCGTGACGAGCGCCCTGGGCATCGTGTTCGGCCTGCTGGTGCTGCGCTACCGGTCCCTGTGGCCGGCGATCGTGGCCCACTTTCTGCACAACGCCATCTCGGGCCTGAGCGGGCGCGCGGATGCGCTCCAGCCGCTGCTTGACCGCCTGGGTTTCGCCGTGGGTGCGGATGGCATGCCGCCGCTACCGTGGGTCGTCGGGGCGGGCGTGCTGACGGCGATCGGCGTGGTGCTGTGTCTGTACGCACCTGCCCGGGAAATCGCACTGGAAAGCGCCGCCAGAACACGCCAAGATGAGGGCTTGGGCAGCCCGGAGCCGCGCTGACCTTACGATAGGCCCATGCGAATCACACGCCGCCTGCTGCAACTGGGTTTCCTCGTCCTGACGCTGGTCGGGGTGTTCGCCGTGGGCGGGCACGCCGAACGCTGGTGCCCGTTCGGGGGCGTCGAGGCGCTCTACACGTACGCGTCGGCGGGCAACCTGATCTGCTCGCTGGGCGTGTCGAACTTCTACGTGCTGGGCGGCCTGCTCGTGCTGACGCTGCTGATGCGGCGCGCGTTCTGCGGGTATGCCTGCCCAATCGGGACCATTTCCGAATGGCTGCAGGCGCTGGCACGGCGCTGCGGGCTGCGCGCGTGGCAGGTGCCTTATCACCTGGACCGCGGGCTGGCCCTGCTGAAGTACGTCGTGCTCGGCGTGATCGTGTACTTCACGTGGACGATCGGCGAGCTGGTCTTTCGCGGGTACGACCCGTGCTACGTCCTGATCAGCCGGCACGGGACGGACATCACCATGTGGGCCTATGTCGTGAGCGGAGCGCTCGTGCTGTTGTCGCTCGCGATCATCGTGCCGTTCTGCCGCTGGTTGTGCCCGCTGGCGGCGGTGTTCACGCCGTTTTCGCGGATCGGCCTGGCGCGCGTGCGGCGCAGCGGTGAGACGTGCATTGATTGCGGCCTGTGCCGGCGCGCGTGCCCGATGGCGATCCCCGTCGACAAGGTTGCGGAGGTGACGGCCGCGCGCTGCACCTCGTGCCTGGAATGCGTCGCTGCGTGCCCGAAGAGGGCCGGCGGGGCGCTCACCTGGGGGCCGCCGCGCTTTATCGGCGGGCATTGGCCGCAGGCTGTGGTCATCGGCGTGCTCCTGCTCTGTATCGGCGGGGCGGTCGCGGCGACTTACGCCTTCCCGCTGCCGTCGTTCATCGAGACCATCGGTGAGGCGCCGGCGCAGACGGCGTCGTTGCGGCTGCGCGTGCAGGGTGTGAATTGCCGACACAGCAGCGAGCAGTTCGTGGCCTACCTGCGCCGCGACGACGAGTACAGCGTCCGCGGCTACCTGCGGGTCGAGGCGTGGCCCCAGCCGGGGATGGCGGACGTGCGGCTCGTGTACGACCCGACGCGGACCAACGAGCAGGGCATCAAGCGCGCGATCACCGAGCCGTATTACGACCTGGCCGCGGGCGCGTGGACGTTTTCGGCGTACCGGATTGAAGGCTACGATCCGCTGGCAGAGCCATAGCGCGCGGCGCGCGGAGGGTTGCACACGTGCCCATTCCACGCGGGCCCGACCCACACGACCCGTTCCCGATCCCTGAGCACCCGCGGCTTGCGTACCTTAAGAACCACGTGACCCGGCCGAACATCATCGTCGGTGACTACACGTACTACGATGACCCAGCCGGAGTGGCCAACTTCGAAGCGAATGTCCTGTATCACTTCGACTTCATCGGCGATCGGTTGATCATCGGGAAATTCTGCGCGGTCGCGACCGGCGCGACGTTCATCATGAACGGCGGGAACCACGCGATCGCCGGCTTCTCGAGCTACCCGTTCTCGATCTTCGGCCACGGCTGGGAGGCGGACCTGCCGCCGGACTTCGCGTTTCCGAGCCGGGGCGACACGGTGGTCGGCAACGATGTGTGGCTGGGCTATGACTGCCTGGTCATGCCGGGCGTACGGATCGGCGACGGGGCGATCGTGGCGTCGCGCGCGGTGGTGACGCGGGACGTGCCGCCGTACCACATCGTCGGCGGCAACCCGGCGCGGACCATTCGCGCCCGCTTCGACGAGGCCACCATCGCCGCCTTGGAGGAGATTCGCTGGTGGGACTGGGACGCGGCCAAGATCACGCGCAATCTCGCGGCGATCTGCGGCACGGACCTCGCCCGTTTGCGGAACGCCGTGTGAGTGCGATCCACACTCCTTCCACTGCCCCCTCCCTGCAAGGGAGGGGAGTTCTGCCTGGCGCGCTCAGCTTTTCTTCACGACGGCTTTGGCCTGGATCCGATTCGGTTTCAGATCGACGACCTCGAGCCATTCCGCAAAGGGCTTTTCGGTCAGTAGCTCCGCCAGCGTCTGCGCCGACATCAGGGCCTTGATGCGGAACTGCCCCGCGCCCTTCGTGAAATCGCCCTCGACCGCGCGGATGCGCTCCGGCGCCAGCCCGGTCAGCGCCTTCTTCAGCTCGACGAAGGTCTTGAAGTCCAACCCCTCGACCTCGAGCTCGATGTCGCCACCGGCCGTGAGCTGCGTCGCCCATTGTTCCATCACGGCCTCGAACAGCTTGATCGCCAGCGCTGGCTCGCGCCGTTGCTCGGAGCGCCGAAACGTCGCC
>ERZ795059.6138-NODE-6138-length-10737-cov-5.385415_pt1 | contig 10737 bp, 9 predicted proteins | sample MGYA00375143_ERZ795059 | MGnify/ENA primary metagenome ERZ795059 (study PRJEB30188, sample SAMN05720168) | activated sludge metagenome | isolation source: Anaerobic digester | place: USA | collected 2015-01-07 ... | reverse complement strand
GTTATAGTCGCTCCAGCTTCTTTTCTCCCGTGGTGAGACAAAACTATTCCTTCAAAAACCTGTACTCTCTCTTTGGGATTGCCTTTAGCATCTGTATCAATAAATTTTTCATATACTCGAATGACCATTCCCGGCTTAATATCGGGTAAAGGCTCTTTTTTGTTTTGTTCCTCCTCTATTTCAGCTTCATTTTTTTTTGTTTTATTTTCTTCTGCCATAATATAGAAAAATTAAAAATCAAATTTTAAAATACAAAATTAAAGTAACCTATAAATTATTAATCCTTTGTTCTAAAAGCTATTTAAAAATTATCTCTTTTACTTTTTCCACCGCTTCGTTTAATTTTCCCTCCTTATTAATCACTACAGCATCCCAAAAAGATAAATTTTTTATTTCTTCTCGCGCTTCTTTTAATCTTTTTTTTATAACCTCAGGTTTATCCTGCCCTCTTTTTTTTAAACGTTTTTCTAAGTTGTCTATATTTTCCGGGGCAATGAAAATAACTTTTGAATTAGGAAATTCTTTTTTTATTGTTTTAGCCCCCTGAGGGTCTACTTTAAATATAATGGGCAATGGATCGTTCAAATATTTTTCTACATCTTTTTTTTGTGAACCATAATAATAGCCATAAACATCTGCCCATTCAACCAATTTATTTTTTCTAATTAAATCTTCAAATTCTTCTTTTGAGATAAACCAATAGGGATTTCCTTGGCTTTCACCCTGCCTCATTGGTCTGGTGGTTGTAGTAATAATTTCTCTAAATTCTAATCCTTGCTTTTTAAGTTCGCTAATTATTGTATCTTTGCCCACACCAGAGGGGCCGGAAACAACGAAGATATTGTTCATTTTAAAGCATTTAAAAAATTTTGTAAATCAGAAGGAAGAGGACATTTAAATTTCAAAAATTTGCCATTTGGCTGGTAAAAACTGAGATAAATACAATGAAGGAAAAGGCGATTCAATAAAATAGGCTGATTTTTAAACTTATAATCTTTGTCTCCAACAATGGGTATTTTTATATAAGATAAATGAGCTCTTATTTGGTGTGTTCTACCAGAGAGAGGGATTATCTCCAAAAGAGTAAAATCTTGATATTCTTTAAGTGTCTTATATTTTGTTTTGGCTGGTTTAGATAATTTAAGATTAGTATAGCCGGCAACTATTTTCCCCTTCTTGGTCCAACCTATGGGGACGTCAATAATTCCTTTTTTTTCCAGCGGTCTACCATAAACCAAGCCAATATATTTTTTTTTAACTCTTTCTTTTTTAAATTCAGAAATTAAATAATTATAAAAATAATTATTTTTAGCCACTACCAATAAACCGGAAACGTCTTTATCTAAACGGTGAACAATGCCCGGTCTACCGGCTTGTCCAACATTGGCTATAAATGGATAGTGTTCTAAAATGGATTGGACCAAAGTATTTTCTTTCTCGTATTTTGTAGGATGAACCATCACCCCTCCCGGTTTATTTAAAATTAAAAAGTCTTCAGTTTCAAAAATTATATTTAAATTTGACATTTTCTAAATTTAGGGCTCACAACCCTAATTTCAAAAATTCGTCTTAGAACGTAGATTTGATGCGGATTAGGGAAGGATGTCTTTTGGGGACTGTCCCCCACTAAGAAGAATGGTTTGCTCTTTGGTGGCTAAGTTTTTGGCTTGGATTTTTAAATGTGGAATTGGTTTAATATTTTCCACATTTAAAATCGCTAAAACTTTTTTTAAACTATTTTGTTTATCCTCCTCTAAATAATAGGGTATAAAAATTTTGGGTTCTAATTCTTTTTTAAAATTGCTAATATCAGATGGCTTTATTTCGTTTAGCCCAATGGGAAAAATTAAAATATCTGTATTCAAAAAAAGATCCGACGATTCGTCTTTAGGTAATGTTTTTATTGGACTAAAAAATAATAAATTTATATTTTCGGCTGAAATTTGATAACATATTGATTTATGCTCCTTATCCAAAAACCGAGCATTAATAAAAATACCTTTTACTTCATATTCTCCAGGCCCTAAAATTATAAAACTATTTCCCGTATCTTTAATTTGATTTTTTTCTGAAGTGAACAAAATAACGTCTGCTTGAACCGGCTTTTTAGGGTCAATAAAAATTACTTTTCCGTCTAAAAGAATAATTTTAAAAGTTGTATTGCCTTGCCAAATAAGGACCATAATAAAAAATCAAAAATCAAAATGAAAATGTAAAAATTAAAGTAATTATCTACAGTAATTTTTTTATATTACATATAGTAGATTTCGGTTTTTACAATTTTTTTATAAAGATTCTCGTATTCTTTGGCTGATTTTTGCCACGAAAAATCTTGCTTCATTAATAGGCAGATCACTTTATGCCAAAAATTTTTTTTGTTAAAAAGAGATAAACCATATTGAACCGCTTTCCATAATTTATTACTATCATATTCAGTAAAAATAAGACCATTACCGTTTAATTTTTTGCCGAAAAAAATTTTTTTAAGCTTTAACGGTTTAACCGTATCCTTTAAACCTCCCACTTTTCGAACAATAGGACAACTGCCGTATCTCATAGCTATCATCTGCCCCAAACCGCAGGGTTCAAATTTAGAGGGCATTAAGAAAAAGTCACTAGCGGCATAAATTTGACGAGATAAGGGCTCGTTAAATTCAATAAAAACTTTTACATTTTCTTTATATTTTTGGGCTATTTTTTTTAAAGCATTTTCTGTCTCTTTTTCTCCTTGTCCTAAAATAACTATATCGGCGTAAGAAACAAGAGAGGGAATAATTTTAAGCACTAAATCAATGCCCTTTTGAAAAGTTAAGCGGGAAACAATTGCAAATAACGGCCTGTCTTCCCATGTTTTTAAACCAATTTTCCGTTTAAGTTCAATTTTATTATTTTTTTTATTTTTAAGCGATTTAACTGAATAATAATGAAATATATTTGGATCAGTTTCAGGGTTAAAATTTTCATAATCAATACCATTTAGAATGCCGCAAAAATTGTTTTGTCTTTTTTGAAAATAACTTTGCAATCCTCGGGAAAAATAAGGTTTTGTTAAAATCTCTCGGGCATAATTAGGACTTACTGTGTTTATAAAATCAGCAGTTAAAACTCCCTGTTGCATAGAATTAAAATCTCTGCCAAATGGACCATAAAATGGTTCTTCCAAACTAAAATATTCGTTTCCTTCAAATTTCAAAAAATTCATTGTCTCTTGCCAATTCCATCTCCCCTGCATAGCTAAATTATGAATAGTAAAAAGAACTTTCGGCTTTTTAATATAACGATTATCTAATTTCAAAAAAAGAGGAACAGTGGCTGTATGCCAATCTTGAATATGATAAATATCCGGATGCCAATTTAATGCCCAAGGAATTTCTAAAATACTTTTAGAAAAAAAGAGAAATCTTTTTATTTCATTAAATTGACCATTTTCGCTGTAAATTGGTCCTTCACTTAAATATTTTTTATTTTCTATAAGATAAATAGGTATTTTGGTTTGAGGCAGAGGGGTTTGGTAAATATTTATTATCTGTTTATCGTCTCCAATCTGAACTGGAATATTTTTTGATAAAAGAGATAGAGGATATTTTTTTTGTATTATTTCCTCATAAAGAGGAAGAACAAGCCTTATGTCTTGTCCAAAATCAAAAAGATATTTTGGCAAAGCTCCGGTTACATCAGCTAATCCCCCTACTTTAGCTAAGGGAGCTATTTCTGCTGAGACGAAAAGAATCTTCATAAAGCGATTTCTTCAAATTTATGAACTGTTTTAAAATATTCCCAAAGAGAAAAAATAAGCACTCCCCAATTTAAAGGTAAATCTCCGTGATAATCAGAACCACAAGTAATAAAAAGATTAAATTCTTTGGCTATTCTTTGCCAATAATCTTGTTCTGCCCAAGAGTGGTGGGAACTAATTGCTTCTAATCCATCTAAACCAAGTTCTTTTAAATTTTTAATAATCTCCCAATCTTTAAATCTGAGGTGTTCTCCTGGGTGGGCTAAAACCGCTTTGCCCCGAGCTTGATGAATTAACTTTATAGCCTCGCGCGCGGGAATTTCCGTTTCTGGACAAAGAAAAAAATATTTTTTAAAATAAAACCCAATAACATCCCCTACTCCCAAAATCTGGTTTTGCCGTAAATTCATTTCTTGTTTTAATTTTTTAAAATTATTCCCTTCCATTAAAATTCCTGCTACCTTACCTAAACCTTGATAAACCGAAGGACCATTAAACACCTCTTTTTCTTCAATTTCCCACTTATCTTTTTTAAGAACCCGAACAATGTTTTTTAAAACAGATATTCTTTGCTCTTGTAATTGATTTAATGCTTTTTTAAGGTCAAAATTATTTCTATCAAAATTATAACCTAAAAGATGAAGATGGTATTGATTAAAATTAGTATAAATTTCTACGCCGGGAATAATTTTAATGTTTTGTTTTTCTCCGGCTGTTATCATCTCTTCAATGCCATCTATCCCATTATGGTCAGTCAAAGAAAGTGTTTTTATGCCAAAGCCCTTAGCTTTTTCAATTAAATCAATCGGACTTAACACGCCGTCAGAATAATGAGAATGAATATGTAAATCAATAAAGGACATAATATAAATAGCATAAACAATGCTTTTTTTTATTATAAGACGATTTTAAGATTATTCAAGCTCTCTTCAGCTTTTTCTAATAATATTTTTAGCCCTTGAGATTTATATTGAGGATTTGGCTCAATAAAAGCATGGATAGCGGCTATTTGTAAATACTTGTTAGATTTTAAATAAAATAATCTCTTCTTTTCCAAATCAGATATATTTTTTTGAAAATAATTTTCACAAAAACTATCAATAATTTTATTTTTTATTCTCTCTTTTGAGGGGCAATAATAACGGAACATTGATTCTGTTTGAACAATAAAACTAGCTACATCAATTAACGGGTCATCTAAACAGCTATCTCCGAAATCTATAACACCGATTTTACCTTGTTCTATTAAAATAATATTTCCCCAATGAAAATCCCTATGAATTAACACAAGAGGACCTTTATAGGAAATTCCCTGTTTTTTCTTCTCTTGCCAAAGTTCGTCTAAAAGATAACGCATTTGAGGATAAAATTCCGGCGCGCATTTTCTAACTAAAAACGCCCAATGACGGCGACTGGACAACTCAAGGTACTCCCCTCCTTTCCGAAATAAATTTCTTGATTTCGGCGGAATAGGCAGATGATGTAATTTGTAAAGAAAATTAGCTATAGCGGGCGTATTAGTTAAAAGAGGATTTAAATTTTTATGCTCTTCCAGCATATTCTGAAAATTTATTCCTTCCAAATTTTCATAAAGAATCATATTTAACGAAGAAATATAATCAAGCGGATGAGAGACCAAACCAGTAAAACCGTTTTCTTCTAAAAAACAAAGGGATTGATAATGTCTTTTGGGGCAAAGATGTAAACTATTAATTTTCGCTCTAACAATTTTCGTTTTCTTTTTATTTTTAAAAGCAATATCAAGATTATATTGAAGAGATATGTTTCTAAATTTCCCTCGGAAATTTCTGTTAATTTTAATATCTAAATTCAAAAGTTTTTGCGCTCCGGGAAAATATTTTTTAATTCGTGGAGAAAAAAAATCTCTTGCCCAATTAATATCAAGAGCTTTTTTAGCATTAATTTTTTTATTGACTGGTTCAAAAAGCATAAAAAATTAAAATCGTGCCCGCCTACCAATAAGACAGGGTCTACCCTAATTGCCAAATTAATTTGCGTAGATAGAAATCAAGATACCCTAAAATTTTTTTTAAATAGTCCTTAAATGAATATTTGATATGTTTGCCTTTATTATTTTTTGGGGAAAATCCGCTAATTTTAAATTTAAAATTAAAGGGAGCGGAAATAATATAAGGTATTTTTATTTCTAAATGAGAATTTTTTCTTTTAAAGGGCAAAGGAACCCAAGCAATATTCTCGGCTAAAAGCGAAATAGTTAGATATTTTCCTTTATTTTTATCTTTGGTTTTTAGAAATTGGAAAAAATGATAAAGAACGCTGTTTTCGTCTATAATAATTTTTAATTTATCTTTAAAAACATAATATTTATTTTGGCCAGGATTTTGATGAAATCCTTCTTTCTCAAACTTCGCTTGACTATAACTATCCCAAACATTTTTTTCTAATTGATAAGTAATGTCTCCTGCCGGTATTTCAGTAAGATAAAAATTGTTAAATTTATCCCAACTAAAACCCAAAGGGTGAGATGCTTCACCAAAAGATTTCCCCTCTTGCCATTCTAAAAACGCTTTTTCCAAAAATTCTAAAAGTTTTTTTCTCTGAACTTTAATAAATTCTTCTTGGCTAAACTCTTCAAAATGCTTTTGAGCAAAAGGAGAAAATTCTTTAACATTATATTCCCAATATGATTTCAGGGAAGGAAGATGGCGGCTTATAGACAGGTCGTCAATAACATGTAAAACATCATAAATATCCGCTCCACTTTTTAATTTATAAATAGCATCTCGCCATTTAATTGCTTTTTCAAATTCCTGCTTTTCTATCGCTTTTTTCATTTCATCTTCAAACTCTAAAATCATTGAATTGTATGTCGCTCCATAAACTCTTTCTTTGTACGGCTTATTATTTTGCGAAGTGCGATAGGCTTTTCTATACGCCTCCCTGATTAATCCTTGGCGTTGCCAAGAAAAAGCAAGATCTATAATTTCCTGGTAATATTTTTCTGCTTTTGCTTTAATTTCTGAAGAAATGTTTTCTGCAGAAAAAATTACATCTTTTAACGCCCAAGCTCCTTCTTCTATCATCTCTAAACTCCACCAAGGTTTGGCTGATGCCCACCAATAACTATCGGAAGATATGGCTTTATCAAGTTTTTCTCTTATTATATGATAATTAGCTTCATTTTTTAAATTTTTAACTTGGTCGATAACAAAATAAGTAAACTCCCATTGTTTTTGATGAATAGGATTTGATGGGTCTTGCCAAAGTAAAAAAGGATAGCTTTTTAGAGTATTTTTTTCTTTTTCTAAATAAAAATCTTGTTCCTCTGAAGACCAAGTAGAAGGGCGAATAGAAATTTTTTCTTTTGTTTTTAATTTATTAACAACTTCTGTGCCCTTACAAAAACAAGAAGAAAAATCAGGTGATTTGTAAATATCAAAAAGAAATTCTTGAAGACCTGGACGATGATGACCAAAAGTTTCCGCATCCATAACCGTTAAAATATATTTTTTCTTTTTTAGGTCTTCGCCGATTTCTTCTTTTAAAGAATTAATATTTCTTAAAATCGCCGAAAGAATAAGAACGCTTAACCTTTTATAGCGAAATAAAATTTTTAAATCTTTTGTCCCTTCTATGGAATATACTTGATTAAAATCCGGCTTGCCTAAAGGAGCGGCTAATTCTTCGGCAATAATCCAAGAAAAGCCAAGATTTTCTATAATTTTAGCTAAATTCAAATTAATAGCCAATTCCGGAGAGAAAAAACCCAATAAATCAACCTTCCCTAAATATTTAATTAAGGTTTTATTATTTAGATTAACTTGACGAACAATTTCTTCCTCCGGCAAAAGGGGTAAAAAGGGGTGATATATAGCTGAACCGGTCAATTCAATTTGCTCTCTTTTTATTAATATTTTTAAATTTTCAATAATATCCACAAAACCATATTTATCCAATAATTCCAAAAGTCCGCCATTGATATTAAAAACCGCCTTAGCTTTAGAATTAGATAAGAACCCCTTAATTAAGGGACGGTAACTTTCATTAACCACTCTCTCTAAAATATCAAATTGCTGATTAAAGGGCTGATAAAAATGAAGAAAATTTATCCAAGACATAAAAATTTATTTTTCTCCTATCGATTTAGTCATTATACAACGACCGGATTTTAGACATTTATCTATTTCTTGATCAATTTTATTTTTAATAGTTTGGGCTTGGTTAAAATAAGATACGGGTAAATCTTTTTTTAGGAGGGTAAAAATTTTTAAAAATAAATCAACACTACGAAAGACAATATGGGGATTCCACCAAGGATTAGCTGACGCCCACCAATAACCATCGCTTGATAAGGCCTCATCTAAAAGCCGCGCTGACTTAAAATTGGAATTTCCCCTACCTAATTTTATGGCTTTCAAAGCAAGCTCAGTTAATTGCCATTGGTACTGATGAATAATATTTTCCGGATGTTTCCATAGACCATAAGGAATATTATTTTGTAATTGCTCTTCAGTAGAAGACCAGCTTGAAGACAATGGTTCTACTGTTTTTTCTTTCTTAAAGAGAGAAAAGGATTCTTTCCCTAATAAAATTTTTATTTTTGGATTTAAAAGCAATTTAGCCCAAATCTCATCTCTTTTTTTAAAATGATGCCCCAAATTTTCTCCGTCAAAAGCAGTGATGAGAATATTTTTAGAACGACCATCTTCTTTTAACACCGACCAAAATTTGGCTTCATCTCTTAAATCTTTGTCAAAAAAAACATTACTTAATATTCTATGGCGGAAAATAACTAATAAATTTAATTTATCAATACGCCAATTGTTATTAAAAATATCTTGTCCTATTTTGCCGTTATAAGAAATTTCATCTAAAATAATATATTTATATCCCAATTTATCTATAATTTGAGCTGTTTTTTTATTATAAGCCAATTCGGGAAGAAAAAAACCATAAGGCCGAGGCTGCCAAAATTTTCCAAAATGTTTAGAACACGTCTCCTCATTTAGTTTAATTTGCCGAATCGCTTCTTTTTGAGGCAAAAGAGGTAAAATGGGGTGATATTTTGCTGAACCCAAAAATTCAATTTGTCCCTTTTCAGCCAAAAATTTAATCTGATTTAAAATATGATTATAACCAAAATTATTAAAATGCTCAACCAAAGAAGCGCTGACATTCAAAGTAATTTTTATATAAGGATTTTTTTCTAAAATATTTAAAATAGGCTGATATGCTTCATCAACCACTTTGTCCACAATTTTTTTTGTCTGCCACGAAGGCTGATAAAAATGTAGAACGTTTACCCAAAACATAAAAAATCGTGTAATTGTTTTTATATATTATTTCTTGTTAATTTCTATTGCTTTTTCATACAAAGCCACATATTTTTCCGCTGGCAATACCCAGGAATAAGATTGCTTCATGCTTTTAACTACTAAATTTCTCCATTTTCGCCGATGTTTATAATTTTCTAAAGCTCGAGTAATAGCCATCAATAAATCAGAAGAACTGTAAGAAGTGAAAACAAAACCGTTTCCTTTCTCGGTTGTGGGATTGTAGTCAGTAATAGTATCAGTTAAACCACCAACTTTATAAACTATAGGAATAGAGCCATAACGAAGACTAATCAATTGTGAAATGCCGCAAGGTTCAAAACGAGAAGGCATTAAATAAAGATCTGAAGCAGCGTAAATTTTTCTACTTAAATCTTCACGAAAAGGAGTAATAAAAAGAAATTTTTTGGGATATTGTTTTTGAACTTTTTTAAAAGTTTTAATATAAGATTTTTCCCCGCTTCCAATAATAGCGATTTGCAAAGGGAGCACTAATAATTTATCTAATATTTGCAAAATCAACTCAAAGCCCTTTTGCTCTGTTAAACGATTAGCCATACCAATTAAAGGTAAATTTCGATTAACTTCTAGATTGTATTCTTTTTGCAAAAGCACTTTATTTTTAATTTTATCTTCTAAATTATGAATTCCATAATTAATATAAATATGTTTATCAAATCTCGGATTAAAAATATGATAATCAACACCATTGATAATGCCGTAAAGTCTATTTTTTCTTTTTTTTAAATATTTATTCAAACCGCAGCCAAATTTAGGGGTTATTATCTCTTGAGCATAACGTTCGCTTACGGTATTAATTAAATCTGAATAAAGAATGGCCCTTTTAGTAAAATTGAGCCATTTAATTTTTTCTAAATCAGCAGGAGGGGTTCCTTTTCCTCTGTCTTTTTTTTCCGGCGGAACCTCCCACCAATTAAATGGTCCTTGAAACATTAAATTATGAATAGTAAAGAGTGTAGCGCCTCCATTTAACAAAGCGTCATTTTTATATTTTGTTTTTAAAAAATTAGCTATAAGTCCCGTTTGCCAATCATGACTGTGATAAACATCTACTTTCCAATGAAAAGCTCTTATCATTTCAAGCGCGGCAAGATTAAAAAGTAAAAAACGCAATCCATCGTCTAAGCTGCCGTAGAGATGATTGTTCTCCCCAAAAAGAGAATTTTCCGAGATAAAAAAAACAGGATATTTGTCCTGGGTTATAGTTTTGAAATAATTAAATTTAAAATTTCTACCAACGTAAGGAATATCTATTTCTAAGTCCAATTTTTTAATGGGAAAATTTTTTTCTTTAATAAATTTATAAAAAGGAGTTACCACTGAAACATGATGTCCTATTCTTTTTAGGGCACGTGGCAAAGAACGGCTTACATCGGCTAAACCGCCCGTTTTAGAATAAGGAGAAATTTCTGAACTAAATTGAACTATCTCCAAATGTTTCATAAACGCGATTTTATAAATAACCTAAATGGCGGGCAGCGATAATAAACATAGCATAACTCCAAGCTAAAGGATAAACGCCAACTCGATCATCAGAAAAAATCTGTTCTGGCAAATATCCTTGATAAGGAGCGAGTTTGTCTAAGGGCCAAATAAAGTAATCTCTCGCTTTTTTAATATTTCCAATTTTAATAAAATAAATAGAAAGCCAAAAGTTCAAAACTG
>ERZ795059.6135-NODE-6135-length-10741-cov-5.626801_pt1 | contig 10741 bp, 8 predicted proteins | sample MGYA00375143_ERZ795059 | MGnify/ENA primary metagenome ERZ795059 (study PRJEB30188, sample SAMN05720168) | activated sludge metagenome | isolation source: Anaerobic digester | place: USA | collected 2015-01-07 ... | reverse complement strand
ATTATAAATCGTTAAATATAAAAATTCTAATATTTACTATTATTTTACTTTGCATTTATCTTCTTGAGATTAATATTTGAAGGTTTACTAAACATAACAAGACATAAACCGTTCGGTGACGCCGTATACCAAGTGGCAGGGTATGGTGGTAAAAACCGTAAAGAAAATTTAGTTATGTCTGTTATACTTTTAGGTGCAGGTATTTATTTACTCAACAATGCAATGGTAATTTTAACGGAAGATATACTTTTGAGCATGACCACAGATTTATACTTACTTGTGGGAACACTTGTATTTTCAGTGGGCATGGCAATAACTTATTTCCTTGTAGCAGATGTATTGAAAGGTATATTTTTGGGTGAAAGATACTTCAGAACTTCAGTTTCAGAAGGATTACAAAAAGTATTATCAGAAAAGGAAATGCACAAGAAAATTGAAGAGATGCGCAAAGAAATTACAGAACTTAAAGAGAGAGTTATTTCACAAGGTATTGAAACAAATACCACGTTTGCAGATGATTTCTTAATGGAATTGAGTAAGCTTGAAGTGTTACTTGCGAGAGGTGAAACAGATAACGCTGCAATTAAAATGGATGAAAAAATCAGGCCAGTTTACACTAAACTCCATGAAAAGTATTCAGTTGTTGTAGACCAAGAAAAATTATTATTAAAAATTTATGGCAATGTTGAAAGTGAGATTAAAAAACTTGAATCGTTACAAAGAAAAGCTAAAAATTACGGAGTGGTGGCTGTTACCAAAAATTGGAGAAATGAAATTGTTGGTTATAAAGAAATGATGAAGAAGGACGGTTTCATAAAAACTAAAAACCACTTAGAAGAAATTGAAGAGAAAGTTAAAATTAAAATAACAGAAATTACAGATCAAGTTTCAAAGTATGAATATGATGTTAAACAAACTGGTGAATTTGAACAGGTAATGGGAACATTAAAAGAAGAAATTGAAAATGAAATTGAAACGTATGAGAACTTAGTTAGAAAAGCTATCAAGTACGGAGTTGAAATTGAAACCATGAACTGGCGTGCTAAAGTAATGGAAATAAGTAAAGCTAAAGGAAATACAGAATTCAAAAACTATAAAGAAGAAATCAACAAATTGGAAATTGAAATTAAAAATGAATGTAATGTAATAGAAAATAAAATATCTAAATTGGAAGCATTACAACTCATTAAATTTACATGCCCTTCATGTAATAGAATAACAACAATGGCACATGATTATTGTGAGATTTGTGGAATTCCATTAAGTGATGCTTTCATAGCTAAAGAAAATGAACTTAAAGAGGAATTACAAGAAATAACACAAAAATTGATAGAGAAAAATATTACAATTGGAGATAAAGTCATAATAACCACGGAAACTTTAATCAATAAACTTGAAACGGATTATAAAACTAAAAAGTATAACACAGCTTCAATTATAATCCCTTCAATTGTTGAAAAAATCAATTACCTTAAAGAAATGTTAGTTCAAGTGGGCGCTTCAGAAGAAGAAATGAATGTACACCTTAATGAAGTGGAACATTATTTGGAAGAAATACCAAACTTATTATTCCAAGCACAAGAAAGAGGAATGGATGTTACAGCATATGAAAAAAGGTTTGTTAATTTGGGTGGTACTGATTTAATTACTAAAATAATTGAAATGCCTCCAAATGAAGCAGTTATAAAAGCAAAAGATATTGTTGTTAATTATTCAAAACTAAAATCGGAAATTGAATCAAGCTTGATTAAATATGATGTTTCAACAAACACTTTAGAGAGGTTAACTAATTTGTTTGGTGAAGTGTCCTCTTTAATTGAAGAATGTTTAAAGTACAACATTAACGTAGAAAAATATTCAAGTGAAATAGAAAGTTATGACTTTGATAAAATAATGGATAAGATAAATACAAATAAAATATCTAAAGAGGAAGTAGAACAAATAGTTAATTCGGTATCGGAAATCATAATTAATCTAAGAAATAAAGTTAAGTATTCCTCTTATTTCACAAAGAGAATGGAAACAGTTAATAGAAGGTTAGAGGAAGCTAACATTTTATTAGAACAACAAAAGAAAGATGGATGGAAACCTTATGAAGAAATGAGTGAAATTGCAAAAGTTGATTTAGAAAAAGTATATGATTTAATGTCATATTCAAGTACAAAAAATGCAGATGAGATCACAAAAACAATTTCAAACTATGAAACCATAATAGATAATGTATTAAATAAATTGAGAACTAAGCAAGCCATAGTTGAAAGTTGGCCTGAATGGAAACGAACAATAACTGATTTGATTAAAAACAATGAAAGAGTTACACCACAAATGTTAAGTGATGTTCCCGCAGAAATGAGACCAATAGTTCTTGAAAAGTTCAGCAAAGAAACTAAATTGTCTGTTAGTTTTGATGGTATTAACCTTTTCAAAATGAAATCGGCAAACAAAAGTGTTACAAGTCAAATTGAACAATTCATGGAAGAATTCGTTTCGGAAAAGAAAGTTGATGGTGCCCTTGTAATGAGAAGAGATGGATTGATTGTAAGTGAAGAATTAAATGATAAATATGACAGTAAAAAATTAGCAACTGTATTTTCAAATATCATTTTGAACGGGGATAAGATAAGTAATTCAACAAATTATGGTGAGATTGAAAATATAATTTTAGATTCGGAAGATAACTTTACTGCATCAAAAATTGACAATGACAATTATCTTATAGCGCAATCAAAAAGTGATGTGGATTATGGAACTGTTATAATTTTATTAAAAGCAGTTAAAAGAAAAATAAGAGAAATCATTGAGCAAATAAACTAAGTACATTTTTTGAAGTTATTTTTTCAACTTCTTCTTTTTCCATTTGTTTAATTCCACTTACAATTTCAATTGACTTTTCAACATCTAAAGGAGTTTTACCAACATAAGGTGCATCAGTTTCACAAACTAAATTTTCAATTTCAATTTTTTCAATTACTTTAGTTCTCAAACTTCCTTTCATAGGAGGCATAGAAATTAACCAACCCCTGTCACTTATATCTTTTGCTTCCTCAAGTGTTCCAGAATAAAAGTGAAACATAACATTGTAATCAAATTTAGAAAGAAGTGTAATGCAATCCGTTGTTGCTTCCCTTGAATGTATAATTATGGGCTTTTGAAATTCTTTTGCCAATTCAATTTGCTTTTCAAAATATATTCTTTGATTCTTTCTCTTTTCTTCATTGTCCCCCCAATGGTAATCTAAACCAATTTCACCTATTGCATCAATATATTTTTTTTCTTTCTCAAGCACAGAAGAAAGTTCATTGAAATCATTTGAAATATCCTCCATACTCTTCTGGGGAGATATACCAATTGAACTAAATAAGAAATCTTGGTGTTTTTTCTTCATTTCTATGCTTGTTTTTGAAGAATAGATACAATAAGCAGAATTTACTATTTTTTCAAGTTTGAAAAAGTCAGGGTTTATGGAATCTTTTGAAATGTCCATTAAATGGCAATGTGCATCTATCATAAACTAAATAAGTAAGGGAATAATATAAAATTAAATTGTTGGGGGTTTCCCCCCGGGTTTGGTTACTAAAAAACTACAATGCAGAAGCTGCAATGTGTATATCTGTTTTAGTGAGTTTAACTTTCTTACTTTTTCGTCTTCTTACATCATTGGTAGACATAGCAATAAAAACTGCTTTTTCAACAATGTTTTCCATACGCTTTTCTATTATACTCACAAGCTCTTCAGTTGCCTCCTCTTCAATCCTAATTTTGGAAGGGGAACTGCTTCTAATTAACTGTTCTACGTCGTACCTACTTATGTACCCCACACTAACACACCTATTTCCTTGGGAAAGTTATATTTTTAAAAGAAATATTTCCCACTTCGGAAAAAAAGAAAATAAGCGAGCATAGAGCTTATTTTTACAAAAATAAAGCGTTAAAAAGAGAATAAAGCTATTTAGGGATTTTAACTAACTCACTTTGCATCCATTCCACAAGCTTCTTAGCTTCATTTTCATATTTTGACTCTGCGAAAATCCTTAAATAATTCTCAGTACCACTTGCCCTTAAAATACACCAACCATTTTCAAAGTCCATCCTTAACCCATCAATTATATTGGCCCTCTCATCATTTTTGAACATTTCACGCATTTTTTCAACAACTTCAAACCTTTCCTTACCCATATCAATTTTTTCTTTAACAACATAATATTTAGGCAAGAGTGAAACTATATCACTCAATTTCAAATTATTTTTTTTCAAATAGGAAACTATTTTTACACTGCTCAATATACCATCCTTTCCAGGATGAATTAAAGGCCAAATTATACCCCCCACTTCTTCCCCTCCAGTAGAATAATTTCCTTTATGCATCTCTTCACATATATAAGGAGTTCCCACAACTACATATTTCAATTTCCTTCCTTCTTTTTCTACAATTTCACGAATTAAATTACTTGTTGCTATAGTGGTTACAACATCTCCTTGCTTTTCCTTCATGGCTATTTTAACACCTATAGCGAACACCTTATTACCATCAATAAAATTTCCTTTCTCGTCCACTAAAGCAAGACGGTCACAATCACCATCATAAGCAATACCTATGTCTGCTTTATGTTCCTTAACTTTTGAAATTAATTCTTGTAAATTTTTCTCAGTGGGTTCTGAAGGGTGCCCAGGAAATAAACCGTTTTCTTCATCATTTAAAGGAATAACCTCTGCACCCAACTCTTCAAATAAACGTGGTGCAATTCTACATGAAGCACCATTGGCACAATCAACAACTAATTTTAATCCATTTAAATTTGTTCCAGAACTTTTAGTTAAATCATAATATTCATTTATTCTATGTTCATTGTATAAAATTGAAGGTATTTCATTCCAATCTACTGTTTTCCATTCTTCTCCTTCGTAAATTTTTTCAATTTCATTTCCCCTCTCTTTAGATAAAGGAAGACCTTCCTCATCACCAAACTTTAAACCTATCCATTCAGGAGGATTATGTGAAGAAGTTATTATAACGTGAGGTTTCTTATCACGGGCACTTAAAAATTCCACTCCAGGAGAGGGAATTACTCCTAATATAATAGGTTTACAACCACTCCATAAAAGACCACTTACTAAGGCGGATTCAACCATTTCACCAGTAACTCTTGTATCTTTACCTATGTATATTTCATTGTACCCTCTTTTTTTTGCCCAAGTTCCGAAGGAAACACCTAATTTTAAAACAAATTCAGGGGACATTAAGGGCAATGTACCTCTAATCCCATTTGTACCAAAAAATTTAGACATATTAGGAATTAAACGTGAAAATTTAAATTAGAAAGGGATTATGGGCCCATAAATTTGCACTTTTTACAGGTATAAGTAACCATGTTACTCTTACATGAAGCGCATCTAATTATAGTCTCTCCGCATTTTGGACATTTAATTTCTGTAAAATCGGAAGTTCTTATTCCGCAAGAATCACAAACTGGTATCATACTTGAAATTAAAATGAGATAATAATAAAAACCTACTGGTTTTTAATCAATCTAATGAAAGGAGTTATTCTAACTGCTGGAAAAGGCACTCGATTGTTGCCTTTAACTCAAGAGATATCTAAATGTATGCTTCCCATAGGTGGTAAAAGTATAGTTCAGAGAAGTTTAGATATAATGTGTAAGTTTAATTTTATAGAAGAAATTTGTATTTTAACAAATAAAGATAATTTAAAACAAATTCAAGAACAATTTAAAGATAATTATAAAGGTAAAAAAATAATTTACATTTTACAAGACATAGAGAAATACGGTATGGGAACGGCTTCCGCAATACTTTCAACTAAAGAATTTATAGAGGATAAATGCGCTTTAATCATGGCAGGAGATATTATAGTAGATGGAGAAGATGTTGAAGAGATGGTAATGAAATATAAAGATGAAAATGTTAACGCCATGCTTCTAAAAACAGTTCCGGACCCTCACAATTTTGGTATTGTTATATTGAATGGAAATGATAGGGTAATTGACATTGAAGAGAAACCTGAAGAACCTAAAAGTAATTTAATTAATGGAAGTGTTTATCTTTTTACATCAGGGGACATGAAATATTTAGAAAATATAAAATTGAGTAAGAGGAATGAATATGAAGTTACAGATGCCTTAACAAGAATGAGTTTGGAAGGTAAATTGTATGGTTTTGTTGCTAAAGGGTATTGGAATGATGTAGGCACACCACTATCTGTTCTTGAAAGTAATGCTGAACTCATGAAGAAAAATGAAAATGAAATTTCAATGGAAGAAAATGTTAATATAGAAAATTGTGAAATTGAAGGGCCTTGCTTTATATCAAAAAATGTTGTTTTGAAGAATGTTAAAGTTAAACCTTACAGTTTTATTGGAGAAAAATGTTTAATAGAAAATAGTGAAATATACAATTCTATGGTTTTAGAGAAAAGTAAAATAAATTCAAGTAAATTACAAGATTGTTTAATTGGAACAAATAATACATTAGAAGAAAATGAAATTAAAAATGAAAACGGTAAATTTGGTTGTGTAAGTGGACCTAACGTTGTTTTTGAAAAGGGATTAAAAGTTGGAAAAGAGAGTAAAATAAAATAGTTTTTTTAAATTTACAATACTAAATATAAAGTAATCAACAAGTGAAAAAGAGGTGTAGGTATGGAAAAAGATAACGAGAACGTAGTTTTTATAGGGAAAAAGAACATAATGAGTTATGTTTTAGCAGTAGTTACTCAGTTTAATTCTGGAATTAAGGAAGTTGTAGTTAAAGCGAGAGGTAAAGTTATTAGCAGAGCAGTAGATGTTACAGAGATTGTTAGAAATAGGTTTGTTAGTGATGCAGAAGTTAAAGACGTTAAAATTATGACTGAAGAGATTACTGGTGAAGATGGAAATAAGAATAAAGTTTCCGCAATTGAAATTATATTAATTAGAAAATAGGGTGATTGATTGGAAGATGATGTAAAAAAAGTAATTAAAAAAGCACTTGAAAAGTGGGAAGGGGAAAGTATTAATCAAGCTAAACTTGCTGAATTGAAAGAAATTATTTATAAAAAAACAGGTAAGTATAAATTTTTACCTTATGTTAATTTAAAGAAATGGATAAAAGAGGTCAAGAGTGACATGAAAGAAAAGAAACCAACAAAGAAAGTTGAAGTGAAAAAAGAAAAACCAACTGAAACTAAAAAGAAAGAAGTTGTGAAAGAGAGAAAAGTTGAAGAAGATAATGTGGCACCAAAGGCCGTTATATCTCCATTCCAGGATAGAGTGCTTTTCCAGAACTTATCATATGAAATAAGTAGCATGAGAAGGGCCCTTGAGAGGATATCAAAACAATTAGATGATTTGGAAGGAACGTTGAAAGAAATAAATAATAAGGAATAATTTTCCTTACTTTTTTTAAAAATCAATACTGAATAATAATCCAGCACCATAATCAAGACTTTGGTTGTCTGGAACATAAGTATCATCTAAAGAACTAGAAAACTTACTCGTATCTCCCAAAAATCCCTGTAAAGCAAGTGAAAAATCTAATTCTTTTCCTTTAACTTTAAATCCAAGAGTTGCAAGAGTATCTATCATTTTCTTCTTTATTTGTTTCTGTTGGGTCTTATCAGTAGTTTTTGAATAATTTAATGCCAATTCACCAAAGGTAGCAAATTTCCCTCTAAAAGTTTCAAAACCTAAAGCTACTCCATGCTCTTCCGTTTTCAATTTCTTAGAAGCATATTCTGCCCACTTATACCTATATATTACATAAGCGTCAACTTCGTTTGTTACAGAATAATTAAATGGAATTTCTATTGAATTTTTTATATTATCTTCAGTTTTCTTAGGAATTGTTCCAAATATAGGCATCTTATTCGTACTTCCCACACCTAATGGTCCTGCAGGTCCTTCTTCAAAACCAGTAATACGAAATTCATCAGTAATACTATAAGAACGGGTATGCAAATATATTGCACCTAAACCGAAAGAGTGCAATCTCCTCTTTGAAAATTCTTTTAAATCAATTGAAATTTTATCACTAAGCATTTTTTCGAATAAATCTCTTTCATACGTACTTAAATAATTCAATCCAGCTTGACCTGAAACAACTCTCTTAAATCCATCAGAATATTTTTTTGAATCTTTTATTTCATCATACATTAATCTAAATGCAGTATTTAAAGTATTATTATTTTCAGGTAATTTATTTTCGCGTAATCCCTTAATTATTTCGTCTACTTCTTTTATTTTTTTTGTTTTTTCAATTAATTCTTGACTATATCCTATAAATACACTTCCAAAACCTCCCCTCGTAGGATATGTTCTTTTTTCAAAACCAAGTTTTGTTTTAGAAGTATCATAATTTTTAAAATCTGTAACCATATCAGCAGCCAATATAGCACCACCACTTACAGCTAAACGGAAAGCATTACCTACACCAAAACCTGCACCGAACAAATAGGATTTTTCCTCACTTTCACTAAGTTTTGAATTTATCTCTGTTTTTGAAATTGAACTAGAGGGTTGTACAAAAATCTTGAAAAAACCATTCTCATGATTATAAAGACCATATACCCCTGGTTCATACAGTTCTTTAGTTTTTTCATTAACATCAAATTGAATAGTTACTCTAGAACTATTCTCATCAAAAACAAATCTCGATTGTACCTTCCAAACTGTGTCATTTAATTCATTTAAACTTTCATTTAATTTTTTAGTATCATCATCAAGATTACCCATATCATACTCTTTATTTCCAATTTTATCATTTAATCTAGTTATCTCTTTTAAATTATCTTCTAAACCAGGAATTCTACTTAAATCAAATTTAATACCGGTATTACTTTCCTTATTCCACTTATAAATTCCTGCTAATCTAAAGAAAAATTCTGTATTTTCTGTAACGGGTATTGGTACGGGATTGTTTTCTTTATCACGAATAAGGTTTCCTTCTTTATCTTTTTTATATATGATCTTTCCATTTTCATCTTTTCTATATTTTATGTCTCCATTTTCATCTCTTACTGGGTTGTTACTCATTTGTAAAGCATTCAAAAAGTAAAGACCCAAATAATGATCTGATATATCAGTACCAATGTAACTTCTTGTTAAAACTCTTTTAAGATTAGTTAAATACTCATAGGTTTCTTGAGTTGTTTCTAAATTTTCCATTGCTGCTCCGGTATGATATGCACCACCGACACCCCATTTTAATCCACCGTTTCTATAATCATACATTCCATAAAAATCATAAATATCAGACTTAGTAGGATCCTCTTCCACATCTTTCCTTTCCATTTCGGAAACTCCTCCTTTTCCACCTAATATTATACGATTATTTTCATTTTTTACAACTAATGTTCCACCATAAGTATCATAATCAATTTTACTTATTATTCTTTCTTTACCTTCTTCATCATTTTCTTTTATATTATAATAACCAAGAGTCATTGGAATGGCAAATTTAGTATCCCATCCACTCTTTTTAAATTCAAACATTATTGTGTGTTGTTCCTCATATTTTCTTCTATTTTCCTTATCTATAACACTTGTTTTAGTTTTTCCTTCAGAACCTACTTCCTTCTTAAATCTTTCAGGTGTTGTTACTTCTTGATATTGATAACCTGCTGTGGGTTTCCAAGAAATATCAAAAATATCACCTACATCAATAGCAGCAATAATTCCTTTAGTATCTGTTTCCCATTGATAATTTGTATAGGCACTTGTTTTAGCATAAGGAGAATCTGAACCAAATGCAAAACCATTAAAGTAATCTAAAATAGTATTATCCACAAAAAGGAGTTTAAAAACATCTCCTTTATTGTCCATGTAATATAACTCATTAATTGTCCAGATATCATCATTTTTTTCATTATGCCTGGTAGTAAATAAGAAATTACCTGAATATCCTTCCTTACCAAATACATGTGCTGCAGTTTTTTGAATTATTTTTAAAGTTTCCTTGTCTTTTTCATAAGCAAATTGTGAAGAATCTAATTGAGCATAATTTCCCATATAAACAGACGAAATACTAAAACCACCAGTTACTTTATCAAAACTTTTGCCTCCCCCAGACCTTATATCTAATGGAATTTCTTCTTCAAATAAACCTTTTTCTCTTAAAAAATCTTCAGTATCAGGAGTAAAACCAACAAATGCATTCTCATCTTTCATTATGTCTTCAAAAAGTCTTTCCTCTTTGTTATATTTAAAAAATACTTTTTTATCTGTGTTTATATTTGCAAAATCATATGTTTTAATATTTTCTTCATTTTCACTTATTGGCACTCCTTTTTTAACATAAATTAATTTTATTTTACTCCAAAAATCTTTTTTTTCTTTATCTTTTAAATTATCTGCATAATCAATTATTCTTTCTTTTAAACTTCGAGTTTGCGCAGTATAATGTAATGAACCAAACCCTCTTTCTAATTCTACCTTTTTTTCTGCTTTTTCATATTTAGGTATAGGATCTCCGTTTTCATCTTTAATAATACTTCCATTTTTATCTTTTTGATAAATAATGTTTCCTTTTTCATCTTTTTTTGGAATTAAATTACCAGAAGAATCTAATTTGTAACCACTTGTATCTTGTTCTACTGTTCCTAATAATGCTGCAGAACCACCTCCTCTACCAGGTCCAGATACAATATTCATTCTTTGTGATAAAATGAAACACCTTGCAATCGCTCCTTCAATATCTGCAGTACCTACGTACCATTCAGTGCCGCCAATATTACTTGAAATACCTCTAG
>ERZ795059.6133-NODE-6133-length-10744-cov-6.141922_pt1 | contig 10744 bp, 19 predicted proteins | sample MGYA00375143_ERZ795059 | MGnify/ENA primary metagenome ERZ795059 (study PRJEB30188, sample SAMN05720168) | activated sludge metagenome | isolation source: Anaerobic digester | place: USA | collected 2015-01-07 ... | reverse complement strand
TAATCTCTCACCTGCTGATAATTACTTCCAGTATTCTCTCCGTAATAATAGTCTTGTGAGTTGATAATATCTTCTTTGTCCATGGCAATCAGTATAGTTAACATAATGAACCCAAGAATGGTAAGTAATATCTTTCTCATATTCTCCCTCAATCCTATACAATTTTATGAAATTTCTTTTATTTACTAAAATATAATCAATCTAAAATTTTGTCAAGTTCTTTATTTGCATTTATCTGATAAATAGATTTGCAAATAAAAAAAGCCACCCGGATAAATCCGGATGGCTTTAATTCTTATCATTCGCAGAAATGTCTGCGTAACAGGATTATTGAGCTCTTCTTCTTTCTTTAATACGAGCAGCTTTACCTTTAGCTGTTCTTAAATAGAAGAGTTTAGCACGTCTAACTTGACCATAACGAACAATTTCAAGTTTATCAATAAGCGGAGTGTGCTGAGGGAATACTCTTTCAACTGCCACACCATCAGAAATCTTTCTTACGGTAAAAGTTTTAGAGATACCTGCTCCACGTTTTTGAATAACAACTCCCTGGAAAATCTGAATGCGTTCTTTGTTGCCTTCTTTAATTTTATAGTGTACTTTCACAGTGTCTCCAACACCGTAATCAGGAAGATCAGTGCGTAATTGATCCTTAGTAATCATTTGAATGATATCCATTTATTCCTCCTTATATTTTTCGGTTGTCAGTCGATCCAACACAATAGCTACGGCACTTCTGACAGACAGGTGATTATATGGGGTCGGTCCGTAAATCGGCTTTAATACATAATCAGCCTTCTGATGTACCTCTTTGGATAAACCATTTCCTGTACCAAATAAAAGTAGTACTGGTCTATTTTCTTTACTTCTGATTTCTCTGAAATCTTCAAAAGTAATCTGATTATCCATTAACGCAGCTGTTGTTGTTATCACTAAAGGATCGCTTCCATCCTGGTATTTTATCATTTGAATGGTTTCATCTATAGATTTTTTAAATTGAATTAATGATAGTGCCTCTACACGGTCTTTGTTGTAGAATTTGGCAATATCAGTTTTCCAGAAATTTATGACTTTATCAAAAATTTCCTGTTGTCTTTGAATTGGATGTATTACAAAATAGTGTTTAACACCAAAAGTAATACAAGAACGGGCAATATCATGTATATCCAGATTCGTTATGGAAGAGATAATTTCCAATCCATCTCGGTTGGTAACCGGATAATGGACAAGCCCTAAATACAGATTATTCATTTTTCAATAAATCCGATCTTCTGTTTTGAGTCATTTCAAGAGATTGTTTCTCCCGCCACTGCTCAATTTTTTTATGATTGCCTGAGAGCAAAACATCCGGTACTTTCATACCCCTGTAATCAACAGGTCGGGTGTAATGAGGACAGCCGAGTAAGCCGTTTTCATGAGAATCTGTAAGTGCTGAATCAATTTCATTCAACACACCCTCCTGCAAACGGGAAAGTGCATCAATCATGACCATAGTAGGTAATTCCCCACCAGAAAGTACAAAATCTCCAATTGATATTTCATCGCTTACGTAATAATCACGTACCCGCTGATCAATTTCTTTATAATGTCCGCATAAAAGTGTGATTTCTTCCTTCGGAAGATATTCCCTGACAATTTTCTGATTAAGTAATCTGCCCTGAGGTGTGAAATAGATTACCGGGACTTGTCTGTCTTGATGAATATACTCGAGTGCGCTTATCAGAGGATCTGCTTTAATAACCATCCCTGATCCGCCTCCATAAGGATAATCATCAACCTGACGCTGTTTATTCTTTGAAAAGTCCCTGATATCAATCATATTGATCGTAATCTTTTCTCTCTCAATCGCAATTTTTGGGATACTTTCTGAAAGAAACGAAGTAAAACAGGAAGGGAAAAGGCTTAATACGTTTATTATCATATACCCTTAAACTGTTCTATATTTCTCACATAAATCACCTGATTTTCAATATCAGTTTTTTCTACATAATAAGGCACATCAGGTATCATGATTTCATTTCCTTCTATATCTTTCACAACAAATATATCCTGAGCATTATTGCTAAACCAATCAATTATTACGCCTACTTCTTCATCCTGACTAATGACTTTCATGCCGACAGGTTCATAATAGTCTTCATCATCAATGACACTGAGTTCTTCGGTGTCAATTGCGATCAACATATTCGTCTGCCCATTCATTTCAAGCATCAGTTCCGGTTCGGCAAATTTAATATACCATTTTCCCTGAATCAGTTTGGCTTTTTTAACTGTTACGTATCTCACTCTATGGTCTGTGAAGATCACGAATAGATGGTTGAACTGAGTGATTGAGTTTTGAAAGTCAGGATTCAGCCTCACAGGGACCCAGTCCTTAACGATCTGACCGAATCCTAACTTTCCTATAACGATTAAATCATCAATATCCATTATTCAACAATTTCAAGTTCGACCCGTTTTCCCTGCTTAGTGGAAACGGCTTTCAAAATCGTTCTAATAGCACTTGCCGTACGTCCTTTTTTACCAATCACTTTTCCAATATCTGATTTGGAAACATGTAATTCGTAAAGCGTCACTTTATCACCAAGTATTTCCTTAATCTGTACTTCACTTGGATCATCAACAAGTCCTTTTACAACAAATTCCAGTAAATCTTTCATGTTAAAACCTCAGCTGATTATTCAGCAGCTGCTTCCTTTTTAACATATTTCATTTCATGCCATTTTTTCATGATGCCGGCATTTTTGAATAAAGATTTAACGGTTTCTGAAGGCTGAGCGCCTACTTTGAGCCATTTAATTGCTAATTCTTCATCAATTTTAACGATTGCCGGATTATGTTTTGGATCATAATGTCCAATATTTTCAATATACTTTCCATCTCTTTGTACGCGAGAATCAACCGCAACTATGCGATAGAATGGTTTGTTGATTGAACCCATTCTTGTAAGACGAATCTTTACCATTTCTACTCCTTATCTATATTAAGCTATATTATTTTAAAAGTCTATACTTTTTAATTATCCTTATTTCGTCAAGTGAAATTTTAGAAAGGCATTTTAAAGTTTTTCATAAACTTAGATGTATTCATATTTTTCATCATGGATTTCATCTGTTCAAATTGCTTTAAAAGCCGATTAACAGCTTGTACAGAAGTACCACTGCCTTTTGCAATTCTTATTCTTCTGCTGCCATTAATTAATTGAGGTTTTTCTCTCTCTTTTAATGTCATAGAAGTAATAATTGCTTCCACATGAGCAATTTGTTTGTCATCAATTTTAACTTGATCCATCATTTTTGCATTAATTCCTGGTATCAGTTTCAATAATTGATCCAATGGTCCCATTTTTTTCATATTGTGGAGTTGTTCCAGAAAATCAGACAAAGTAAACTGATTTTTCTGCATTTTTTGAGCGAGTTTTTCTGCCTGATCATCATCAAAAGCTTCCTGAGCCTTTTCAATCAGACTGAGAACGTCGCCCATCCCTAAAATTCTGGAGGCCATACGATCAGGGAAAAATTCTTCCAGATCGGATATCTTTTCGCCAGTACCCACAAAGGCAACAGATTTACCCGTAACAGCCTTAATAGAAAGTGCAGCACCACCTCTGGCATCACCATCCAGTTTTGTTAAAATTACGGCATCAAATGAAAGTAAATTATTAAATTCTTTAGCGACATTAACCGCATCCTGACCAGTCATCGCATCTGCCACAAAGAAAATGTAATCTGGTTTGACATAGTCTTTTAATTCTTTTACTTCTTTCATCATCTCTTCATCAATATGAAGACGGCCGGCTGTGTCAAAAATCATCAGACTTGTATTGTTCTTCTGTGCCCAGTCTAAGGCATTTTTTGCGATATTTTTGACACTCTTAGTATTAGTATCGGATATAACGGGAATATCCAGCTGCTTACCTAAAACTTCCAATTGGTGTATCGCAGCAGGACGATAAACGTCACAAGCAACGAGTGAAGGGAAAGCACTGCGTTTTTTTCTGAAATAATTAGCAAGCTTTGCACAGGCAGTTGTTTTACCTGAACCCTGTAAACCAACTAGCATAATTTTGGTAAGTCTGTTATTGTGAAACTCAAAATTCAGGTCTTTATTATCCATAAGAGCAATAAGCTGCTCATGAACGATTTTCACAACCTGCTGTCCAGGCTCCAAACTTTTCATGACTTCCTGACCCAGTGCACGGGTTTGAATTTCATTGATAAAGTTTTTCACTATTTTAAAATTCACATCGGCTTCCAGTAAAGCCATTTTTATCTCTTTGAGAGAATCCTGAATATTAGATTCACTCAATTTTCCTTTGCCTTTCAGGTTTTTAAAAATTCCATTTAGTCTTTCTGATAAATCTGAAAACATTACATTAAGCTCCTGACTCTGTCTGTATAATTATCACTGTTAAAAACATAAGACCCTGCAACCAGAATATCTGCACCTGCTTCCTTTAGCATAATTGCATTATCCTGACAGACACCACCATCTACTTCAATTTCAAAATGATAATCATTTTCTCTTCTGATTTCATTCAATTTTTTAATTTTATTAAGCGAATTTGGGATGAATTTTTGTCCTCCAAATCCAGGATTAACACTCATGATTAACACAAAATCGATAATATCCATCACATATTCAATGCTATGATGATGAGTAGAAGGATTTAAAACAACCCCTGCTTTAATCCCTTTGTCCTTAATATAGTGTATCATCCGGTTTGCATGATAATTTGTTTCTGTATGAAAAGAACAATAATCAATACCAATATCAGCTAAAGGGTCAATATACAAATCTGGATTAGTGACCATTAAGTGTACGTCCAGTTGAAGACTTGTATATTTTTTTAAGCTTTTTATAACAGGTATGCCAAATGTGAGGTTTGGGACAAAATGCCCATCCATAACGTCAAGATGCAATATTTTTGCATCGGTTTCTTCTATTTTTGCTAATTCTTCTTTTAACATGCCAAAATCAGCTGATAAAAGTGATGGAGCGATTTTTATCTGATTACTCATATAAAAAAGATTATATCCTTTACGTATTTAATGTCCTTATCATATAATGCCTGAAGAATATCTTTCTTTTTTAAGAGGAACTCCTGCATCCAGGCATGATTTATTGTTTTAACAAACAATACTGAACGTTCAAATTTAACAAGTGAAGAACGCTCTGCCATGATCTTTCCTACAATGGAACTCCATGACAGAGCTATATGTGCGAATTCATAACAATTATTCTTTCTCGCAATTTCGTAAACGAATTGATAGATAGAATCCCTGAGATTTTTCATTCAGAACGTTTCAGTTTATGATAAAAATTAGTGATTAATGCTACACCTGCCCAGGCAATGACTGCCACAATCATAGAGATGAAATACATAATACCAATCGTTTCAAAAGAGCTGTCTACTTTCATGATAGTCAGCGCTGGTATTGCTGATACAAGTACTAATACAAAAAGACCAACTAATTTCATAACTAAATTATTTTGGTTTTTGTTGATAAAAACAACTGTAAGCCCACTAATAATTACTAAAATTAATGTTACGAAAAACATTACGACAGAGGTAATTATTGGATTTGTTGAAATTAGCGCTTCGGCGATTTCTGGTTTGAAACTATTTAAGAAATAATTTGGTGACATAAATGATATGATCATAGCCACAATACCGCAAATCAGAACTAAGATACTCTTAAATTCCAAGTGTTCCTTTTTCATAAAAATCTCCTTTTATTTATAAGGAAAAGATACGGTTTTCACCGTATCTTATTCTTTTTCAACTGTAATTTTTAATTCAGCACAAATATCCTGTATAAAAGAAACCTTGACTGTATGTTCGCCAACAGTTTTGATCGCTTTTTCAATCTGGATATGATTTTTATGAACATTGAGTCCATTTTCTGAAAGGAAATGAACAATATCATTATCAGATACTGAACCAAACAAATGCCCTGTATCTTCTGCTCTTCTTTTGAAATTTGCAGATAATTGTGCAATTTTATGAGCAGTTTCTTTGTATTGTTTTACCAATTCATTATGTTTTTCTTGAGCAACTGATTTAATTGCTTCTATTTTCTTAATATTTCCGTCAGTTGCAAGAATTGCAAACTTTTTTGGAATCAGATAGTTACGAGCAAAACCATCTTTTACGTTAATGATGGAGCCGGCAGTTCCTACTCTGTCAATTGTTTCAGTGAGTATTATTTTCATGAGTTTCCTCCATTTTGTTTAATTTTCTTAAATCCGCCCAATTATCTACAAATCCGATAAATGATATCATCAGAATCAAATATGGGTTTATTAGAAGAGAAATGATGCTTATCACGATAAGCATCTTTGAATTTGCAATCATTTTACCAAAATAAAACCATACAATTGACAAGCCTTGTATAAAATATAAGGCAAGGCATGGTAATATCAAATTGATTCCAAGTGTTGAGGTTGGTTTGTATATAATCAGTCCTAAACCTGCAATGACAGGCATAACAAGATAGTTCATATTTGAATACAATCTTAGATCGTACGAAAATTTTAGTTTTCTATTTATGATGATTATAGCAATCCATAAAGCAACCAGGATAGTAAAGACTGCAAATGAATAATTATACTTTAAATATAATTCTTTTGAGACGTTAAGTGTGTCATTTATCAGCTGATATTCTTCTGATCCGACAGCATAGCGTGATTGAATCATTTCTGACATTGAATTAACAGACAGAGTGATATTATCTTCTATAGATTTCTTAAAAAAGAGATATTTTATCACACCGCTGCTTCCTGCAATCGCTAAGGCTGTTGTCATAATTGTTTCAAGAGCAAACTCATTTTCATGCATTTGTAGAAATACATAAGTAATCAGAGCTACGTTGAGATTGATGATGACAAACGTATTTATATCTACTGTTTTTGTAATATACAAAACAAGACTTCCCAGTAACCAGATCAGAAAAAAGAACTTTGACTGTGATCTGTCATTATCATTTTGTTTTGAAACCTGAGGTAAAAAATACATCAAACCTAAAACAGGGGATAATACACTAATCATCAGGCCAAGTACAGCTGAAAAAATTAACATTTTTTATTCTACTACGTAAGCAATTAAAGCCATTTGACGTGCTTTTTTTATTTCGTTAGAAACAAGACGCTGATGTTTTGCACAAGTAACAGTTGCTCTTCTTGGTTCAATTTTTCCTGTTTCAGAAACATAATTTCTTAAAAGGTCAACGTTTTTGTAATCAATATTTATTTCTTTGTTTCCACAAAATCTGCATACTCTTTTTTTAAAGCGTGATTTCTTTTTGTCGTAAGCCATTTTTTCTCCTTTATTTATTTGCCAGGTTAATTATCTGAACCTGTCGTACAAACCTTTTGATGTGTTTAGAAAGGTACATCTTCCTGGGTTTTATTGCCTTGATTGTTGTAAGAATTGAAAGCATCAGGCTCATTTTGTTGTGTTGCAACTGTTGCATTGTAATTATCATAATTCTGAGTATAATTACCCTGATTTTCTTCTCTTTCAAGGCAGTGAATTTTACTAACCAAGATTTCCACATTTTTCCGATTATTTCCATTCTGATCGGTAAATGTATTGACGCTGATTTCTCCTTCAATAATAACAGGGCTTCCTTTATGCAGATTTTCACTGCATATTTCAGCTGTTTTACCAAAAGCAACTGCGTCCATAAAATTAGCTATATTCTGAAAATTCCCGTATTCATCTTTTCTTACCCTGTCAAAAGCTAAACCTAATCTTGCGATCATCATGTTATTATTAGAATAACGAATTTCTGGTTCACGTGTTAAACGGGCACTCAGGGTAATCGTATTCATTCTTGGGAACTTCAGTATTTTACTCATTTTATCTCCTAGTCTAATTCTTCAAGTTTTAAAATATTATGACGAATAATTCTTTCATTCAAACGATAATGACGATCAAGTGCCTTAACTGCCTGTGTATCCATATTGAAATAATTGATAAAGAAATAACCTTCTTTATGTCTGTTAATTTCATACGCAAGATTTTTCTTTCCCCAGTTATCAGTTTTAATTAATTCGCCATTTTGTTCAGCGATAAGGTTTAGTACTTTTTCCTGTTCCTTTTCTACTTCTTCGGTAGATAAGGTAGGAGTGATAATGTACATTGATTCGTATTTGGCTTTCATTTATGTTCCTCCTTTGGTCTTTGATTCTGAATGTCTGCCATGCATTCAGAATAGGATCTCTTATTTTTACTGTAATAGTTTAACATACTTGTATAATCACGATGGATATATTGTTTGATCAATTCATAAGCAAACTCAAAAGTATGATTGAGGATTTTAATTTCATTCTCAGAAAAATCTTCCAGAACAAAGCGTTTTAAATCCCCATATTTGGGGCTATCAACTCCGATACGGATCCTGATAAATTCATCAGAGTTCATATTCTCAATAATGGATTTAAGTCCATTATGTCCCCCGTCTCCCCCTTTTTCACGTATTCGAATTTCTCCGAAGGGGAGGTAGATATCATCCACAACTATCATCAATTCTTTAAATTGATCACTGATCAGTTGTCTGACCGCTAACCCGCTATTGTTCATATAGGTTAGCGGTTTAATCAATGAATATGTTCTTTTTTTTGCGATCAGATAATTCTTTTCTTTACTAAAGTCGCATTTTAATTTACCGGCGATATAATCGAGCAATAAAAAGCCAATATTATGCCGGTTATTTTCATATTCCTGACCCGGATTACCTAAACCAACGATATATTTCATTCATTAGTTTCTTCTTGTTTCTCGCTAGAACGAGGAGCGTGAACAGATACAATTGCAAGATCTGCAGGTTCAGTAATTTTTACATTGTCAATCTTAACGTCTTTACAATAAACAGTCTGTCCAATTTTTAAACTGGTGATATCCATCGGGAAATCTTCCGGAATAAATTTTGGCAGACAATGTGCATGTAATTTACGTTTTGTGATTTCCAGGATACCACCTTCTTTTAAAGAAGTTGGAGTTCCGCTGAATTTGATAGGAATTTCGATTGAAATTTCTTTTCCTGGATGCAACTCAAGAAAATCTACATGAATGACTTCTCTGGTGAGTGGGTGAATTTGTTTTTCTTTTACAACAGTATGGACTTCTTTTCCGTCAATATTAAAATTAAATATTGCGATTTCGCCAATGGATTTTTTATACTGTTTTTTAAATTCATTGGCAGGAACAGTCACATTCGTTCCTTCTTTTCCTTCAGCATAGATTACAGCCGGAATAAAACCTGTTTTTCTTAAATTGTTAAGATCAGATTTTTTACCAAGCGTTCTTTTTTCAGCTGTGAGATTAAGTATCATTTTTCCTCCGTGGTGTGATCATCTAAAAAGAATACTAATGGATTCTTCCAAGTGTATTTTTTTAATTGCAGTTGCTAATAATTCTGCAATTGAAAGTTGAATAATTTTTTTACTGTTTTTCTTTTGCTCATTTAACGGAATAGTATTCGTGATGAATAGCTTTTCAATAGGAGATTGTTCCAGTTTATCGACAGCGGTTCCTGATAATACCCCATGAACACATGCTGCATAAACTTTTTCAGCCCCTAATTCAGCCAGTTTATTAGCTATTTTTATCAGGCTTCCACCTGTATCGATTATGTCATCGAATAAAATAGCAACTTTACCTTTTACATCACCGATCACATTCAGAACTTCTGCATTATTGTCATTTCCAGTTCTTCTCTTATCTCCGATTGCCAGAGAACAGTTTAATCTCTTAGCAAGAGATCTGGCACGATTTGCACCTCCTGAATCAGGTGATACTACGACCAGATTATCTTCATCAACTCCCATTGATTTAAAGTATCTTGCAAAAATTGGAATTGAATACAGATGATCCACCGGTATATTAAAGAATCCCTGTATCTGATCAGCATGCAAATCAACAGTTATCACACGATCAGCACCAGCAACAGTGATCAGGTCTGCAACTAATTTTGCAGTAATTGGTACTCTTGGCTGGTCTTTTTTATCTGAACGAGCATAACCATAATAAGGGATAACGACGCTGATACGTTGAGCTGAAGCTCTTTTCAATGCATCTATCATAATGAGTAATTCCATCATATTATCATTTACTGGATAACATGTGGATTGAATAATAAATGCATCAGCCCCGCGTACATTGTCATTAATCTTTACAAATGTGTCATCATTTGAGAATTTAAAGACTTCTGCATCTCCTAAAGGAATACCGGCAAAGGTTGCGACTTCCTTTGCCAGTTCCGGATTTGCATTTCCGGTAAAAAGTTTTAGTTTTGAAAACATTGTTATTCTTAACCTATTCTTGAGGTTGTTCTGCTATTGTTTCATTATATTTTTGCAGAATCAGTTGTTCAATATGATTTCTGGTATCGGTATTTAAAGGGTGAGCGATATCTTTATATTCGCCAGTTTTGCTCTTTTGGCTTGGCATTGCAACGAATAAACCATTTTTTCCGTTGATGACTTTAATGTTTTTGATGATAAAAGCATCGTCAATTACGATATTGGCAAAAGCCTTTAATTGTTCTGAGTTTCTTGGGAATACTTTTACGTCTGTGATGTTCATTCTTCCAGTCTCCTTCTTGTTGTGGTTATATAGCTCCAATACCCTTTATTCTTAAACCAGGCTTGGGCATTCTTACATTTAATTGGATCATCAAAAAATCCTATCACGGTAGATCCACTACCGGACATTATGGTATTGACTGCATGAAGTGAA
>ERZ795059.6130-NODE-6130-length-10747-cov-4.193509_pt1 | contig 10747 bp, 6 predicted proteins | sample MGYA00375143_ERZ795059 | MGnify/ENA primary metagenome ERZ795059 (study PRJEB30188, sample SAMN05720168) | activated sludge metagenome | isolation source: Anaerobic digester | place: USA | collected 2015-01-07 ... | reverse complement strand
CCTTTTGCACACAGAAGGAAAGGTAGTGTACATCAATCCTGCTGCGCTGAAGATTTTTGGAGCAGTTTCCAAAGATGAGGTAATGGGCAAGGCGATACTAGATTATGTGCATCCGGATCACCGAGAAGCTGCCGTAAACAACATAAAGCGCTTGATGCAAGGAGAAACCGGCATCTATCCCTTTGAATACCTGTTCCAGCGCCTCGATGGAAGCTTCTTTCCCGTGGAAGTTTACGCCAATCAGATGCATTATCAGAACCGGCAATCTATCCAGATTATAATTTCGGACATCTCCGACCGGAAAAAGACGGAGGCTATCAAACTGAGGAACGAAGCCGGTTTGAGAAGCATTATAAATATCCTGCAGCATCGCTCTGAAAGTCTGCAGGATTTCGTTAATTACACTTTGAACGAGGCGATCAGATTAACCCAAAGCGTTTATGGATACCTGTCCCGCTACAATGAAACGACCAAAAGCTTCGAAACATTTACATATTCGCCAAACGCTCTGGAAGAAAGCAGTATCACAGATACAGGCATGATGCATAGCGAGGGCAATCCCAGACTCTGGAAGGCGGTTACGGTTAGTCGTAAACCACTGATTGTTAATGATTACCAAGCCTCTTACGCCCAGCATAAAGGATATCCGGATGGACATATAAAACTCAGTAGATTCCTGGCCATTCCAGTATTCAGCGACGATCAGATCGTGGCAGTCTTGGGTATGGCAAACAAACAAACAGAGTATGACGAAACAGATGTGCTGCTCTTGACCCTGTTGATGGACGCAGTATGGAAAGTGGTGGACCGCAAGGCCAAAGAGATGGAGCTGCTGAAATTGAGCAGAGCTGTGGAACAAAGCCCGGTTTCAATTCTCATAACTGACACAGATGGAAAAATTGAATATGTAAACAGCTTTTTTACACAGGTAACTGGATGGCAAGCAAAAGAGGTGATCGGGAAAAAAACCAATCTCTTCAAATCTGGCACCACTCCTGAAAAACTCTATCAGGATTTATGGAACAGCATATCCAGCGGAAAAACCTGGAAAGGAGAATTTAACAATCGTAAGAAAAACGGCGATTTATACTGGGAAGAGGCTACGATCTCGCCACTTACAAGCCCTTCCGGCAAAATCATCAACTATATCGCCGTAAAAGAAGACATCACTCAACGAAAGCGGATCACCGCAGAACTGGTGCAGGCCAAAGAGGCCGCAGAACAGATGAACAGGATAAAAACCAACTTCCTGGCCAGCATGAGCCATGAATTGCGCACTCCTTTGGTGGGGATATTGGGTTTCTCCGAGCTGCTGCCAACCCTGATCAGCGATCCTCGAGCCATAGATATGGCAAACACCATTCATAGTTCTGGCTACAGACTGCTGAACACTCTGAATCACATCCTAGATCTCTCTCGCATCGAAGCCGAAAAAATCGAGCTGAAATGGCATTTGGTAGATATAAACCTGCTGATGCGCAGTGTGGTAAAACTTTACAAAGCTGTCGCGGCAAAAAAGGGGATTAGTTTGGAACTCGAATCTTCAGCAGACCAAATCTTGCTGGAGACAGACGCGAATCTTCTGGAGCACATCCTGAACGAACTTGTAAATAACGCCCTCAAGTACACTGAACGGGGCATAGTTCGTTTGAGTCTTTGGAAAAACCTGGGAGCTGAATCAGAGATTTGCATTCAGGTTAGCGACACGGGCATAGGGATTTCTGCGGCTCAGCAAAAAGTGGTGTTCGACGCTTTCAGACAAGGCAGTGAAGGTTTTGAACGCTCTTACGAAGGAAGCGGACTGGGGCTGACAATAGCCCAAAAGTATGCTCACTTGCTGGGAGTTGACATCACTTTGAAAAGTGAGCCAGGTAAAGGGAGTGAATTCAATGTCTGCTTCCCATCCAGAATGTGCGTATTTGGCGATCAACTGCCCGGTGAAGAACAAAAAACAGCAGACAAGGAAACATCTCTCCCTGCCCATCTATCTGCGCAACTTCCCCGGATCCTGCTGATCGACGATGATCCGGTAATCCACCAATTAGCCGGCTATATGCTGAGCGAAGTGGCTCTCATCGAACCCACTTCCGATGGAGAAAAGGCTCTCGAATATGCGACCAGGAACCGATATGCAGCGATTATGCTGGATATTCATCTAAAAGGCCGTCTGGGAGGTTTGCAGGTGCTTCAAAAGCTGAAAAGCATGAAAAATACAGAAACGATTCCGGTTATAGCAGTAACGGCCTATTCAATGCTTGGCGATAAGGAGCATTTCCTGTCTTTGGGATGTTCCCACTATCTTTCGAAACCCTTTTCCAGGCAAGAGCTGCTGGAACTGATGCTCACCATTTTAACCTCCTCCCAGGGGCACGAAACTTCTTGACATGGGATTGGACTTTCAAATACAGGTATGAGCCAAAGCAATATGATGGAGTAAACTAAAATGAAATACTTTCGCAAATTAGTGGGTGATAAGTGCTATCTATCACCTATTTCACTAGATGACACAGAACGCTACACCGAATGGGTGAACGACATGGAGCTTGGCCAATTCATGCTTTTTACGCCTCAAGTGATTGACATGGAAAAGGAAAGGCAAACCCTGATCCAGCTCATGCAAAATAACTTTGTCTTTGCCATAGTGGAAAAGGACACTAACAAGGTAATCGGGAACTGCGGATTGCATGGGCTGAGCGAAGTTCACAGGCATGCGGAGTTGGGTGTGTTTATCGGCGAAAAGACCTTCTGGAATCAGGGTATTGGCTCGGAAGCCTGCTCTCTCTTGCTGGATTTTGGTTTTAATGTATTGAACCTGCACAGCATTTCTCTAAAGGTTTTTGGCTACAATAAACGCGCCATAAAGTGCTACGAGAAAATTGGCTTCAAATCTGCCGGAACTCAGAGAGAATACATATTTATGGCAGGTCGGTATCATGATTTGAGGTGCTATGATATCCTGGCAAGCGAGTTTGAAAGCCCCTATGTGAAGAAGATTTTCGAGTACAGCACCAGCGATGAAGCGGGACGCAGCAAAATTACCATAGTCTAGATGTTTCGCAGGATCAAAGGTCAGGAGCAGCCCGTAGAGCTGCTAAGCAAGGCGATCGAAAACGATCGCATCGCGCAAGCCTATCTATTTCACGGCTGCGACGGCATCGGCAAGTTTATGAGTGCTTTGTATTTTGGCATGGCAGTAAACTGCGTCGCGATAAACCAATTGAAACCCTGCGGAATCTGCCCCTCCTGTCACAAATTTCTGAATTTGGAGCATCCTGATTTCGTTTACATCTTCCCCACTCCGAATCTGGAACTAAGCTTGGATGGAGAGATAAAAAAAGCTGAGGCTCGAAAGCAGTACGAGGAATATCTGCAAAACAAGATCAAGAGTCCCTGGCAGGAATTCTTCTTTAAGGAAAGCACTGAAATCCGCAAAGAAAACATCTCCTATCTCGCTAAACGCCTGGAATTGAGCATTCATGAGGCAAAATACCGGATAGTAATCATCGAAAACGCAGATCTCATGAATCAGGCAACGGCTAACGCTTTTCTGAAAACCTTGGAAGAACCACCGCCCAATACGATCATCATGCTGATTACCGAACGTTTACAAATGATCTTGCCAACCATCCTTTCCAGAACCCAACCAATCTTTTTCAGGCCTCTTACTCGCAGAGTGATTGAAGATATTCTGATAGATCAATTTGAGATTGGCGAAACCACTGCGAAAACAGCCGCCAAAATCAGCGCTGGAAATCTGAAAACTGCCATTAGAATAGCTTCCGAATCGGACTCAATTATACGAAACTGGGCTTTCGATATCCTCGACAAGGCAGACAAGCAAGATGATTTGGGATTTGGAACTCTGTTGGACAAATATAAGGAACAGCAAAAAAAAGACCAGATTAGCGATTTGCTGAAATACGTAAGAATCCTGGCGGCAGACATCACAGAATTGGTCATGAACCCCGAAAGCGACATTACGAACGTCGATAGGCTGGAATATTTGCAGAACACGGCAAATAATAGCAAGCTATCCGAAGATAAGCTGTATGATTTCCTGCTGTTTTTGGAGGACTTGAACAGAAAAATTCAGGGTAATGCCAATCTTGGTTTGGTGATGATAAATCTCTATATTAAGCTAAAGAATCTGCTACATGGCACAGCCTGATTCTGCCCATCCGGCTGAACAAGCCGGCGTTGGAAGTGCTGGATTAGGCACAACCAGCAGCCAAACGAACCGGAAATTAGCCCGCAACATCAGTGTGATGTCGGTTGCAATTTTCTTTAGCCGCATCCTGGGATTAGTGCGCGACCAGGTAATGGCATTCTTTTTTGGAACCAGCTTTATCAACGACGCTTTCAACGTCGGCTTCAATATACCAAACCTGCTGCGCAGGCTGTTTGGCGAGGGCGCTCTATCTACTGCCTTTGTGCCTATCTATAATGAGATAGGGATCAAAGAAGGCAGACATAATCAACAGGATTTTGCTTTAAACCTGATCAGCATTCTCACTTTGGTTTTAACAGGCTTGACCTTGATCGGCATTGCCAGCGCTCCCCTCATCGTGAAAGCCCTTTACCCGGGCCTGGCTCCTCATACCTCTCAACTGGCCGTTCAACTAACCAGGATTATTTTTCCCTACCTGTTTTTTATCGGTTTATCATCCACGTTTATTGCCATTCTGAATTCTCACGATTTCTTTTTTATGACCGGCTTATCCTCAGCACTTTTGAACGTCGGAATGCTGGCAACCCTTCTGGTGCCCCACTTCGTTTTTGGCTTGTCTGGAGAAGACCTGATCAATTGGGCGGCTTGGGGTGTTTTACTGGGTGGCTTCCTCCAGACGATCATCAATTTCCCGTATTTGAAGAAAGTGGGCTATCGCTGGATTTTGATATTCAGATGGGGTTCGCAGGCGATGGTCATGTTGTGGAAACGCCTGATCCCTTCTTTACTGGGGATTGGGATCAGAGAAATCAATCTGATTGCAGACAGTCTGATGGCCTCTTTTCTGCCGGTTGGCTCCATCACCGCCTTGGGATTTGGCAACAGGCTGATGCAATTACCCCTGGGCATCTTTGCTATTTCAGCAGGCACAGCAGTTCTCCCTTTATACTCAAGATGCATCACAAATCGTAGTTATCACGAACTTTCCGAATCGATGCGATTCACTGCTTTGAGCCTTGTCTACATAATGTTGCCAGTTACCACACTCATTTTGGCTATGGGAGATGATTTTGTATTTATCCTCCTGCAAAGCGGTCGTTTTGACTCTCATGCGGCCTGGATGACTTCCCAAGCCCTGATCATGTATTCGCTGGGTTTGGTTTTCTATAGCCTGAATCAAACCTTCACTCCCCTGTTCTATGCCGTTGGGGATACTAAGACGCCGGTAAAAATAGCTGCTGGAATGGTGGCCATGAATATCAGCCTGAATTTCATCCTCATGCAATTCATGGCTCATCGTGGCTTGGCTCTGTCCACTTCAATAACTGCCCTGCTTAATTACCTGATCCTTTTGCAACTGATCAGAAAAAAGTTGCCGGACTTAAGGTTCAAGGGGATGCTGGGGAATTTTATCAAATCACTGCTTAGTTGTGTCCTTATTTATATTCTTTTGAGATTCGGTATGAGCTTGTTTCCTCTACATGATAGACTTATGCTTCTATTGCGCGATGGCGTTTTGGCTATTCTAAGCCTGTTGCTGTTTTATTTTTTGGGATTGCTGCAGAAATTGGACTATCTGGGAAACATTGGGAAGAACCTATGCTCTCGACTACTAAAGAAATAGAACAAAAACTTACGCTTCTTCCTGAGCATCCCGGAGTATATCTTTGGAAAAACGCTAAGGGAGACGTGATCTATGTAGGCAAAGCACTGAATCTAAAAAGCAGGATCAAAAGCTATTTGGTTCCCAGCGGTAAAGACCACAAAACAGAGCAGCTGGTAAAAAACATCGCCGACCTGGAATATATTATTACAAACAGCGAAATCGACGCTTTCTTACTGGAAGCAACCTTGATTAGAAGGTATCGTCCCAAATACAACATCATGCTGAAGGACGACAAGCGATATCCATTTGTTAAGGTAACTATCGTTGAGCCATTCCCCCGGATATTTGTGAGCAGAGACCCCCAAAAAGATGGGAGTAAATATTTTGGCCCCTATACCGATGTCCGCTCCCTTCGCAGAACCTTAAGGAGTTTTGAGTGGATTTTCCCGCTGAGAAACTGTAATAGAAACATACCGAAACAAAAGTATAAACAACCCTGCATTAACTACCAGTTGGGCAAATGCCCGGCTCCCTGTGTGGGATACATCTCACAAGGCGATTATGGAATAATTGTAAACCGGTTGCTGCGATTCTTTGGTGGCCGTTATGAAGAGATACTGAACGAGTTCCGCACAGAGATGCAAGTGGCTTCTGCTGCCTTGAGATTTGAAGAGGCAGCCAAACTTCGTGACCGGATTATTGCGATCGAAAAAATCCAAAAACGCCAGTCCATAATGTTTGCGGATCGGAGAAATCTGGATATAATTGGGTTCTACCAAGAAGATAAACAGGCCGTATGCCTCGTGTTAAAGATGAAAGACGGTTCCATCGTAAATCAGGAAAATTATCCACTTACTAATCTGGAAGATGAACCCAGGGAACAAATCTTGTCTGCCTTCATCCAATTGTATTACACGAGTATAGAGGATTATCCGGAAGAGATCCTGCTTCCCTTTGAGCCACGTGATTTTGCAAATCTGAATCAATGGCTGTCTAATCGCATGCAAATCCCTCAACGCGGAGAGAAATCAAAACTCCTCGCCATGGCGAAGCGAAATGCCTTTAATCTCGTGGAAGAAGCTAAATTGGCTCATCTGCGTAAAGCAAACCGAACCGTATTCCCCATCCAGGAACTGAAAGATCATTTGGCTATGCCCCGGCTTCCGAGAAAAATAGTCTGTATGGATATCTCAACGATTCAAGGAAGCGACACTGTTTCATCGGCAGTGTATTTTGAAAATGGAAAGAGTAAGAAGAAATACTACCGGCATTTCATTATTCGCAGTATCGATACCCAGAACGATTTCGCAGCTATGCAGGAGACACTAACGCGCTTTCTGATTGAAATTGAGAAGGATCCGGACATGAGCCCTGATCTCATCGTGATAGATGGAGGCAAAGGCCAGCTTTCAGCTTCCAAAAAGATTCTGTCAGCTTCCTCGCACACAGATATCAACCTCATCTCGCTGGCTAAAAGAGCTGAGGAAGTCTTCATCCCTAATGCCGATGAATCAATTATTCTGCCCCGATCTTCATCAGCTCTCAGACTCCTGATCAGAATCCGGGACGAAGCTCATCGGTTTGCCATTACTTTTCACCGTAAACGCCGCTCCAAACGCAACCTTGAAAGCGAATTGGAGAGGATCCCAGGGATTGGGGAACAAACGATGTTCCTGTTGTTGAAAGATTTGGGAAGCATAGAAGAAATCGCTGCCGCAAGTGTCGAAACCTTATGCACTATAAAAGGAATAGGGCAAAAAACAGCTCAAGCCATTCATCAGCATTTTCATCCAGGAGGTGAATAATATGCAGTATCGTACAATGCCTCGCAGCCAGGATCAGATATCCTGCCTGGGTTTTGGTTGCATGCGCTTCCCTACCGATTCATCAGGCAATATCGAGGAATCCACAGCCTTTGAAATGCTCAACTATGCATATCAACTTGGTGTAAACTACTTCGATACTGCCTGGCCATATCACAACGAGCAAAGTGAGATTCTGATTGGAAAATGGCTTCAACAGGTTGATCGAGATAAAGTTCTCTTGGCCACCAAGATGCCATGTTGGTTGATTAAATCCCAGGACGATTTCCAGATATATCTGGAGAAACAACTGGAAAAGATGCAGACAAATTATGTCGATTATTACCTGCTGCATGCCCTTAATAAAGGTAGCTGGCCAGCAATGCTAAAGCTGAAGGTACTAGATTTCATGGAACGCGCCAAAGCTGATGGACTGATCCGGCACATTGGTTTCTCTTTTCATGATTCCTACCCAGTTTTCAAAAAAATCACTCTGGCCTATGAATGGGACTTTTGCCAGATCATGCTGAACTACTTGGATACACACTATCAAGCCGGAAGAAATGGATACAATCTTGCAGTGTCCAGACAAATGGGCGTTATTTCCATGGAACCGCTCCGAGGTGGGAAACTGGTTAGTTCGCTACCTCCAGAAGTATCCAGAATATGGAGTTTGGAAAAAGACCGGCAAACTCCTCTGGAAAGAGCGTTACGCTGGGTTTGGAACCTGGAAGGTTGCCAGGTATTGCTGAGCGGAATGAGTAGTATTGATCAAGTGAAAGAAAACGTGAGATTGGCTGATATCTGCATGGCTAACACTCTCTCTGAGTCGCAACTAAAGCGTTATCAGCAAGCCCGCAGAGAGTTTATCAAGCGCATCCCGATCCTATGTTCGGAGTGCAGGTATTGCCTGCCCTGCCCGGCGAAAGTAGCCATTCCTTATGTAATAGGCACATACAACGAAGCAATTATGTTTAACGATCGTGATCGTCATAAACGAGAATATGAGCTCTTTATTCCAGAACCGAACCGGGCGGACAAGTGCACAAACTGCGGAGTTTGCCTTACAAAATGTCCTCAACACATCGATATCCCCAAACAAATGCGACTGATAAGAGATTATTTTTCAAGCTGATCAAATTCTTGGGACTACAGGATGTGGAAATATTTCCATTCATGGAGGTTGATCCCCAGCTTTTTGCTTGACAGCGAAGCGGCCTTGGAAAAAGATGCCAAAACAGCGTGCCGAAGTGGTGAAATTGGTAGACGCAGTGGACTCAAAATCCACCGAGCCTTGGCTCGTGCCGGTTCGATTCCGGCCTTCGGCACCAGAATAGCAGGAGTGTATAGACCTATTATTGCTAAGCCCCCAGGACGATTTGAAGAGAGTGTATAGGCAAAATCTAATTGGTTTTTACCTGAGACAGATTAGATTGTTCATCAATAATCGCTTCAGGCTATATTTCCTGAACCTGAAATAATAATACCATTACACCTGTGGAGGTATAATGTTTAAACACCATATACTAATCCTCGGCCTCGTGCTGATGATGATAGCTCCTTTTGCCCTGTCTGGCATTTCCCAGGGAGCTTTACTATTCCTGACCTTCGAACCAGGGGCTCGTGCCAATGCCATGGGGCGTGCTTATTCTGCGGTTGCAGACGACGCCTATGCTATGTGGTGGAATCCGGGTGCCACAGCTTTCAATAAAAAAACCCAGCTTGCAGTTACCCACATACCCTGGATGGCGGGATCCGGCCTCGAAGATATGTTCTACGAATACGTAGGATGGAATCAGAGTTTTTACGGAATCGGAAACATAAATGCCCATATTGTCTGGATGGATGCAGGTACTCAGATGCAGACCACTGGCAACAATATCGAACAAGGTGAGTTCCATAGCTTTGACGTAGCCGGTGCAGTAGGATATAGTTATGAACTTGTCCCCGAAAAGATTGGCTTGGGAGGCAACTTCAAGCTTCTCTATTCTTATCTTGCTCCTGGGACAGGACTTACTGAGAAAAATGGAGCTGCCTTTAGTTTTGCCTTCGATGCCGGAGCAATGTTCAAAGATGTTCTGATTAAAAACCTTGATGCCTCTGTTGTACTGCAACACGTAGGTCCGGACATTACTTTCGTGGATGTGGAACAAGCTGACCCCAGTCCTATGACCTTCCGGGCCGGAGCTGCATACACAGTGATGGATGACCCTATGAGCAAGCTTTTGGTGACCGCTGAAGCCAGCAAAATACTGGCAAACGAAGACCCTCTTTACAAGCGCATTTTTACCGGATGGAAATACTTTGATGAAACCATCTACGGGGCAGGAGCTGAATACACTTATCTCCAGCTGATCTCTCTGCGTGGCGGCTATTATGCTGATGTAGCCGGCGAAGTTACTGGTCCTAGCTTTGGGGTTGGAGTGCAATACAGGTTTGATAATCGCTATAAACTTTCTGCCGATTTTGCCATGGTACCCGGTGGCGGATTGGTAGATTATAATAGAATTTTCTCCCTCGGCTTCGAGTTTTAAGCCAGAAAAATCTATGACCATGAGGAAGTCCCCTGTGAACACTGGGGACTTCAAGTGGCATATTGAAACTAAATGCGAAAGCTAATCTCCTTACAAATCCTGTTGATCCTGATTGGATCATTGTTTGCCGGCAAAATGCAATTTTCTCGGGTAGCTCAGCATGGGAAGTCCGTTCAGGAACCATCATTACAACGATATAACAAACCCCGTTTACATCCCTATATCAGTCTGTTGAACACCCCATCCTCAGCAAAACAACCAAAACTAAACAATGACCGGCTACTGGTTTTACTGGTTGATTTCCAGACAGAGACCCCAGATGATCCAAACACAACCGGCGATGGAAAATTCATCCTGAACCCCGACCCAAGCTACCTGTATTCTATAGCTTCTCCTCCCCATAACAGAGAATACTTTGAAGCCAATCTAGAAGCCCTGCGTTACTATTACCTGGCAGTATCCGATTATGGCTACGACCTGAAGTATGACGTGTATCCGAAAACTGCCCCTGCCTATACCCTGCCACATACAATGGGGTATTACAATCCGCCAGAGGCCGGTTCTGAGCTCTTTGTTGCCAGAATGGAGGAGTATTTCAAAGATGCCTTTGAAACTGCCGACCAACACGATCCAGAGA
>ERZ795059.6126-NODE-6126-length-10752-cov-10.730111_pt1 | contig 10752 bp, 12 predicted proteins | sample MGYA00375143_ERZ795059 | MGnify/ENA primary metagenome ERZ795059 (study PRJEB30188, sample SAMN05720168) | activated sludge metagenome | isolation source: Anaerobic digester | place: USA | collected 2015-01-07 ... | reverse complement strand
AGATTGGATGGTGTGACTGGAGTTCAGACGTGTGCTCTTCCGATCTCTTCAAATTCACTGACTGGAAAAACGCAGTTCTTCGCATCGGCAACAGCGTCCCGCCGAACCTCATGCGGGCGATTGCGACCCACATAAAAGAGAACATACTAACCCATGCCTGACCCCTCCACAGACCGCATAATCATCCTTGCGCAATCCGGCGTGACTGTCCGGCAGGCGGAGGCGACGCTCGGTCGGCAGATGTTGCCAGCCGAGCGTTTGGCTTGGGATCGTGCGCAGGTCAAGCGGCAGTTGGAAAAGGCGGCAAAGAAGGCGCGCGGCCCGAAGTCTGGAGCTGATCGAGAAGCGGCATTCAAAGCGCGGCGTGCCGAGATAGGCCCTATCCCTCCGCCGGCTGATCCGGAGAGAAAGGAGAGGTGCAGGCTTGACCTGCTTTCGTTCGGGCTGACCTATTTCATCGGTTCAGGGTTCGGCAAGCTTCTGCTGCGCCCGCCGTCCGAACACATGCTACCGTATATTGAGGCGTTGCAGGAGAGCTATCTGTCGGACAGGATGGTGCACGTCCGTTTCCCGCGCGGCAAGGGCAAAACGACATGGCTCAAGATCGGCGAGCTTTGGGCCGCGTCATACGGGCACCGCAGATACATGTTCCTCGGAGCGGCGAACGCCCAGAACGCGGAATCGATCCTCGAGGACATTTGGGCGGCGATGGAGGAGAACAAGGAATACGGAGAGGACTTCCCGGAGGTGTCCCTGCCGATCCGCCACCTCGAGGGGCGCATGCAGCGGTGCGCTGTGCAGACGTGCGAAGGAAAGCTGACTAAGATACGGAGAGGGAAAGACCGGATCATTTTCCCGCGCATCGAGGGCTATCCGTGTTCTGGCGCGATGCTGGTCGCTCGCGGCAGGGAAGCCGGAATACGAGGGCTTGTGCGCGGATCGCAGCGGCCAGACCATGCGGCGATTGATGACCCGCAGACACGCGGCACCGCAAAGAGCGATGCGGGTTGCGGCGACATAGCCAAATGGATTGCCGGCGACGTTCTGGCGCTGGCAGGCCATGACCGCGCAATCTCCGCGTGCATGACAACCACGCCTATCTACGCCGGTGACATTTCTGACCAGTTTGCGGACAAGGACTTGCATCCCGAGTGGACAACGATAAGCGTACCTATGGTGCTGGCGTGGCCGACGGCAGAGGGGCTATGGGATGATTACTTAGAGCTTAGGCGTCGCGACGAGGCAAGCGGAGAGGTTGGATTCCCGAACGCCACGGAGTTTTACCGCGCGAGACGGGATGAAATGGACGCTGGCGCAATCGTGATCGATCCCGGAGACGGCGACCCAAACACAGAGATAAGCGCGGTACAGCACGCATACAACCTGCTGTTTAAGCACGGGCGCGATGCTTTTGAGGCAGAGTTCCAGCTTGCTCCAAAACGAGGTGCAGGCGCGTTTGTCCTTACGTCACAGATGGTCGCGGCAAATCTGTCTGGTGTCCCCACACTCGTTATGCCGCCCGGATTTCACGGGGCCGTTGCCGCGATTGACTGCATGGCGCGTGAGTGTTTGCGATGGAACATCATTGCGTTCGGCCCGCAACGTCAGAGCAGTGTTATCAGCTACGGCAGGTATCCTGAGCGCGGAACGCTGTACCCAAAAAACGCGCTTGTGCCCGAGCAGAATAGGGCATTCTCGTCTGCCCTATCGCACATCGTAAACACGTTGTTTTCTGCGCCGATCACAAGCGCGGACGGCAAGCGCGTCAGTCTATCAGGATGCGGAATAGACCGTGGATGGAAGCCTCGCATCGTGGAGTATGTCTGCTCACGGTCACGATACAAGTCTCAGCTATACCCGATGCTCGGTTTCGGCGGCGGGAAATTTGCGCCGACGAAAGCGAACGGCCAAAAGAAACAGAACGTCATTGCTGTAGGTGACCATCTGTACATGGCGCAGGGGACGGGATTCCGTTTCGTCGGCATGCAGGCGGACTATTGGCAGGAGTACGCGCAACGGTCATTCCTTGCACCGGCCATGACGGCGGGGGCCACGTCACTGTACGGCAAAGATCCGATGGCGCACCTGGACTATGCGGCAGAAATCACGGCAGAAATGCTGAGCGACAAAGGGCTCGGAAGTAACGGAACTGAGTTTTGGCGGTGGTCGAAAAAACCGGGTGCAGAAAACCATTACCTCGATACGCTGAAAATGGCAATCGCGCTCGGGTCATGGTTGCGCATGCACGACGCGTCATCTATCCTTGCAGGCGACATTAGGGCAAGCCGTAAGGCGTCGCGCAGGCCGCGAGTACTCCTGAAGAGGTGAGATAATGCGCAGACAACCACAACAGAACACCGTCACTGAAATGGTGCAGTGCAGGAAGTGCGGCGGCACGCATTGGCGGCAATATGCGCGAAAGGGGAATGTGCGTTACATGCGCTGCTGTGATTGCGGTCATCACCGGATAGACAGGGTGATTATCCGCGTGATCGTGCGCGGGATGCAGCGATAAACAAAATTACCTGATATAAGTAAATGCCGTCCGGCGTATTATTGACGCCAGAGTATATATCATAGAACATTGCCTCATGACTAAGAGGCAACAGGCGCAGACATTGCTTAACGCAGTTGAGGCCGCGATACTTGAAATCGTGTCCGGTGCCGCGTCGGCGTCTATATCGTCCGGCAACGGATCGAAGTCTTACACCCGCGCCGACCTCGGAACGCTCCGCGCCATGCGTTCGGAATTACGAGTTGAGCTTGCCGGATACGACAGGGCTGGTAAGACGCGGATCACATACTCTGGGGTGAATTATGTTTGATTCCCTCCGTACAACGATTGACCGAGTAAAAGCCGTATGGGCCGACGCAGGGTCAGCGTCTCACGCTGCCGGTTACGATGTGGTCACCACTCGCGGGGACGGTAAGCGGAGGGTTGCGCGTATCGAATCAGCCGAGGAAGACCAGATGCTGAACGCATCGCAGCGGCTCAAGGTGCTCAACCTCACGCGGGACGGCATGCGGAACGCTCCAGCCGTGCGGGCAATCGTGCAGCAGTTGCGCGTGCTGATGGTCGGCCTTGAAGGCGGCAAGCTCACATGCACGACTGAAAATGAGGACTGGAACAAGGCCGCTCAAACCTTTTTCGGAAAATGGGCGCGGGCCTGTGATTTCGTGGACAACACATGTCTGAACGAGTGCCTGAAATTGATGATTACCTGCCTGCACGCGGAGGGCGGCGATTTCTGCATGATTTTTGATGACGGGATACTGACAGGCGGGCGAGGAACAGGCAAGATCAGGTTCTTCGAATCCGACAATATCGCGAACCTAAACAAGGACGTATTCGCAAAGAGGTTCGGCGACGGGTACACGCAGAGCAACGGGTTGGTTTACAACTCGGCAGGCAGGTTCTGCGGCGTGGTAGTGTCAGGGAAAAAAAGAGGATTGACCGAGTACAATGAGGATCAGGCATTTGTGCTGACACGCGACCCGGACAAGGAAGCAACTGATGCCGCGTGGTTTTTCGGCAAGAAAAAATGGCGGCTCATACAGGGGCGCGGTATATCGCCGCAGACCGTGGCCATTGCCGCGCTCCTTGATATGTACGAGATCATTGCGAGCGAGGTTCAGACTGGCAAACTCAACAGCAAGCTGTTTTCGCAGGTCATAGACACGCTGGGCGCTTCTGACGGATCAGACGGCAGCGAGGTGGTTGACACCGGGGCGACCGACGCCGGCGACATAGATGAGAGAGAGAGCACGACATCCGAGCAGAGCGTTGAGGTCGACGTGCGCGATTGGGAGGCGACGGCGGGCGCTAAGACCGTCAATGTACCGTTCGGCACTAAACTTGAGGTCTTCGACTCCAAACGTCCATCCACGAATCTGTACCAATTCGCTGAAATGCTGCAAGGCGGAGCAGCAGCGGTTCACGGACTCGCCCGCGTGTACAGCGGTCTAAAAGCCGAGACATCGTACACGGCGTTTCGAGGCGAGCAGACAATCTCATGGGCGTCCATCGAAGAGGCGCATAAAGACCTGGAGCGCGGCCCTTGCGACTGGATCGGCATTAAAGTACTGCGATGGGCAATGGCTACCGGGCAACTGGCTGAAGGGCCGCAAGGATGGGAAACTGCGCTGAGCTGGTCATGGCCGAAGATGAAGGAAGTTAACGAGCTCGACTCGCAGAACGCCATCACGGCAAAGCTCAAAAACTGCATCGGAACATACCGTTCGCTTCTCGGTCCGAACTGGAAAGAGATTCTCACTCAGGTATCGCGAGAGGTCAAATGGTTCGCTGATAACGGCCTGATACATCCGTCTCAGCAGACGGTTTCCGGGCAGGTCGTGACAAGCGGCGGTGATGAAGCGAAAAGAAAGGACAACGATAATGAAACGGATTGAGATTCGGGGCGTGATCGTCTCGGGAAATTATGACGGCGACTGGGCCGATCAGTATATTCAGCGCGGGATGTTCACTCCTGAAAGCCGCGTGCGCAAGGCGTTCGCGGAAGCCGATGATGATGTCGAGCTGTACATCAACTCGCAGGGCGGTAGCGTATTCGCCGGCAACGAAATCGTTAACGTGATCCAAGCGTTCCGGGCGACCGGCAGGAAGGTCGAGATCACCGTGGGAGCGCTCGCGGCGAGCGTGGCGGCATTCATCGTGGCAAACTCGGACGCGTCAGACGTAAAGGTGCATCAAAACTCGAGGATCATGTTTCACGGAGCCTGGATGCTTACAGAGGGCGGCGCAGGTGCGCACGAAGATTCTATGTCGCTCCTTGCGAGCATCAACCAGCAGGTCATTGACAAGCTGACCGGCAAAAACCCGGACATGGCGGACGAAATCAAGGGGTGGTTCGAGGAGGGGCGCGCCGGATGGCTGAGCGCACAGCAGGCCGTTGACATGGGCATTGCCGGGTCGATCATCGGCAAGGACTCGGACCCCGCGCCGAAGGTGTCCAAGGAAGCCGCGCAGGCCATGCTAGACAACGGCGGGATGGACATTGCGGCGTTTGATTTTGAGCCGCCGAAAGCGGAGGCTGGAGACACCGAGACCGAAGACATGTCGACTAACGGCGCATTCGTGCCACTGGCGGAATACGAGACTCTGAAAGCGCGTCTCTCTGGGTTGCAATCGGCCAAAGACAAAGAGATTGCGGCTCTGAAAGACGATCTCGCCAAGGCCGAAGACCGGTTTACCGGAGAGAAGATCGCGGCTGAAAAACTGATTGATGATTTGAAGGCCGAACAGGCGAAACTCAAAGCCGACCTTGAGGCGGTGAAAACCGATTTAAGCGCGGCCAAAAGCGAGTCTGAGAAAGCCATTTCCGACCTTGCCGCAGAGTGCGAGCGCCGGAAAACGGCAGAGGCCAGACATGCCGCACTGGTTGGCGGCGTGCTGCGTGCGGAAGACGGGGAAGCTGATAATCTCACATGGCCTGACGTGTCGCAACGGCTCGGCTATGCCGAGGCGAAAAAGCGTTACCCTGAACTCTATGCGCAGTACGGAGAACAGGTGAAATCGAAAGGAAAAACAAAATGAAGAAACTGTTTTATGCGGCTGCTGCCGCGCTGATTGTCGGTGTTGCGAGCGTCCGCGCCGACATGTTTGACCGTGACTATGCGCTGAGCACGTCCGGGACCGGCACGGCGTCACGCGCCTATGTCGTTCGCGGCGAGCTTCGCGGAGTGGCCATTGAGCGCACAAGCGACACCGTCATTCTCGGCGGGACGAATATGACCGTCACGGTGACGACACCGTACTCGACGGCGTTCTCGTACGCTTGGGACGGGAACACCGACACGTTCAAGGTTCCGATGTGCGTGGCCGACAAGGCTGCCGACGGCTCCACCACGACGAGCATCTATACGGGCGTACCGCTGGCCGGTCTTTGCACCGTCGCCATTGCGCCGCCTGAGAATGTCGCCGTAACGAACGATTTCAAGGTGACGCTGATCTATTGGCGCTAACGAACAATCAAAGAAAGGAATTGCACAATGAATGATCTGTACTACACCGAGACAGGAGAGCGTGCTGACCTCGCCGCCTCAATCGTGCCGAATCCGCCTCACGGCTACATCGGGACTAAGCTCATGCCCATCACACCGATGGGCGAGAAAAGCGGGACGCTCTACTATGCCACGCTGCCGGTCGATGAGACCGAAGTCACGGGCCGAGCGGTAGGCACGGCACCGAAAAGCACGCAACTCGCGACCAGCACCACCACGTTCACTTGCACCGAGCTTTCGCGACGCGCATCCATCGCGCCGGATGAAGCGAAGTCATACGGCGGGATCGACAAGGCGGACGAGGTGGGCGCCAAGGCCGCCGTGCGCAGCGTAATGAACGCGCAGGAGGCTCTGATTGCGGATGCAACGCTCGGCAAGGCCGCGAGCGCGACGTTCGACGCGGCCAAGTTCTTCGAGATCGCGCAGGGTGCGCTTACGACCGTCCGCCTGTACTCGGGCAAAACGGTGTTGTACGGCGCTGCCGTGACGATTAAGAAGGCCGTGCAAGCGCTGCTTGCAGACAAAACGTTCGGGCCTGTGCTTTCGCGCACGATCAGCGGCACGACCAATGCCGTAGCCGCTGCGGGTCTGAACGAGCAGGCATGGTATTCGGCACTCGCGCTGCTCATGGGCGTCGACGAGGTTTTGCCGGGTGACGACACGATTTGGGCGGCTGGCGCGCTGGCCGGCAAGATCGGTCTCGCCAAGATCGCTGACGGCGCGAATCCGCTGTCGCACAAATGGGAGCCCGTGCTCGGCAAGACATTCCAGTTCCTGCCGGACGGAACCAGCCCGTTCGTGATTCAGGCCATCGCAGACCGGGTGAACGTCAACAATCACTATGACTGCTATTCGTGGGTCAACGTGAAGGTGCTCAACACCGGCGCGAACTACACGTTCGACGGCATCTGATCAACATAGGAGGCGCACCGAGCGGGCCGAAACCTCCCGGCACTCTCTCGCCGCTCGGTATCTCGCTATGATCGATTTTGAGCACAGCGCAGCATTTACTCCGTTCATGCGGCATCGGGCGGCGTTCAGCGGGCGGCGTCTTGAGTCCGGCGCTGCCGAATCTCGGTCAGCTCTGCATGCTGTGCCTTGCTGCGTGCTCGGGCCGACTGCGATTGATGCGAGCATTGGCGGCTCTGCTCCTGTTGACGCGATACAGTTTGACGTGCTTGTGTCTCGTGCTGAATGGCCGGATCACAATCCGCCGCAATCAGGCGACATCGTTACGATTGAGGGTTTCCCGAAAATGCGCGTGCAGACAGTTGTCGGATCACTCACGACGTGGACGCTGACGTGCGCAGCGCAGGGAGGTCGGCAATGGTAGAGCTACGCATACAGGTTGATCGTGGCACGCTCAACGACTTCCGGGCGCAAATGGACAGACTGGTCAAGGAACTTGGCAAAACGCCGGAAGATGCCACGAGGATGGGGGCTCTGGCGTTGCTCAAATCGCTCAAGACCGCGACTAAAATAGCACCGGAGCGGCGGAAGGTGAGGGTCGACAAAACGTGGCGCAAGAAGTCGCGAGACGCTAGCGGGAACCAGAGATTTCTCATGCGGAAGTTTGACCGCAAGACGGGAGCTGAACACGACGTGGAGATTTGGGCGCCAAGCCTGGCAGAGGCAAAGCAGAGCAAGCTGACAGTGATGCATTATCGCGGGATCGGGAAGGCGTCTTGGGGATGGGCCGCACAGCGTTTGTTTCCCGGCCAGAAGGTCGGTTATGGAGGTCGCAAGCCGCACAGAGAAGCTTTCTCAGTCACGCAGAGAGGGAAAGGCAACGCATACGAAATAGTTGTCATGAACAAGCTTGATTACATCGGTCTCGCGCTCAAAGGCGGAGAATCAGCAGCGATGTCAACGGCAATGCGTGCAGCTACAAACACACTGTTTGGCCGCATCGAACAGCGGCTGAAAGGTAGAATCAAATGAGTGCGACACGCGCACAGATCGAACGCCTCACGGAGGCCAATATCGGCGCGGCTATCAGAGCGGTCTCGACGCGGCATGTCGAACTGTTCTGGACGCCGACGGCGGAAGGCCTGTCGAAAGAATCTGCGCGGACGTGCTTCGAGGTCAGGGTTTTGCCGCGCGAATCAGAGGGATACTCATCGCGTCAAATCACGCTGCGTGCCGTCCTGTCCGTCATAGCCTCTCGCGAGGATGACGCGACCGGCGCACACATGACGGAAATGTTCGAGGCGCTGCTTGGGATCATTGGTGACTGGGACAAGGACAACGACGCGGCGTCGGCGGCTCTTGACATTGCCGGCGTGTTCCGCTGCGACGGAGTCATGTTCGGTGCGGGCGGAGATTGCGGATATGACGAGCAGAAGGCGTCATGGTACGCAAGCATTGAGATTCAGATTGTCGGCTGTTTGACGGACTAACTAAGACACGGGAAAACAAAAGGAGAATGATATGGCAAACGCTGGATTTAGCGCACCGGTCGAGTACTTCGGCCAGGGATCGAGCACGGTCATTGGCCTCAAGTCATCGACCGAGAGCCGCGATTACGCGGTAAAAGTGACTGCTACAGACGCACGCGGCGACATCGTGGCCCGCGACTTGGCGGGAGTGAGGATCAGCCCTAGCGCTGTGTACAACGTCAAGGCGGGTGGCGACCTGTATCTGGAGCTCGGAAGCGTCAACACGGTAGACACGGACGTTGTGGTGCTGCTTGGTTGCGACATCAGAACCAGCGCGGCGTCGGCCCCGGAGGTGACTCTGTCAGGTGAGTCGATCCAGACAGACGGGACGGCTTCTAGCACAGTGGAGCTTCCGGCGATAGCGTTATCGCCGCGACATAAGGCGCAGATTTTGGCGGGGGCGTTCACGTTGGCCGGCGCAGGATGCAATCTCACATCGTGCAGTCTGTCCGCGCGGGCGAATATCACGCGGGCGACCAAATCCGGGGATACAGTGGCGCACGACGTTTCCGGTACTGAGATTGTCGTTTCCGGCACGGTGCAGCAGACGGGCGCGACGGCCCCGACAATCGAGGCGGCGGATGGATGGGAACTCACGACTCCAAAAAGCAAGGCGAACCCAGACGAGGGCTATATCGAGTGGACGTTCGAGGCGACAAAAGCCGCCGCGTCCACAGAACCTGTCTAACACGGAGGGCTTGAGCAATGCTTTCCGAAATGGCTGCCGAGGACATCAAATATCTGGAGGGCTTAGGCGTCACGCTTACGCCCGGCCAGATAGTGCGGCTTAACGACCTTGCCTTGCGCGTGACGCAGGGCAAGACGTCCGCCGACTTTTTGCATGCGCCTCGTGTAGCGTGGATAGGCACTGAGCATGTATTTCATGAGCCAACAATCGCAATGTGCATGTGGTTGCGGGATTACGCGTCGCAATGGTGGAGTGGGGACATGATGTTGATCGCAACGGCATGGGCGTCCTCGCAATGCCGGGATCGCGGCGTGTTCGACAGGCATACCGAAAAAAGCACGGCAGAGCGTGAGATAAAAAAGTGGCGGAAAACTCTTGTCTGCACCGAACGGCAAATGCTGGCCGCAATCATGTACGTTATCGAAGGCGACGAATCAAAGCCGGAAGGTCAGGTTGACGCGGAAGACGTATTAATAGGCGGGTGTCCGTACACGGATCGGATTGCCGACGCAGTGGCGGCGGGAGTCGGCGCGACGATTGAAGAACTCGAATCCAAGCCGATCAGGATCGTTGAGGAAATCATCACGCGATGGGCGAGACATCAATTGGCGAAGGCCGGCGCAAAGGCGGATATTGCGATACGCGGCAGGAACAAGGATTATGATGCGTATCAGGCATACGTTTCAGAGCTGGAAAAGGGGGCCGTAAAAAATGGCGGGTAAGCACAATGTAGGCGTGACGATCAGCGCGAAAGACTTGGCAAGCGGCGTCATCCAGAAAGTGTCCGCTCGCACGGTTGCGCTTGGCGTCGCGGTCGGCAATCTCGCCAGCAAGCTGATTGCCGGTGCCGTCAACGGCGTGCGCCGGTGGATAGACGAGGCGCTTTTGGCTGAGCGCGCCAACGTCATGCTTGACGCGGCGTTGCGCGGAACAGGTCAGTACACAGACGCAGTGGCTCGCAAGATGAAGGATTTGGCGGGCGCGATACAAGACGAGACCGGAGCGAGCGACGAGGCGGTCAAGGGCAATATCGCGATGTTGACGACGATGGGCGTCACGACGGATAAGATGGGCGAAGCTGCGCGTGCTGTGCAAGCGTTGTCGGCGCTCAACTTTGAGGGGAGCCAAGCTGCAAAAGCCGTTGCGTTGGCGATGGAAGGCAACATGTCAGGATTCCAGCGCATGATACCAGAACTGCGCAACGCGAAGACCGAGACTGAGAAAGTGCAGGCGATAAACAAAGTGCTGGCTGCCGGTTACGAACAGGAGAAGGCCAATCTCAATACGGTCGGCGGCGCGTGGGAGGCGTTGAAAGGCCGCATCGGCGACGCGAGAGAGGCGATCATAGGCGCCGTATTCGACGGTCTCGACCTCGCCGGCACATTCGACTCAATGCAAGCCGCTGTAGGCCGTTTTCTCCAATCGGACACGTTCCAAGACTTCACAGAACGACTTAAATCCGGCGCGTCATACGTCAAGCAGATCGTCAAGGCGATGAGCGTCAAAGGCGGAACAAAAGAAGTCTTGGCGAACATGGCCAACGTTATCGTTGCGGCATTCAAGCGCGGCGGCGAAATTATATCCGAAAAAATCTTGAGCGCATTT
>ERZ795059.6115-NODE-6115-length-10762-cov-6.137013_pt1 | contig 10762 bp, 11 predicted proteins | sample MGYA00375143_ERZ795059 | MGnify/ENA primary metagenome ERZ795059 (study PRJEB30188, sample SAMN05720168) | activated sludge metagenome | isolation source: Anaerobic digester | place: USA | collected 2015-01-07 ... | reverse complement strand
TGCTGAGGTTTTTGCGGGCTGCGCCGGGGTCATACTGAGCACCGCCACGCATCTGAGCAAATGAGCAAGTGCAAACAAGGATTAAGAGAAGGGTTATCAGTTTTTTCATATCAATAGCCATCCTGGTAAACTGTGGCGTTAATCGCTTCTGATGCGACTAAGCTGATGATCTTGGAAGCATCGAGTTCAGTTGAAATGTAGCCCATCGGTGGTATAGGGATTGACGCATCCACTGTAGCGCTGGCTGTAACTGCATCCAGACTGGCCCAGAGGGTTATGGTCATTGAGTGATTGAAGATAGCGAGAGATTTACGGTTGGCCAAGCTGACTACGTTTGCGGCCACCGGGGTGACTGCTACAACCGATTGGAGATTGGCGGTCGGTGGGGCAGCAGGGTCTACAGTGATGGAGCCAATGGTTACCGATGAGTCGGTCATAACTTTACCATCACCGGTCACGGCAAAAGGCTTCCACATACCGGTCGTGCTGTCGTAACCGTGGATACCGCCGGTATAGCTGAGAACTTGGTCAGAGCTGGGCCAGCCGAGAACGGTCATAGCGATTGCGATAAAGAAGGCGATAAAAAGTGGGGTCTGGTTTCGCATAACTTAACTCCTAATTGTTGCGCTGGAAAATCTGGATAGTGAAGGTGGCTGCTTCAACGCCACCGAACATCAGATCGGGTTCACCGTAGTAGACCTTTTCCCAACATTCACCCGGCGCGAGCTGGCCTGCAGTTCCGGTAGCAAGATAATTGCCATGTGTGGATTGTAGATAGGGGTCAGTGGCAGTGGTTGACGCTACACTGGTTCCACTCAGTGCATATTCTTTGAAGTAGATTTTACCGGTGGTGCCGAGATTCTGGACTCTCATAAGCAGGGGGCCTTTGAGCGTGCCGAGGTAACTTGAGCTGTGGGTGCCGGTAGAGGTGGTATCATTCGGCGTAACGTGCTTAGTCGAGGCCAAGGCACAGTAGGTTGATTTTACGAGGTTATCGTAAGTGTGCGCTCTCAGTTCTTCGTAAATGGCTTGGCGCTGAGAGAGAATCTGATCGCCCTGGGCGAAACCGGAAATGGCAATGAGAACGAGGGCAAGAACGAGAAGGGCTTTTTTCATACAAACTCCTTTATGTTACGAAACCAGACTTACGGATTGTAATAGCCTGCGGCCTGAATATCAATGCTCGCAGCAACGGGGTTATCGAAGCCGGGCCAGCCGGCCAGAAGCATACTGACATTATCCACTCGCACCTGTAGCTTCACTTGTGCGTTAGCGGGCACAGAGATAGAACCGTGGTAGGGTAAGGTTCCTACTTCATTCTCGCTGTTCTCTCTACCACTGACGGATTGGAGACAGCGGGCTTCGAGCCATGTGCTGCCGCCATCGGTCGAATAGACGATGCGAGAAGCGACAATGGCAACGGTGGCGGTCCCACCAGTCCAGCGGGGGCGGGTGCAACCCGTGATCTTATAATGGGCCGCATCGACCAGCTGAATCGTGGTGGAGCTGATTAAGCTAATACCAGAGGTTTCACTGACGACAGTGGTGTCCCACTCCACATCAGTCCACAGAGAAGCAGTGGCGAGAGTAAAGGTAGCGACGCGGTGGAACTTCGCATAGTCGAGATCGAGCAGGCGTGGGTTCACTGACTGGCTCGCAATCATCGCATTTGTGATCGAGTAGCTGGCAGGAGAATAAGCCAATATTGCAGCGTCGAGCTGAGCTTTATTAACAGCATGGGTAGCAGCGGTGCCGGTGCCGACGCCGATAATCGGTGTGCCACCAATGGTCAGGCTGGCAATAGACGCACCTACCGGGGCAGAGAGGCTATCGATGGTTGCAATGGTAGCAGTCAGGTTGGTAGTAGCGAGAGTGGTCTGGGTCAGGGTATCGCCGAACGGGTCGGTGGGGTCATCGAATATCCCCTGAATCGACCGGGCCTCTACGTTGTCTACGGTGAAGATCGTAGTGCTCGCCACGTCTTTGATGACGAATTTGTAAAGACCCTCTCCATAAGCCAGCAAGCGGCCATTGGTATCGAGCCGGGCAGGTTGGGGGTGGGCAGTGGTCAGTGCATTGGTTGTGTAGATGGACTTCGGAGTGGTCGTGCCAGCGGCATAGGCGTAGACCTGGCCGCCACTGATTACCGTAGAGCTGAGGCTGGGTAGCCCGGCGGCGAGAAACTGGATAAGCGCACCATCGGCCATGAGCGGCGAGGCGCACCAGATGAGGGCTAAGATCAGTAGCAGGGTTTTACGAAGCACCGGTCAACCTCACTTTCATTTGAACGGAACGCCTTATTAAATTCATACTGAGCCTTCTGGCCCAACACGTTCAAACGCTCCATGCTGATATTATACACGAAACCGAGTTCTACGGCGAGTGCATAATATAATGCCACTATCCACTGCTCAGGCAGGTTGGGGGTCTGGTTCGGGGCATAGGGGGCAGGGCGGCTGATCGAGTAGTAGTGCAGAGTTGCGTTGGGTTCGTTGTTGATCGGCCAGAACTTGATCGACGTGCCGAGGGCTGATTTGTTCAGGTACGCCTTAGTCGGGAGGCCGAACTCCGTGCGATCAAGCTGATTAAAGTCAAGCATCCTGATCTTTTCGACCGGCGAGAACTGCCCCTCGTGCAGGATTCTCAGGCTCATCGCATCGTCGATCTGAGATGGGTTGAGTCCCAGTTCGTTGTTCGGCAGGTAACTATTGTCAGCGGCCCAGGTAAGCGGGCTTGTGACTTCGGGTGCGATCACCCAGTAATCTTCCCACAGACTGCCAACACCAGGTTCATTGTCAGAACTGGATGTGTGCTCATTGTAGCACTGATAATAAACGCTGTTGTGCAGGACCGTATCGGCGGTAGCGAGGGCAGCAGTGGCTTCCTGGATGTTAAACAGTTCGACACCACGGGTGACTGACCAGTCGGTCAGTATTGAATTGAGAATTTTCAACCCTTGATTGAGGTCATCGAAAGAGAGCTTGTCGCCCCGGCCAGCGAGAGTGGCGGCCATTGTGATAATTTCTTCAACTGAATACATAGGCACTCCTGTTATACGAAAAAGGGCAGCATCGCTGCTGCCCTTATTCTACGGGTTATGAATGTCAGTTGCGGCAGGCGTCAGAGACGGCATACTCAACAAACACAACGATCTTGGCCTCAGCCAGAGTAGCTACTGAGCCGGTGATTCTGACGGTATCTTCGGCAGCAAGAACTGCGGAAGCGGTCAGAGCGGCGATAGTTGCGGCATTGGCATTGCCAAGAGTGGCAGCGTTAACCAGGGTAAGGTTGGCAGTCGGGCAGTTGAGTGCAATTTTGGCATCCGCCTCAGCATTGACGGTCTTGGTAATCCAGCCGGCGCGGAGGGGAACCGCACCCTTCGGCAGTTTGAGAACATCCATAGTTGAGCCAGAGGCGAGATTTTCGACGGTGAAGTCGATTTCGCGTTCAGCGTAGACAACCTGAGTGCCGAGGCGCTGAGCTGCGGGAATGGTCAGGAAGGTAGTAGAGTTACCCATGATTAGTTACTCCCTTACTTGTAGTTAACAGTGCGGCCAGTGGCGCGGCTGTCGGCAACGTAAACAGCGATAGAACCGAAGTCCTGGTTGTTGAATTTCGGCTTACCAACCTGGGCAGTCATGCGCCAGCAGTAGCCCTTAAATTCGCCATAATCTTCGTCTTCTTCCACGATGCTCGGGCGTTCACCCCAGGCCCAGCAGAGAGCCGAAGCGCCCATGAGAACGCACTTGGAGTATTTGACGTTGCCGCCAGTGCCACCGTTGGAAAGAACCGGCACGTTTTCGTGTTCGTGGAATATAACGCCATCCCAGATGCCGAGCATGCCGCTGAAGAGTGGGTTGTTCGAGCCACGTTCAGCGGCATCCTTCTGAGCGGCCATAAAGGTTGCGTCATACTTCAGATCGACGGCCGCGTCGGGGCTGATGAGCATAACAAGGTATTTCTTGCCATCGACCATGACCGGCTGAAGCGGGGTCTTGCCGCCGCTGCGCTGAGTGAGAGCGATAGCTTTGACTTTGGAGATCAGGGCCGGGGTGATTTTGTCGTTGGCGTCGAGGTCACCTACAGCAGTAGCGTTACCACCGTAGTAGATCGAAGTGGGGGAAGCGGTCAGAGCATCCATGCACTTCTGGTCGATGAGTTCAGCGCCCCAGACAGTGAGGGCATTGCGGATTTCAGTCGGGATGTCGCCGACGAAACGCTGGCGGGTGAGGGCACCATCATCCATGATCGCGTAGCGGAAGCGGTCGAGGGTGATCTGATAGGTGTAGAAGGTCAGCTTATCTTCTTTGCCTTTGACAGTTGCGTTGCCGGTGATCGGGTCGCCGGTTACGCGGATGCGCATACCAAAGGTCATGGTTTCACCCTTGGCTTTGGTGAAGTCGGTCTTTTCAAATACGGGCATGTCACCTGAAGCAGACATGAAGCGGCTGAAATACGCAGCTTTCTTCTGCTCAAGGAACAGTTGTTTCTGTACAATAATGGGGGCAAGTGCGTTGCCGGTTGCGATTGCAGTACGAGCCATACTCGTTTACTCCTGTTTAATAAAGTTCTTTCTGCAGCTCTTTCAGCTCTTCGAGTGACATCTTATCGATGTCAGCTTCGGTGAGGCTGTCGAGTCTGCCGGACTTCTTCGGCGACGTTGGGGCCGCCGAAGTGGGGCTTTTTGCTGAGGCGAATTTCGCCACGTTGTCAGTAATTTTACTTGTGCGCTTTTCAGCTTCCTCAAGTTTCGCCCTGAGTTCCTTAATTTCCTTGTAGAGCTCAGCGCGTTTGACGAGTTGGAACAGTGCGCCCATGTGCATCGTGGCGGCGGGGTCTGCCTCGAACTGATTAACCATCTCAGCCGGGGCACCGTCAGCCTTCATGACTTCGAGTGCGTGTGCTTTCACTTCGTCGAACTTGGGGAATGTGCTTGAGAACAGCTGACGGGTCTGATTGATCGCATCCTGCATGGCGGTCTGATGCTCTTCCTTATCCAGCTGTTCCTTGGCCTTTGCCCTTTCGATAGCCTTTTCGATGGCGGCTTTGGGGTTTTCGAGAATTTCATCGTTTGTCAGTTCAGGGCCGAGTTCGGCTTTCTGCTTGTCCCGGAGCTGTTTCCGAAGCAGTCCTACCTCAGCGTTGCGCTGGTTGATAAAATCGTCTTTGTCCTTCAGCTGCTTCTCATACCTCTGAGAGCGTTCTTCCAGCTGCTTCAACCGTTCTTCCAGCGTGGGTTCTTCCTGTGCAGGTTGCTCCTGTGGAGCGTCTGCCGGCTTCTCCTGCGGCTGTTCGGTGAGCATCTGTTCGAGCTGCTCAGGTGAGGCATCATCAATCTGGGCCATCAGGTCGGTGTCCATAGTGTTCTCCTGTCGAGTATGGTACTACCCTTAGTATAGGGCGGTTTACATAATATTGTCAAGCCTGTCTCTTCGACTGGGCCGCAATTATCGTTTTTCTAATTTCCGTTTCGTACTTCTTATCCTCAGCCTGAGCTTGCTGCTGGCTCGCTTCACCGAGCATCTGCATAATCCGTTCCTTGTTCGGAATCGGCGCAAGTTCGATGAAAAGTGCTGGTGGCAGGGGCACGCCCTTGCCTGCCAGTTCCATCATCATCTCGAAGTTGGCGAGCTGGGCTGTGGGTGACTGGCCTGTCTCACCGATGGTTACATCGTATTTGGTGAGATCGGCGTCTTTGAGGCGAGTGACGATCTGCTGGTAGAGCTGGAGGTCATAGGGGTCTACCTGCTGCTGGTCACCCATGAAGATCGGTTCGAGCTTCGCCTGATTAAAGAACAGGCGGGCTATGCGCTCGGGGGTGTAGAGTTCCTGAATCCAGAGAAGCAATTCCAGCCCGAGGCGCTTCTTAGCCTGGCTGACGTTATCAAAGAGGTATTCATTGCCCATCAAGCCCTGCTGGAGGCGGTGGGCCATTGCCGCGCCGGACTGATACTGGCTGCCGGTACCAAGCATCTCCACATTGACGTTCGAGGTTTCTCTGAACGACTGCAAGCTGTTCATTTCCAGCTGCACAATGGAGGGGCTGACCTGTCCCGCGTCGATCTTTTGCGGCGGGTTCTGCGTCTCGGGTATCTCTACCACGAATCCAGGGGCTGAAACGTGGTCGAGGAACTTCTGCTTCTGCTGTTGGTTCGAGAACGTGCCTTTGGGCAGCAGCCAACCATTGTTAATCGAGGTATTAACGATATCAACGATCTGGCTGCGTCTCTTATTTATCTCTCTCTGCGGGTCTTTGGTACGCTCAACCTTACCCTCGAAGCGTGCCCCACGTTTGTATGAGTAGTAGGGAAAGACGGGGAAGCTCGGACCCGTCGCGAGGGGTGGGGTGGGGCGGTTTACATAATTATCTTCGAGCACTATGTCACCTGCGAGGATAGTGCGTCTGATGCGGTGCTTCCTCTGCTCGACTAATCTGAGCAAGCCGATCGACTTAAGATGGTTGCGGAGGGACTTCGGTATGTCATACTCACTGGCAGCGCCTCCGGTTGAGGGGTCTACATAAACCTTGAGGCGGTAGTAGACCTTCTCCTCACATTCGAGCAGCTTGATCTCTCTGGTCTTTGGGTCTGCGAAGAGAGAATCGGTGAGGGGATTATCCATGTCAGAGAGGTCGGTGTGACCGAGGCCGAACTGTTCCAGCCTGCCGAACATTGCGCTGATTTCGTCTTTAAATTCAGGGTAGAGATTGGTGAGACGGTCTTTCGACTGCCATGACCAGTAAAAGAAATACTCGCAGTCGCCCAGGTCTTTGCGGAGATGGGGGCCAAAGATTGCCATATCCCACGGGCGATGAGTGATTTTCAACTGGCCCTCGATGTCAGCGTCAAAGTCGGGGTAGAGTTCCAGCAGACCCCGGCCTGCAACGACCATATCTTCAAATGCCTCAGTGTCCTCAGCGTCGAAGTGATTCAGGGTGAGAACATTCTTCATGGCATAGGTGAGAACGGTAGCAATGTCAGCGTCGCCGTTCTCGTTCGGGTAAGCTCTGAGGTCGGTTCGGTTGCGACGGTAGATGCCACTGAGGGTTTCGATCATCGGTGCAACCTGATTGATCGTCAGGCAGGCCCGGTCTTTGTCGGAGAGCTTCTTACGGGCTTCATCGGGCCACTGATCGCCCTCGCGGAATCGTACAGATTCTTGACCGCGCTGTATGGATTCTTCTTCGTGATTCCACGCATTTTCGTACTGGGCCACTTTGCGCTTGATTACATCGGCTTCGGTTTCCCCGGCGTCTTTGGCCGGGTCAAATTCTTCGGGTGGGTAGAGAGATGGGTCGAGGGGCTGGGCGTAGTGGGTGTGATTTTCAGCAGGTTCGACCTGTGCAATAGGGGTAGGGGCTTCCTGGGTAGGGGCTAATATGGTAAGAGGATGCTTGTGTCCTTTGGCCTTAGAACACTCTGCCATACCTCTGTCGTTGATGTAGATTAAATGCTCGTGATCGGCGTCTGGGCCGCGAAGAGCCACATGGAAATACATATTAAACCTCCAGCCAGGTGAGCCTATTGACTGATTGTAGCCTACCCTTGCGGGGTTTGTCAACATCGTCGTCGTAATCGGGGTCTGCAAGTTCAAAGGCTTTGTCGTCGCACATCATTGTCAGCATCAGTGCATCGGCCTTATTTGGGCTTGGCAGATTGCGGCTTCTCATCTCCTGCTTCGACTCTACCTTGATCTTCCCATTGTCTCTGACTTCGTACTTGATCGAGCTCAGTTCGCTAATTAGTTCTTGGTCCGGTGCTTCATTAAGTGAGATGTGACTGCGTTCAAACTTCTCTCTGAGCTTCCACCAGAGTTCGTCACGCAAGAGGCAGAACTTACGCGGGTTATTGGCAGCCCGGGAGACGTTAATCGCATACACATTCGGTATGTTCTGTCTGTTCAGCTCATCAACTACCCCGATTCCTAGGCCAACTGCATCGACGTAGATGGCGTGGGGCTGCCAGTCAGCGGCTCGCATAGCCACCCATCGGCTCAGTGCTACTGTATCGAGCTGTTTAAGTTCCTGAATTTCAACCACTCGATGGCCCTGACGGACTAAGATGATTGAGGAGTCTTTGCCCATGCGGGCTACATCGACGCCCATGATAATCGGTTCTTTACCTGTGGGGGTTATGGTTAATTCGGCGGCTTCCATTGCCCACTCATAGGGGATAAGTGAACCGTCATCGGCCATTGGCGGTTCGCCGAGGACTGAGACACGGTACTGGTTGGAATCTTCGCCGAACTTTTCCCGCATGTAGGTAATCTGTTCGGGGGTGATGAGGTCTGACTGTTCGGCGTTCCAGTGCAGGTTAATCCAGTATTTACGTTCGGTGGGGTCGAACTGAGTATTGTATGCGAACCCGGTTCGGCGGGTAGGGTTGAAGAGGAGGATGACGAAGTTTACGGGGTCGGTGAGGGTAGTGTCGAGGGGTTGAAAAACGGCGTCGGGGACGCCGGAGGCCTCGTCTATTATGAACATCATATACCGGGCGTGCTTACCCTGCAGCGTTTCTACTTGCTGTTCCGCTGGTAGATGCGGGCCTGCCGAGTTACAGGTGACGAACCAGTCTTTGCCCCGTTCCGGGTCTTTGGTCAGCCTACATCCGGTGGACATCAGTTCAAGCTCATCAGCTATCTTGCATTGCCGTTCGCCCCCATTACGCTTCGATTTCCAGAGTGACATTTCGGCCATGAGGTTCGACTTCAGGTTGTCCATGCTCGGGGCGATCAGGTAGGTTTTTGATTGATAAAAGCAGAAGAGGAACCAGTAAGTTACGATGGCCGCGCTCGTGTCTTTCCCCGTTCCTTTCCCTGATCTGATGCTGATTCCACGCTTGATAAGGTAGCGTTTATCTTCATCCGTCAGGGGTTGGTCCTCATCCCTCTTCATCTTGGCCGTGACTAATTTACCAAGTTCGATGAAGAATTGGCGTTGCTGGTTCGATGGGTTAAAGCCAAAGACTTCCATTGCGAAGTTGAGGGGGTTCTGCTGCCAGAAACGAATCTGGCTGCGGGCTTGTTCCGCCAGGTCAGGTGGGTTGGGCTTGAGAGAATCGACGAAGCGTGAGCGGGGTTTGGTCATGGTTCAATGATTTCTGCATCAGTTGCGGATTGGTCCTTCTTACGCGGTGGGGTTGCGGATGCAATGATATTGACGATGTTAATAGTGCCTGCATCGGCCCCAAACATTGGTTGCGCCTTATTCGTAATGACCTTCAATTTATCGACCAAGATGCCGAGAGCCGTGGCTTTATGGTGCAGACTAGCTGCGGCCAGGGCTTCGTCGGACAATGAGTTGATCGACTTAATGAGGCGTTCGGCCCCTCTGAGGATGTCATGGCCCAGCTCCGTTGTGCGTTTGGCCGCCTGTTCTTCGTCTGCTGGTCGTTCGGCCAGCTCAGTAGGTTGGGTGGGGGCTCGCATAGCCAACCGTTTTTCGGTGAGCTTCTCGATCTGCTCAGGACTTAATCGAGCTTCCTCAGTGCCGACAAGGGTATTACCGTAGGCATCGTGGGTTGGGGTGGGTCGCGGGTTCTGTGCGAACCGATTACCGGGGGGAGCAGATAACCCCTCTTTGCGAAGGTAGAGCCGAACTGCCTGAACGCCGTAGCCAGTTTCAATAGCGATCTGGGTGGCGTTCATGCCGGATTCCCGCATAGCCCTGATTTTGAGCTTTGCGTCTTCTGAGAGGGGCGGGGCTGTCTTGCGCCCCCTGTTTCCTGGTCCGTTATTCATACTATTATAGTATCACTATCCGTTTAGAATTTGCAAGGTGCGACAAATTTGTCGCAGGTGGTTGATTTAGCTATGGGAGCTGGTTTATGCGGTATGGGTGTCTTTATATAAAATAAATCAATTCGATTTGGCGGCCACCCCTCCCCTCCCCTCTGGTCAGACAATCCGCTGTCAGAGCTACTCTCTGAGAATCTCTCCAGGCTAGCGGCACAATACAAGCTGATAACCGCTACCTACAGACTGATAGACCGATAAATACAGGGCTTTTTGAAAGCCACATTTGAAGCGGGTCTGCGCTTTATGGTTTACATAATATTTATTATCATGCCCAAAGAATCCGCTGTTGATGCGGGTTTGCCGAGATTGTGAAACGATATCGAATTATCCAGATTATTTCACAATGTTTATTATCAGTTTTTTGATAGAAACTCCGAAATATCGGAGGTTTATCCACAAGTTATCCACAATGAAGAAAACCAATCTTTGAGTTAGCCATTGCTAACTGACCTGGAAACGGCATTACAAGCGCAACAAAAAATTGTTAAAAATTTGCTTGCAAAGTCTGACATTATCTGATAGAATTAAGTTAACGAAAGAAATGGAGGTAAATCATGAGAATTATATCAAAAGAATACGCAGAGCTGCGTAACGCAGTTCAAATAGGCCGTGTATTGAAAGATGGTCGTTGGTTGCCGGTAGTCGCTATCGGCAGCAAAAGATACGTCGTTGGGAACTATTGATGACACAGATTATCGGATTGCTTGTTACGTTGTTGGTCGTTGGCGCGGTATACGCTGTTACAGCGTATATCATTAAATGATGATAGGGGTAGATATGAACAAGCGAGAAAGAATGTACGAACGGATTAAGAAGCATGGAAATGACCTGATCAGGCTTTTCCCAGACACGGTAGAACTCGACCCGATTAAACTCTGCAAAAAGTTACGAACGATCGAGCTTAAGGCCGAGAGAATTACGACTGAATTGTGCAATGGAGTGCCAAGCGCGCGCGCAGTAGCAGCAG